>ENA-OQAZ01000964-OQAZ01000964.1-human-gut-metagenome-genome-assembly--contig:-NODE-964-length-15055-cov-18.629622_pt1 | contig 15055 bp, 16 predicted proteins | sample MGYA00242737_ERZ504531 | MGnify/ENA primary metagenome ERZ504531 (study PRJEB26092, sample SAMD00036244) | human gut metagenome | host: Homo sapiens | study: EMG produced TPA metagenomics assembly of...
AGGGAGTCTGCTTGACAGAGTTAAAAGGATACCAGCCAGCTATTGGTAAATTTATTTGCCAACCCCGCCGCCCGAATAGCCGTATAGATAAGGTTCGGCATATGTTCCACAAGTTAGCTTAACAGCTATAAATGAGCAAGTTCGTGATTTTGCATAAAAGAAAGACACCTCGATTCCATGTGTTGTATAATGAAAGTGCCAAAACAACTATTATGTGTACCGGTACGAGGGAAACCTCAACGGCATAGAAAATGCGGTAGTTCTTTTGAGTTATCCGGAAAAAGCATTTGGTAATCCCAAAACATTGCGTGCTTTCATCAGTACAAACGCAGCCCTGTCTACACAGGAGATTCTTTCCTGGTATGTGTGTCGATGGCCGATTGAAGTATTTTTCCGCCAGTGTAAGGATAAACTGGCACTGGACAGCTATCAGATACGCTCTGCACAGGGAATCAAAAGGTACTGGCTACTTATGTCACTGGCACATTTCATGTGTGCAGTGGGTACTGGTAGGTTCTGTTCGTTTGAAACTGGATATCACGAAATCTGTGATACCATTCAGCTGGAAAAGTATCGTTATCTTTTTCAATGCGCAAAGGAAAGCAATGATTTTGATTCATTTATGAAATTCGCAGTGTAGTTTTGTGCAATTTTTCAAATTTGCTCATTTATAGCTATCAAGTACGATTTCGTACATTTTTTATATCAGGAGGATTTTTATGCATATTGAATTATCGGAGCATTTCACTTACAGCAAACTGCTCCGCTTCACATTCCCATCCATCATTATGATGGTGCTGAACTCCATCTATGGTGTTGTAGATGGATTTTTTATCTCAAACTTTATCGGCGCAGAGCCTTTTGCTGCGGTCAACATTGTCATACCGTTCCTGATGATCTTCGGTGCGGTCGGATTTATGATCGGAACCGGAGGCAGTGCACTCGTTGCCTACACTTTGGGCGTTGGCGATAAGAAGAAAGCGAACGAGATCTTTTCTCTGCTTGTTTATCTGCTGGTCGGTCTGGGACTTCTGCTTACCGTAATTAGTGAGATCTTTGTCGGACCGATCTCGCAGTTTCTGGGTGCAGATGCCGAAATGCTCCCATATTGTGTGACTTACGGCAGGATCCTGATGATTGCTCTTGTTCCGTTTATGCTTCAGAATGTATTTCAGAGTTTTCTTGTCACAGCGGAGCGTCCGCAGCTTGGACTTGTTACAACATTGGTATCCAGTGTGTTAAACATCGTGCTGGATGCATTGTTTATCGCAGTATTTCGATGGGGAGTGGCAGGTGCCGCATCTGCTACAGCACTCAGCCAGACGATCGGCGGCATTGTACCACTGACCTTTTTTATCATGTCAAGGAGCAGTAAACTTCGTCTTGGAAAAACACATATGGATCTGCGTGCGATCACAAAAGCCTGTACAAACGGTGCTTCCGAGTTTATGACAAATGTGTCTATGTCAATCGTAAATATGCTGTATAACTGGCAGCTGATGCGAATGCTCGGCACAAATGGTGTTGCGGCATATGGCGTGATCATGTATGTGAACGATATTTTTCTGTCTATTTATATCGGCTATTCGATGGGAAGCGCACCGATCGTAGGCTACCATTATGGCGCAGAAAACAGAGACGAACTGAAGAATCTCTTCAAAAAAAGCCTCAGGATCATTCTGGTCATGAGCATAGTTCTGACCATAGCGGCAGAACTTCTGGCAAGACCGCTGTCGATGATCTTTGTAAGCTACGATACGGAACTTTTGGAAATGACAACCTATGCATTTGCCGTATATTCCATTTCCTTCTTTGTTTCAGGGTATAATATTTATGCATCATCGTTCTTCACTGCACTGAACGACGGATTTACTTCCGCGACGATTTCTTTTGGAAGAACGCTGATTTTTCAAGTGATCTGTGTTCTGGTACTTCCGATCCTGTTCGGACCATATGGGATCTGGTATGCAGTGATCGCGGCAGAAATTTTTGCACTGATCCTGTCGATCTTCTTCCTGATGCGCAACAGGAAAAAATATGGATATATTTGATGGGAGGCGTAGTTCATAGAATTACTATTTCCTATAACCGTAAAGGTCACAGAGCCTTTGCGGTTTTTCTTTTGTCGATTTTTGTTGGAAAGTGCCGTAGGGCTGTTTCTGATATGCGGTGTCGTTCTCCGCCTCTCCATCTGGATTTTTTACATTTCAAAAATTCAGATGGGAGGTATTTATGGTGAAATATGCACCAAGAAAGGTATATATCAGAGAAAGTGGCGGCTATGTGGAATTATCCTACACGGAGTTCTGCCGTTGCAGGGAATCCGACCAGACCTTGAAGCACAGGGGGAAGTAACGGAACGGACGGACAGCCGTTTTCCCCTCCGGCATTATAGCAACAAAAAAGAGTATCAAGGGTAAACTGCACAGTCTTACGACTGCCCTTGACACTCTTTTTCTTATGGCTCTTGGGTAATTAAGGGGAAATGCCTTAGAGAGCTTCGCCCACGCTCCACCAACGATACACTGTCGGCTTCGACAGTCCTGTATCACGAATACAGTCGGCTTTCTTTCCGTCTGGGTGGCTTTTTCTCCATTCCTCGACAATTTTCGCCTTATCTGGTCTGCCACCGCCAGACACAGCTTCTCCCATACTGCTTTTCAGCTCCCTTATACCTCTGGCAAGCTGTAAATGCTTATCTTGCTTTCTTCCGTTCCTTTTGTTTGGCGGTACGGATATACCGCTGACACGCTCCACCTCGGCTCTGCTGTATGTCACATAGTTTTCTTGATACATATTCATAGCGTCCAGTACGTCACGCTTGGTAAAGCGGTTATGTTCATCATCACTGATATCATCAAACATAGGTAACAGCTCCAGAGCATCCGTCAATACCTCATCTTCTGGTATATCGCATTTGATACCATAGGATGCAAGCACAGACAGACACCAGTATCTATGCCCCACTGACACCGCTCCGCTCTGTATCTTTCTTAGCCACCAGTCATACAAATCTCTCTTGATATGCCATCTGCCCTTTTTCTCGCCCCTAACAATCCTCTTTTCATACCATTCTGGGTACTTCTTCTTGGCTTCGGCAAGGCTCAAATCGGATTTATACTTGAAATCTGTCACAGCCTTGCTATCGTCCATAAGAAAGTCATTCAGATACTCTACTGTGACACGCTCCCCAGTTTCAAAAGCTGTCACTGGATACCGCTTTCCCAGTTTCGACTGGGTGCCAACCATACGGAAACCTTGAAAGATACCTTGGTACTGCACTTGCTCACGCTCTGTATAGGTGCTTGTGTACCTGTTCCATATCTTTCTGATTAGCTCATACTTGAACTCCCTTAACTGGTCTTGCAGATGTCTGTATAGCGGTACTGGCTTCTCAAAGAGATAATACAAATGCAGTCCATGACCGCTGTTCACACAGTAGGTACATTGTGGCAAAAAATCGTGCTTCATCTGGTGGAACACATCTCTTAACTGCTCCATTTCCACTCCGTCAAGGTCTACCGCTATCCCATACAGCCACCTTGCATTTTTCGCTGTCCTGTTGCGTCCAGAATATCCAACTGGGGACATGATAGCGAACTCTGCCCCCTTGACCTCATCAACCATGTTCAGCTCGTCAAAGACAATATAGTTCCTCGCCTTTTCCCCCTCTATCACAGTGAGAACTCCGTTGCACTTCTCATCTTCTGGATGTCCCTCTCTCTCAAAACTACCCTCTGGGAACACAGCCCTGTAAAAATCCTTGGGCTTCACTTCCTCATAGAACTGCCCCAACCATTCATTTTTCATCTTGAACAACTGCTTATCAGTCGGCTTTCTTGCATGAATAAACACCTCTTTTCTGGCATATACTTATACTATATCCGCTACCCTATGACTGTGCCCTAAAGGGCTATAGGGGGCTTATATTATCAATAGAGTTTTTTTACCTTTTTCGCTAAATATAACACCCCAGTTATGGGGTGTCAATTTTTTTCTTCTGCTCCTCATATTCTGAACAGTGACCACTACGCTTTACATAATCTCCCATGATAATGCAAAACCACTTTTGGTTATAGACACAATTCTCACATGCTTCTCTTTTCTTTTCCATTGTCTAATAGTACCCCCTTGACCTCATACACCCTTTTACATACCACCTTATCAGCACATAAACGATATGTACCAGTATCAGCAGTAAAAGAAGATTGATAGGGATTACCGCCCTTATAAGCTCTGCAAAGTACACCGATACTGCAAGGCTTATGAGGAATACGGCAAGGCTCATGGTGTCCGCATAATCCTCTGTATAGAACTCAAACACCTTGCTTGCTCCAAGGAAGATAAGAAAGCCCACACCGATAGCAATACCGCCCACAAAGACGATTAAAAGAAGATAATGTACTATGGTAGCCACTACTGGCTGTGGTATCTTATCTCCCAGTTGTGAAGCCCACTGACCGCCTTTAAGAAGCAACTGGAACGCATTCACAATGAACTGCCATATAACCATGAAAAAGGTCTTAAAATCGCTTACAAAGGCTTCTGAACGTACTGCTGTGAATACTGTGGTAAGCACTCCATACAGTAACAGACCTAACAGAAAGCTGTCATAGCTCGCTGTCTGGGCTTTGAACTTCCTGTCAAGCTCTTTCTTCTGGTCCAGATACTTCGCTGTTGCTCTCTGCTCTATATCTTCGCTTATGCTCTGCCTTTCGGATTTAAGGCTTGCCGACTGCTTGGCAGCTTCTCCGATTCTGCGGTCAAGCTCTCTGCCCTTGGCTTCATATTCCCTTTTAACGCTCGATACCGTGGCTTCTGCTTCTTGCTCTGCGTTGAGCTTGTCTTGCTTCAGCTTCTCGTTTTGCTTCTTCAGCTCTGCGTTGAGCTTCAGCACGTTGTCTGCTTCGTTCAGCTTCTCTATTTGCTCGGTCTGCTCCGCTATTCTCTTCCCTTGTTCGGCTACTGTTGATACCAGCTCTTGCTTGTCGGATAAGAGTTTCTGTATCTGTATCTCCGATTTCTCGGCTTGGTTCTTCCATTCCTCGGCTTGGCTTATGGCTTCGGAGGCTTGCAAGCCTTTCTTCTGCAAGGTCTTTTTGAGGTTCAGTTGTTCTTCCAGTAGTTTCTGTTCCTGGTCTTTCGCCCTGGTCTGTTCCTGGTCTGCCCTGGCTTTCCATTTCTCGGCTTGGCTGATAGCTTCGGAGATTTGCAAGTCTTTCTTCTGCAAGGTCTTTCTGAGGTTCAATACTTCTGTGATGTGTGTACGTTTCTGTTCTTCGGTTTTCTCGTTCTGGCTCTGCAAACTGCTGATAAGCTTCTCCAGTTCTTCTATCTTCTGCGACTGCTGTTCTATCAAGTAGCTGTCTTGCTCTTGCTCTTTCATCAGCTCCGCTATTCTCTGCGACTGCTGTTCTATCAAGCTGTTGTCTTGCACGCTCTGTTGTGGCTGTTCGCTCTGCTTCTCTGCGTGCATTGATTTCAAACCCATTCTCTAAGCTCTCCTTTCCAAAGTCCACCGCATAATACTTTTCCAGTTTATTGTTGCGGACTTTACATTGTTTTTCCCCTTGGCTCTGCCTTTCAAGGTCTGTGAATGTGATGTATTTATGGCTGTCTTGCCAGTCCACACCATAGCCCCTTGCTTTCATCTGGTCTATGAAGTCCTCTCGGCTTGTGGCTGTTTCTCGGCAATCCATGACCGCAAGGGCTGTATCTTGCACATAACTTTTCACTTCTCCCTTTTCGGCTTGCTTCAAGAGGTTGTATGTTTCTTTGTTCCACGCAACAGTTTCTTCCCTTTCCTCTCCGGAAAAGGTCTTTCCTTTCTCCGGAACATGAAGCCCTTGTTGCCGGCTCTGCTCATTGCACCGGTCTTTCAAGTTCTGCAGATCCGCTTTGCTCCACTGCAACTTGTGTCCGTCCTCAAAGTTCACACTGTTTACGATAAAGTGAGTGTGTATGTGTCCTCGGTCTATATGGGTGGCAATGAGTACCTCATGCCCTTTCCATGCTTCCGTACCCTTGGCAAGCTCGATTGCGTTCTTATGTGCTTGCTCTGGTGTGATATGCTCGTCCTCATGGTAGCTGTGTACGAAGTGCTTATAAGTTCTGCCCCCAGTCTTGCCCCACAGCTCCTTGGTGGCTTGCATTTCGTCCTTTACTGTATCTGGTTCACAGTGCAGACCGCTGACAAGCTTATCCTCTGTCTTTTCCTCTTTTGTCACATAGTCCAGTGCTTGCCCTATGCCTGCTTTTGAAGATACTGCTTTAATAACTGCCATACTTCTCTCACCTCTTTCATGGTGTTAGGAAGCTCTTGCTTATAGTCCACATATCCATTTTCATTCAGCTTCTTGGCTATCTGGTTCAGATTGTTGCCTTGCCTTTTCAGCTCTGGATATATCTCTTTCAGTCCGTCCAGATTGACAATGTTCGACTGTGTGAGGGCTTCAATGATATATTGCTGTTGGCTCTTTCCAGACTGCTCTACTTTTTCTTTTATCTGTGCAAGTTCTTCCTCTGACACTCTTATAACTATCTGCTTCGGTCTTGTCCTATTCATTGATGAAGTCCTCTCTTTCCTTTACCCACTTCTTAATGAGTTCGATTTCCTCGTTCATGTTCGGCTCTTTCTCTGGCTTCCAGTCCGCTCTCATGTCTTTCAGTTCTTCCAGTGCTTCTTCTAAGTCTGCCTTATAGCTTTCTAAATCTTCTTTTTCGCTTGCTATATATTCATCAACACTATTGTAACAAGGCACACACTCATAGCTTGTAAAATCATCATTATACTTGTGGTACACAATGTCTTTCCATTCATCACTTGGCTCTGCTATGTTCTGTTTAGTAATTTCAATGTCGGATTTTATTGTCTCTACGTTCTCCAACATATCCAGATAATGCTCTGGTTCATAACCCAAATTCAATAAGTGATTCAGCAGTGTAGGCTCTGGGAACATTCCGAACCAACAACGCTCGAACCACTGGTCAGCATAATCTCTTTCATCACTTCCATTGGAGTAAGTACCGCCCACCAAATCTCCGACAAAATTCTCTATCAGCTCTCCGATTGTCAGACCATGCTTCCCACACTTTCTCGCCAGTCGGTCACAATCTGCGTCCGACAATTTCACTGTGATTTTTCTCTCTCTGATTGTCTCAATTTCTTTCTGCTGTTCCTCGCCCCAACTCATGCTTTTACCTCTCTTTCTTCTTGGCTATCACTCAACAATTTACCGCATATCTGCGGTCACTCAAAGGGGGATTGAAGGGGGGCTTTGCCACCCTCACAAGTTCTAAAGTGTAGCCGTTAGGCTATCACTTTAGGGAACTTGCAATATATCCGCTACACATAATATAGCATAGTGATAGCCACTTGTCAAGCGGATATATTCGTGCGTGGATTTCGCCAGAAATACAGTGGAGCTTACTTCCTCTTGGGCGACTTTGGAAGTGTAGGAGGGAGACAGTCAAGGGCTTGTTTTTTATCTGCAGTATGAGCTTCGGCTTGCCGATCAGCGAATGCAGCAGATAAAAAATGGTCGCAGACCACCCTTTACTTTCTTCCGCCGGAACAGACAATGAAGCACAAGGGGAAGTGACGGAACGGACGGACAGCCGTTTCCCCCTCCGGCATGATAGCCAACAAAAAAGAGTATCAAGGGTAAACGCTGCGGTCTTTCGACCGCCCTTGACACTCTTTTCCTTATGGCTCTGATAATAAACAAGGGGAAATGGCTTCTTGTGGCATTTCTGCCACTATGGTATAATGGGCAACGCTACCACCCCTATACAGGTACAGAAAGGGGGTGTGCCACCATGAGTATATTTTCGTCTTTCTTACTCTCTGTCTTGGCAAGTGTAGTCGCCTACTACATCTGCAAATGGCTGGACGGAGATAAATAGCGGTAGCCAGCCTAAGGCATAAGCCACCTTGCCACAACGGAATAGAAAAGCCCCGGAGGTCGCAACTCCGGGGCTTTTTGCGTGCCACAATGAGCACTTTCGTCTTTCTTGCCTACTGGCATTATAGCATATGCCTTTCAGCATTTCAAGTATGCCCTACTTCCACCACTTATAAACCGTATGCTTTGCAAGTCCTGTCTCTCGGATGCAGTCCGCTTTTGTTCCCAGAGGGTTGCTTTCTCTCCATTCTTCGACAATCTTCGCCTTGTCTGGTCTCCCTTGTAGAGCTTTGCCCCTGTCCTCATTCATTGTTTCAAGGGTAAAACGTGCGATTTTTAAGTGCGTGGCTTGCTTTCTGCCGTTCCTCTTATTTGGCGGTATGACAACTTTCGTCTGCTTCTCTATCCATTCTCGGCTTGCCATAGTCGAAAGTAGCTTGTTATCAGCTTTGAGGGCTTTCAATGCGTCCTTTACATCTTCCCTTGTAAAATGGTTGTCCTCATCATCTGTAAGGCTCTCCAGATGCTCCAAAAATGAATAGGCATCTTGCCTTATTCGTCTTTCAGATATGCCACATTTCAAGCCATACGCACACAATGCCATGATTGAGAAGTACCTACCGCCTACCTTTACTTCGGTAAAAATCTTGTTCTTCCACCACTCATAAAGGGCTTCATTACACACCCATGTGCCTTTTTTCTTCGGTCTGCCCTCTACAACTCGCTCTTGATACCACTCTGGGTACAGCTTCTTTGCTTCGTCCAGTGACAGCTTACTCTTTTCTTTCTTCGGCTTCTCTGTAAGTACCGATAAATCAACCTTACAGTTCGGTATGCTGTCCTTTATATCTTCCAGAGTATAGCGGTTATCCGACATCTTATAGGCTTTCACTGGGAAGTCTGCCCCCAGCTTGCTCTGGCTCCCAACACACCTAAAGCCTTGATAGATACCTGTTATATCTGGCTGTCTGGTCTGATACTGCTCGTATCGTTCCATAGTCTGCGGATAAATGCTTCTTTCAGCTCCGCAAGGGTATCTTCCAGATTATGATACAACTGTACTGGCTCTTTCAAAAAGTAATAGGCATGGACACCCTTTCCAGAACTCACAAGGTAGGTCGGTCGGAGCTGTACTCCGTTCCCGAATTGCTTCAAGAGGTTCTTCAACTGCTGTTTTCCGACATAATCAATATCTATTGCAACCGCATACAGTTCATGTGCGTTCTGCTTCGTGTGTGTCTTGCCATAGAACGTGATAGGCGGTATCAGTCCGAACTCGTCCCCTATGACCTTATCAAGCATATTCAGACTATCATCTATAACCCACTGCTTCGTTCTTCCCTTTCCAGATGGTCTTATCTGGGTTGCAATCACATTTCCTTTTCCGTCATGCTCTGCACTCTGTAAGCTCCCCTCTGGGAACAAGTCACGATAGAACTCATGGGGGCTGACCTCTGGAAAACCTCTCTCCAACATCAGCTCCTCTTTATCCCTATATACCTTTCTCCACTCATACATTGTTTTGTATTTCTACGCATATTTTTCTCCTACTTAGATATTATTATATAATATACTGCCCTTACTCCGCTTGACCGCTAATCTTATCAATAGATTTTTGCACCTTTTTCTCTCAAGTATAAGGGAGTGCCTTTTTGGTGTCAATATCTACACCTCACTCCCTCTCGCCTTCACCGCTTATCTTATCAATGAAGTATTTTACCTTTTTCCATCAAGTATAAGGGAGTGCCTTTTTGGTGTCAATATCTACACCTCACTCCCTCTCGCCCTTATCGCTTATCTTATCAATGAATTTATTGCACCTTTTTGACCTCTAAAAAAAGGGAGTGAATTAAGAATATCTCATCCTCACTTCACTCCCTCTTATTTTCATCACTACTCTTACCAATATTTCAGTATTTTCTACTTAGCATCACGAAGAGTTCCTTTCCATACTGCGTATTCGTCACCTTTCTCATCAGTTGCGGTTAATATTGCTTCACAATATGGATTTGATGGTGGATTCGGAGTCGTATATACATAGCTTCGAGAATTAGTTCCTGTATACCCATTATGATCTTCTTCATTTGTATGCCAACTATTTACTCCTTCAGCTCTTGTTACAAGTTTACTGGATTTTAATTTTAATGGATTAGACGTCATAGATGCCTTAACTGTGTACTGCGGTCTTCCAGATGAATCTAAACCATCATAAAAATACTCCATACTTCCTAAAATTCTATTTTCAATATCTAAAGCTGTAGCAGGAATAGGTTCTCGAGAAGAAATTGTGTTTTTTCCATCACACGCAAAATATACTTTATCCAGCAAAACAGATTCTCCATTAGTTGAACGAGTCACCGATTCTACCGCCTCGGTTTCAGCAGGAGCTGTATCTGCTGCAAAACTAACCATATTCATAGCCATCATCATTATTGCTGCCAAAGCTAACGCTACAGATCTGCGAATATTTCTCATTAATTTTCCTCCTATGTCAATGTATTTTTATAGCATCTAAAGCAACAAGTACATTGGCATCCCCTCCTTTTTGTTTTACTATACTATATTTTCAACAAAAAAACATTAATTATATATATTTATAAAACTTTACTTGACAAATAAATAATATAACACTATCAAAAACGTCCCAATATTACAGACCATACCGCCCCAAAACAGGTATATCTTCAAGCCCTCATATCTGAAAAAGCTGTTTTTGCTTTCCTCCAGCTCCCGGACTTTCTGCTTCATTACGCTTGTAAGCGTATCAGACTGCTTTTCAAGAGCTTTTGTTGCCTTCTGTACCGCCTCTATATTCGCCTGTAACGCCTTTTTTACCTCTTGGACGGTACTTTCTCTGACCTCATCTCTCAGGCTCCCAATTCCGGCTGATATGGCGTTCTGAAGTAGTTCGTTGCTGTTCTCTAACTGCTCGACTTGCTTCTTCAGCTCGCTGATGAGCTGCCTGCTCAGCTCGGCGTCTCTCTGCCTGTTCTGCTCTGCCCTTGCTTGTCCTTGATTTGACTGCTTCATCAATTCCTCGCAGCTCTCGCTCGACAAAGCTAAGGCTTCCTTCAGCAGGCTGTTCTCCAGCTCTGTCCGGCTCTGACGGTTCAGTTCTTGGATCCGTTCTCTCGGACTTGCCTGCTCTGACTTCTGCTGTTCGTGCATTTCTCTCAAACTCATGCTCCAGTTCCTCCTTTCCAAAACCCATGTTGTAGTATTTTTCCAGCTTATTATTACGAATTTTGCAAGCCTTTTCTCCTGCCTGCTTCCTTGCTAAGTCGGTATATGTGATGTATTTGTGGCTGTCCTGCCAGTCCACTCCGTACCCTCTTTCATTCATCAGCCGAATAAAGCTTTCCCGGCTGGTCGCTGTTTCCTTACAGTCCAGGACTGCCAGGGCAATGTCCTGGACATAGCTTTTCACTTTCCCCTGCTCCGCCTGCTTCAGAAGCTGGTACGTCTCTTTTTTCCATGCCACTGTTTCCTCACGTTCCGCTCCTTCAAAGGTCTTTCCCTTTTCTGAGACGTGTAGCCCCTGCTCCCTGCTCTGTGCGTTGCACCGCTCCTTCAGCTCCTGCAGGTCGGCGCTGCTCCACTGCAGCTTGTGCCCGTCCTCAAAATTGACGGAATTGACGATAAAGTGCGTATGGATATGTTTTTTGTCCTTATGGGTAGCCACAAGCACCTCAAACCCTTTCCATGCCGACGTATTCTCTGCAAGCTGTAAGGCGTTCCTGTGTGCCTGCTCCGGCGTGATTTTCTCGTCCTTATGGTAGCTCTGGACAAAGTGCTTGTATGTCCTTCCCCCGGTTTTCTCCCATAGTTCCTTGGTGGCTTGCATTTCGTCCTTTACTGTATCTGGTTCACAGTGCAGACCGCTGACAAGCTTATCCTCTGTCTTTTCCTCTTTTGTCACATAGTCCAGTGCTTGCCCTATGCCTGCTTTTGAAGATACTGCTTTAATAACTGCCATACTTCTCTCACCTCTTTCATGGTGTTAGGAAGCTCTTGCTTATAGTCCACATATCCATTTTCATTCAGCTTCTTGGCTATCTGGTTCAGATTGTTGCCTTGCCTTTTCAGCTCTGGATATATCTCTTTCAGTCCGTCCAGATTGACAATGTTCGACTGTGTGAGGGCTTCAATGATATATTGCTGTTGGCTCTTTCCAGACTGCTCTACTTTTTCTTTTATCTGTGCAAGTTCTTCCTCTGACACTCTTATAACTATCTGCTTCGGTCTTGTCCTATTCATTGATGAAGTCCTCTCTTTCCTTTACCCACTTCTTAATGAGTTCGATTTCCTCGTTCATGTTCGGCTCTTTCTCTGGCTTCCAGTCCGCTCTCATGTCTTTCAGTTCTTCCAGTGCTTCTTCTAAGTCTGCCTTATAGCTTTCTAAATCTTCTTTTTCGCTTGCTATATATTCATCAACACTATTGTAACAAGGCACACACTCATAGCTTGTAAAATCATCATTATACTTGTGGTACACAATGTCTTTCCATTCATCACTTGGCTCTGCTATGTTCTGTTTAGTAATTTCAATGTCGGATTTTATTGTCTCTACGTTCTCCAACATATCCAGATAATGCTCTGGTTCATAACCCAAATTCAATAAGTGATTCAGCAGTGTAGGCTCTGGGAACATTCCGAACCAACAACGCTCGAACCACTGGTCAGCATAATCTCTTTCATCACTTCCATTGGAGTAAGTACCGCCCACCAAATCTCCGACAAAATTCTCTATCAGCTCTCCGATTGTCAGACCATGCTCCCCACACTTTCTCGCCAGTCGGTCACAATCTGCGTCCGACAATTTCACTGTGATTTTTCTCTCTCTGATTGTCTCAATTTCTTTCTTCTGTTCTTCGCCCCAACTCATGCTTTTACCTCTCTTTCATCTTGGCTATCACTCAACAAATTTCCGCATATCTGCGGTCATTTCAAGGGGGATTGAAGGGGGGCTTGCCACCCTCACAAGTTCTAAAGTGTAGCCGTTAGGCTATCACTTTAGGGAACTTGCAATATATCCGCTACACATAATTTAGCATAGTGATAGCCACTTGTCAAGCGGATATATTCGTGCGTGGATTTCGCCAGAAATACAGTGGAGCTTACTTCCTCTTAGGTGCTGTGGGAATGGAAAAAAGAGACAGTCAAGGGCTTCGTTTTTTTGAGTGCTTCCATGAGCTTCCGCTTGCGGATCAGCGAATGGCAGCAGTCAAATTGTCGCAGACAACCCTTTACTTTCTCTTTTTGGAATGGACAATGCTCCGTAGAGGAAGTAACGGAACGGACGGACAAGCATTTTCCCCTCGGACATTGTAGCCAACAAAAAAGAGTATCAAGGGTAAACTGCACAGTCTTGCGACTGCCCTTGACACTCTTTTTCTTATGGCTCTTGGGTAATTAAGGGGAAATGCCTTAGAGGGCTTCGCCCACGCTCCACCACTTATATACTGTCGGCTTCGATAGACCAGTATCACGAATGCAGTCGGCTTTCTTTCCGTCTGGATGTGCTTTTCTCCATTCTTCGACAATTTCCGACTTCGGTTTTCTTCCGTTCCCCTCTCTCCAATTCTCGTTATTTATATCTCTAATAGCCTTGCACCTTGTAAGTGTTTATCTTGCTTTCTTCCGTTCCTCTTGTTCGGTGGTACGGATATACCGCTGACACGCTCTACTTCTGCTCTACTGTATGTGACATAGTTTTCCTGATACATATTCATAGCGTCCAGTACATCACGCTTGGTAAAGCGGTTGTGTTCATCATCACTGATAAGGTCAAGCATGGGTAACAGTTCCAAAGCGTCCGTCAATACTTCATCTTCTGGAATATCACACTTGATACCATAGGACGCAAGCACCGACAGACACCAGTATCTATGTCCTACGGACGCTTCTCCGCTCTGTATCTTCCTAAGCCACCAGTCATATAAGTCCCTCTTGATATGCCACCTACCTTTTTTTTCTTGCTTCACAATCCGTTTTTCATACCATTCTGGGTACTTTTTCTTTGCTTCTGCAAGGCTCATATCTGACTTATACTTGAAATCGGTCACAGCCTTGCTTTTATCCATGAGAAAATCATTCAGATATTCGACTGTGACACGCTCTCCAGTTTCAAAGGCTGTTACCAGATACCGCTTTCCCAGTTTCGTCTGTGTTCCGACCATACGAAAGCCTTGAAATATGCCTTGATACTGCACTTGGTCACGCTCCTTATAGGTACTTGTGTATCTGTTCCATATCTTGGCGGTCAGCTCGTACTTGAACTCCCTTAACTGGTCTTGTAAATGTCTGTATAGTGGCACTGGCTTCTCAAAGAGATAGTAAAGGTGTAGCCCATGCCCACTATTCACGCAGTAGGTACACTGTGGCAACAATTCATTCTTCATCTGGTAGAACAAATCCCTTATCTGCTCCATTTCCACTCCGTCAAGGTCTATGGCTATCCCATACAGCCACCTTGCATTCTTGGCTGTCCTATTTCGTCCAGAATAGCCGACTGGGGACATGATAGCGAACTCCTTGCCCTTGACCTCATCAACCATATTCAGCTCATCAAAGACTATACAGTTCCTTGCCTTTTCCCCCTCTATGACTGTCAAGACTCCATTGCATTTCTCATCTTCTGGGTGTCCCTCTCTCTCAAAGCTCCCCTCTGGGAATACTGCTCTGTAAAACTCTTTCGGCTTGACCTGTTCGTAAAACTGCCCCAACCATTCATTTTTCATCTTGAACAACTGCTTGTCAGTCGCTTTCTTGCCATGAATAAACACCTCTTTTCTGCATATAATTTATTTATATCCGCTACCCTATGACTGTTAGCCCTAAAGGGCTATAGGGGGCTTATATTATCAATATATTTTTTTTACCTTTTTGGACTATTATAACACCCCATTTCTGGGGTGTCAAAATCAGTAGTATCCTCTCGACCTCATACACCCTTTTACATACCACCTTATACCTAATAATTTATCTACATTCCCTTTAGTAACGTGTAACTTTCCAAATTTACAAAAGCGACTCATAGAATTATTTCCTCCCGTTAAATAATAGATAACTATTAAAAATAGACAATACTTGCTCATAAGTAACGGTACTTAAATTGTTTACTTTGGCGTGTTTCATTGCTTGATGAAACT
>ENA-OQAZ01000965-OQAZ01000965.1-human-gut-metagenome-genome-assembly--contig:-NODE-965-length-15033-cov-2.401583_pt1 | contig 15033 bp, 16 predicted proteins | sample MGYA00242737_ERZ504531 | MGnify/ENA primary metagenome ERZ504531 (study PRJEB26092, sample SAMD00036244) | human gut metagenome | host: Homo sapiens | study: EMG produced TPA metagenomics assembly of...
TAAAAAATAAGGTAGCGAAAAATAAATCACATTCCGAAAAACACTCCCCGAAGTAAGATCCCGTTCCATAAAATAACAACTCCTTTACAATCACTTCCTTAATAGTAATTGAATTTTCCTAAAATAGTCAATAAAAAGAATACAGACCTAATGCATCTTATAATAATAAAAATGCATAACAATGCATAAAAATAAATATAAATGCATAAAAATAAGAAATTATACATAAAAATACACGGAAACATGCATAAAAATCAAAAAACCACTTGCTTTCACAAATAAAACCATGTATACTAAACCAATCGGAAAATAAAATAGATAGAATAATAATTGTTTTTTAAGATAGGCTGAACCAAAACTCGGCTGAAATCACATGGAATTCTTTCATTCCCAAGGGAGACAGGTGTCAAACTTCCAATCCTCATGCTGTCAAGCATGAGGCAGGAAGTTTGACGCCGCCTCTCCCGCCCGTCGCACCACAATGAGTCGACAAGCATCAGCCCCACCCAATTGGAGAATGTTCCCATTCGTCAGTGCACAGCTCCTGCGCGAAATATCTTTGCTAAGCAACCCCTCGAAAGCGCCGGCACTTGGCAAGGCGAGCGTAAGCAAAGCCGAGCTAGTACCGCTGCGTTTGAGACGCGCCGAAGAAATATCCACTGGATATTTCTTTAGGCATGCATGGCAAGCGCAAGCGCGGTTGCGTGCAAACATATTTCGCGCAGGAGCGTCCCCGCACCAATCAAAAAAACATTCCCCCAATTCCCGCGAACCCCTTTACAATAGGGATTAATGGGTTTATAGTATTTATGATTATGCCTATCTATACACAAATACGGCATTTACGAAAGGATGGTTTACATGATTAAAGCAGGAATCATCGGTTCTACCGGTTACGCCGGAGGAGAACTGGTTCGCATTTTAACAGGACATAAAGACGTAGAAATTAAATGGTTTGGCTCAAGAAGCTATATCGATAAGAAATATGCAGATGTATACCGCAATATGTTTCAGATCGTAGATGCGGTATGTTTAGATGATAATATGGAACAACTTGCAGATCAGGTAGATGTGATTTTCACAGCAACTCCACAGGGACTGTGCGCATCATTAGTTAATGAAGAAATCTTATCAAAGGTTAAGATCATCGACCTGAGCGCAGATTTCCGTATCAAAGATGTCAAGACTTACGAAAAATGGTACGGTATTGAGCACAAGAGCCCGCAGTTTATCGAAGAAGCAGTTTACGGACTGTGTGAAGTGAACAGAGAAGATATCAAAGGCGCAAGACTGATCGCCAATCCTGGATGCTATACAACATGCTCCATCCTGACTGCTTATCCGCTGGCAAAGGAAGGACTGATCGATATGGATACGCTGATCATTGATGCCAAGTCCGGAACATCCGGAGCAGGAAGAGGGGCAAAGGTTCCGAACCTGTACTGTGAAGTCAATGAGAATATGAAAGCATACGGTGTGGCAACACACAGACATACACCGGAGATCGAGGAACAGCTTGGATATGCGAGCGGCAAAGAGGTTGTGATCAACTTTACACCGCATCTGGTTCCGATGAACAGAGGAATCCTGGCAACAGAGTACGCGAAGCTTACAAAGGATGTTACCTGGGAAGAAGTAAAAGCAGTTTACGATAAATATTATGCAAATGAAAAATTTGTCCGCGTTCTGGACAAAGATGTTTACCCGGAAACAAAATGGGTAGAAGGAAGCAATTATGTCGATATCGGGTTTAAGATCGATCCGAGAACAAACCGTATCATTATGATGGGTGCGATCGACAACCTGGTAAAAGGTGCAGCAGGACAGGCTGTACAGAACATGAACCTGATCTTTGGACTTCCGGAAAGTGAAGGTCTTGATCTGGTTCCGATGTTCCCGTAGAACACGGCAGAAAAAGAAAAGGAATGGAAAATATATGACAACAATTATTCGTGCGATGACAGTAGAAGATTATGACCAACTTCATGCACTTTGGATGCGGATCAAAGGATTTGGAATCCGGAGCATAGATGATTCAAAAGAAGGCGTGGAACGATTCCTGAAAAGGAATCCGACAACCAGTGTGATCGCCGAAATAGACGGAAAAGTAGTAGGAGGAATCCTCTGCGGACACGACGGAAGAACCGGATGTTTTTATCATGTATGTGTAGATCCGGCGTACCGCTGTCATGGGATCGGAAAGAGCATGGTTGCCTATGCAATGTCAGCTCTGAAAGAGGAACATATCAACAAGATCACACTGATCGCATTTACCAAGAATGATATCGGCAATACGTTCTGGAATACGATCGGATGGACAAGAGACCGGATGTCAACTACTATGAGTTTGTTTTAAATGAGGAAAATATTACAGCATTTATCGAAGAGGGCTAAAGGAGGCTATATACGATGAAGATTATCGAAGGCGGTGTGACCGCAGCAAAAGGATTTGAGGCAGCATCAACAGCAGCAAAGATCAAATATCAGGACAGAACCGACATGGCAATGATCTACAGCCAGGTTCCATGTGAATGTGCAGGAACATTCACTACAAACGTTGTAAAGGCAGCATGCGTAAAATGGGATCAGCAGGTTGTAAAGAGCGGTGCGAAAGCACAGGCTGTGATCGTCAATTCCGGAATTGCCAATGCATGTACCGGTGCGGAAGGATTTGGTTACTGCAAGGACACAGCAGATGCGGCAGCAGAAGCTCTTGGAATTAATGCAGACGGTGTACTGATCGGATCGACCGGTGTTATCGGAAAGCAGCTTCCAATTGACCGCATCGTGGCAGGGGTAAAGGCTCTTGCTGAAAAGAAAAATGATACACTGGCAAACGGAACTGAGGCAGCAAAAGCAATCATGACGACTGATACCTGTGAAAAACAGATCGCAGTAGAAATCGAGGTTGCCGGAAAGACCGTTACCATCGGTGGTATGGCAAAAGGATCTGGTATGATCCATCCGAATATGTGCACCATGCTCAGCTTTATCACAACAGATGCAGCAATCACAAAAGAGGCACTTCAGAAAGCCTCAGTGATGATGTCAATGATACATACAATATGATTTCCGTAGACGGAGATACTTCTACAAATGATTCTGTAGTTCTTCTTGCAAACGGAATGGCTGAAAATGAAGTGATCACGGTAGACAGTGAAAGCTATAAGACCTTTGCGGAAGCATTGCATGAGATCAACGAATACCTTGCAAAGAAGATCGCAGGGGACGGAGAAGGAGCAACTGCTTTATTTGAAGTAACTGTAGTTGGTGCAGATACAAAAAAGACTGCAAAGACACTTGCAAAATCAATCGTATGCTCAAATCTTACCAAGGCAGCAATTGCAGGACATGATGCAAACTGGGGAAGAATCCTCTGTGCAATGGGATATTCCGGAGCACAGTTTGACCCGGAAAAGGTGGATCTGTTCTTCGAGAGTAAGGCAGGAAAGATCCAGATCATCGAAAATGGTACAGCGGTAGATTACAGTGAAGAAAAAGCAACGGAGATCCTCTCACAGGAAGAAGTAAAAGCAGTTGCTGATGTGAAGATGGGAAGCGAAAGCGCAACCGCATGGGGATGTGACCTGACTCACGGATATATTGACATCAATGCAGATTACAGAAGCTAGGAGGTAAGCAAAATGGATCAGGATATGCAGCAGTATCTGGACAAAGCAGAAGTTCTGATTGAGGCGCTTACTTATATTCAGCGTTTCAACCGTAAGATCATCGTTGTAAAATACGGTGGAAGTGCAATGCTGGACGAAGAACTCCAGAAAAATGTCATCAAGGATGTTACATTCTTGAAATTGGTTGGATTCAAACCGATCATCGTTCACGGCGGTGGAAAAGAGATCAGTAAATGGGTAAGTAAAGCCGGAATGGAGCCGAAATTCATCGACGGACTTCGTGTGACGGACGCAGAGACCATGGAAATTGCAGAGATGGTACTGAACAAAGTTAATAAAAATCTGGTTCGTATGGTCGAAGAACTTGGTGTGCGTGCTATCGGTGTCAGTGGAAAAGACGGCGGACTTTTAAGAGTTGATAAAAGCTTTCCATGACAGGACAGGACGTTGGATTTGTAGGAGATATCAAGAAGGTCAATGCAGAGGTTCTTCTGGATCTTCTGGATAAAGATTTTCTCCCGATCGTATGCCCGGTCGGAATCGATGATGATTACAACACTTATAATATCAATGCGGATGATGCAGCTTATTCGATCGCAAAAGCGGTTCATGCTGAGAAGCTTGCGTTCCTCTCTGATATTGAAGGGGTATACAGAGACTACGAGGATAAATCTTCTCTGATCACAGCTCTTACTGTAGATCAGGCGAATGAACTGATCGAAAGCGGAGCAATTTCCGGAGGATGATCCCGAAACTGCAGAACTGTGTAGGAGCGATTGAAAACGGTGTGTCCAGAGTCCATATTCTGGATGGAAGAATTCCGCACTGCCTGCTTCTTGAGATTTTCACGAAGAAAGGTATCGGAACTGCAATTTTAAGAAACGGTGAAGAAGATTAAAGGGAAGACAAAGAAAGAAGGTAATTCTTATGGCAAATCAGTATATGCAGGAAGAGGACGACGCGATTTTAAAAACTTATAACCGTTATCCAGTTGTATTGGACCATGGAGACGGCGCATACCTCTATGATCCGGAAGGAAAGAAATATCTGGATTTCTCAGCAGGATATGCAGTATCTTCTCTGGGATATAATAACAAGGAATTTAATGATGCATTAAAGGCTCAGATTGACAAGATGATTCATACATCAAACCTGTATTATAATACAACCTGCGGTAAAGCAGGAGAAGATCTGAAAAAGATCACCGGTATGTACAAGGTATTCTTCACAAACAGTGGTGGAGAGGCAATCGAAGGCGCGATCAAAACTGCAAGAAAATATGCGTACACAAAAAAAACCGGACGTTATGAATTTATTGCAATGGAGAATTCATTCCACGGCAGAAGTATGGGTGCAGTAGCACTTACCGGACACAAAGAATACAGAGAGCCATTTGAACCGGTTATGCCTGGTGTACATTTTGCAATCTACAATGATCTTGACAGTGTAAAAGCACTGGTAAATGATAAGACCTGCGCGATCATTCTGGAAACAATCCAGGGCGAAGGCGGAATCAACGCAGCGACAAAAGAATTTATGCAGGGAATCCGTAAGATCTGTGATGAGAACGGAATCCTGATGATCTGCGATGAAGTACAGTGTGGTATGGGACGAAGCGGTGCATGGTTTGCATGGCAGCAGATGGGAATCACACCGGATATCATGACAATGGCGAAAGCAATCGGAAGCGGTGTTCCGGTCGGCGCATTTGCGATGACAAAAGAAGTTGCAGATAATTCGCTGGTACCGGGAGATCACGGAACTACATATGGTGGAAACCCACTTTGCTGTGCAGCGGTCAGCAAGACTATTGAGATCTTTGAAAAAGAGCATATGCTCGATCATGTCAATGAAATCGCACCATATCTGACACAGAAACTGCAGGAAATCGTGGATACCTGCGATGCAGCCGTTAAAGTAAAGGGAAGAGGATTGATCCAGGGACTTCAGATCACCAAGCCGCTGGGTGAAGTGACAGCCAAAGCGTTGGAAGAAGGACTTCTGATCATCGGAGCTGGAACAGATGTGATCCGAATGATCCCACCGCTTGTTATCGGTAAAGAACAGGTAGATGAGATGGCAGAGATCCTGAAAAAAGCACTTGCATAAAGTCGGTGCCTGATAAAAATAAGAGAATAAAAGAGCAGGTCATCGGATATACTTTCAGAAGAAAAGGAGGTATGAAAGATGACCGGATTTTTTATTGCTCTGCTGTCGGGAGCGCTGATGAGTGTGCAGGGGGTATTTAACACACAGGTAACAAAGACGACAGGAATGTGGGTGAGTAATGCCTGGGTGCAGCTTAGTGCATTTGCCATCTGCCTGGTAATGTGGCTGATCATGGGAAGAGACAGTATTGCCACGATAGGAGAGGTGCAGCCTAAATATATGCTGCTTGGCGGTGTGATCGGAGCAGGGATCACTTGGACCGTGATCAAAAGTATGGCGCAGCTCGGGCCTGCAAAGGCGGCACTTCTGATCGTTATGTCTCAGCTTATTGTGGCGTATCTGATTGAACTGGTGGGATTATTTGGTGTGGAAAAAGAGCCATTTCCTGGAGAAAAGTGATCGGTATGGGGATCGCTCTGATCGGCACGACAATTTTTCAGTGGAAATAGGTTGTCTTTTGGAAAAAAATTCGTTACAATAATCATGTCTTGGAAGTACGAGGGGACATGCTCTGCGGAAAAGGAGTATGTATGCGGAAAAGAAGACAGATTTTATATCAAATATGTGGAATTTTCCTTGGAATCAGCTGTATGCTGTCAGCATGCCATGAAAAAGAAGAGACCTTTACCAGTGTGGCTGCTGCAGAAGCGGATGCCGGGGATAAGAAAAACGAGGCAGAATCAAAGGCTGCCGAAGAAAAGCCGGATAAGGAAAAAGCAGATCCGGGTGGTGAAGAAAAAGAAGGTTCGATCTGGGTGTATGTATGCGGCGAGGTGGCATCACCCGGTGTATATGAACTGCAGGAAGGAGATCGCATCACGCATGCCATAGAAGCAGCGGGAGGTCTGACGGAGGCAGCAGGACAGGTTTATCTGAATCAGGCAGCACATCTGACAGATGGACAAAGGATTTATGTGCCATCCAGAGAAGAAGAACAGACTTTGAAAGAAGAAGGTTCACCATCGGATATGGCAGATGCCGGGATGGGAAAAGACACAGGAATAATAAACCTGAACACCGCGACAAAGGCTGAACTTTTAAGCTTAAGCGGGATTGGCGAGTCCCGCGCGGAAGCAATTATTGCTTATAGAGAGACAAACGGTGGATTCAGGAAGATAGAGGATCTGAAGAAAGTGGACGGGATCAAGGAAGGAATCTTTCAGAAGATCCGGGAGCAGATAACGGTAGAGTAGAGGAGTGCGCAAGATGGGCAGAAAAGTATTGGTAGTAGATGATGAAAAGCTGATCGTGAAAGGACTGAGATTCAGCCTGGAACAGGATGATATGGAAGTTGACTGCGCATACGACGGTGAGGAAGCACTTGAGATGGTAAAAAGAAAAGAGTATGATATGATTCTTCTGGATGTCATGCTTCCAAAATACGATGGATTTGAAGTATGCAGACAGATCCGTGATTTCTCAGATGTACCGGTCATCATGCTCACTGCGAAGGGCGAGGATATGGACAAGATCCTCGGGTTGGAATATGGCGCAGATGATTACATCACAAAGCCGTTCAACATTCTTGAGGTTAAGGCCAGAATGAAGGCAATCATGCGCAGGGTCGCTAAAAAAGACGGGATGAGCGCGAGCGGTAAAGTTGTGGTAAAGGGAGATCTGAAGATCGACTGTGAAAGCCGGAGAGTTTTTTCCGGGGACAGGGAACTGAATCTTACCGCAAAAGAATTTGATCTTCTGGAGCTTCTTGCAATGAATCCGAACAAGGTTTACAGCAGGGAAAGTCTTTTGAATATTGTCTGGGGATATGAGTATCCGGGAGATGCAAGAACGGTAGATGTACATATCAGACGACTGCGCGAGAAGATTGAAGTAAATCCAAGTGATCCGAAATACGTTTACACAAAGTGGGGAGTTGGCTATTATTTCAGGGGTTAAATTTTTTGTACCAAAATTCATAAAAAGTCTGCAAGTGCGGGTAACGGTGATCCTGAGCGTATTTGTCATATTATCCAGTGTGATCCTGATGAATGCGATTCTGCAAAGCTATGATCAGAGAACCGTATCCGTGCGCACAGCAGAGATTCAAAACCAGTGTACGATTCTGAGTAATCAGCTGGTCAATTCTGATTATCTGAAAACGGGAGTTTCTGATGTGATCGATACAGAACTATCACAGTTATCCAATATTTACAATGGAAGAGTGCTTGTTATTGATGATGAATTCCGGATTGTGGAAGATACCTATGATCTGGAGGAGGGAAAGACGATCATTTCCGAGGATGTAGTCAAATGCTTCCGCGGCGAGAAGCCGGCAAGTTATGACAGAAAGAGCCGGTACATTGAAGTGGCAGTCCCGGTCAAAAAAGGGGAAGAGTCGGTAAAAGGAATGATTCTGGTCAGTGTTTCTACAGACAGTCTGCGTGACAATGTAGAGGCATTGCAGACAAAGGCAAGAATTGCAACGGTTGCAATCAGTATTATCGGGATCTTTTTATCAGCAATCATCGGTATGCTGCTTGTAAGGCCGCTGAAAAGGATGTCTCAATCGATCGAGGAGATGGCAGGAGGCTATGGAGATAATTATCTCCATGAAAATGCTTACGATGAAACGGAACGGATTTCCAATGCATTTAATAAGCTGTGGGACCGCTATAAAGTACTGGATGCATCGAGAGAAGAGTTCGTGGCAAATGTATCCCATGAGTTGAAGACACCGTTGACTTCTATGAAGTGCTGGCGGATTCACTGCTGATGCAGCCGGATGCACCGACGGAGATTTACCGGGAATTCATGGGTGATTTGTCCGAAGAAATCGAGCGGGAGAATAAGATCATCAATGACCTTCTGGATCTTGTAAAACTAGATAAGAAGGGTGCAAACTTAAATATTAAGAGTCAGGATGTTAATGAACTGGTAGAACGGATTCTCAAAAGATTACAGCCACTTGCGGCAAAAAGTAATATTGAGCTGGTATTTGAGAGTTTTCGTCCGGTGACAGCAGAGATTGATGAGGTAAAGATTGCACTTGTGATCACGAATCTGGTGGAAAATGCGATCAAGTACAATAAAGAGAACGGATGGGTACACGTGTCTTTAAATGCGGATCATAAGTATTTTTATCTGAAGGTTGCGGATTCTGGAATCGGGATTCCGAAAGAAGATACGGATCATATATTCGAGCGATTTTTCCGTGTGGACAAATCCCATTCTCGTGAGATCGGCGGAACCGGTCTTGGGCTTTCGATTGCAAGAAATGCGGTTGTCATGCACCGCGGTGCGATCAAGGTCTACAGTGAACCGGGAGAGGGAACGACATTTACAGTCCGGATCCCGCTTACTTATATCAAGAGGGAAGGATGAGAAGAATGAAAAAAAATTTACCAGATCATAAGTATTCTTCTTGCGGTGTGTCTTCTTACAGGCATTGTGGGATGCAGAAAAAAGGAACAGAAAGCAGATGCAAAATACACGATTTACCAGATTAACCAGAGCGGAACGGCGTTGGTTCCGAAGGACTACGATGGAACAGGAAAGTCGGTGGACGAAGAAGTAAAAGGAATGCTGTCTGCGCTGCAGAAGTGTGATGACGAGGTGAAGGCACAGGCGGCATTGCCGAAAAAGGTAAAACTGGAGAGATACACTCTGGAGGATGAAAAGCTGATCCTGTACTATAATGCTGCTTACGGAAAGATGGATACGGTAAGAGAGGTTCTGTGCAGGGCAGCGCTTGTCCGTTCACTGACGCAGATCGATGGAGTGGATCTGGTGATGATCTGTGTAGATGGAACGCCACTTACGGATAAAAAAGGGAATACTTATGGATACCAGCAGGCAGAAGATTTTGTACAGAACACAGGCTCTTCTATTAACTCTTTCCAGGAGATGAAGCTTACGCTGTATTATGCAGATTCATCTGGAGAAAAGCTGCAAAAGGAAGAGGATACGGTGCGGTATAACAGCAATGAGTCGAAGGAACGGGTTGTAGTGGAACAGCTGATGCGAGGACCATCCAATAACAGACTGCTTGCTACCATACCAAAAGGAACAAAGCTGCTGGGTGTGTCGATCAAAGATCATATCTGCTATCTGAATTTTGATGAAGGACTTCGGAACATTGCTCCGGGAGTCAGTCCGGAGACGGTGATCTATTCCATCGTAAATTCAGTGATCGATGGTGGAAATGTCTCTGAAGTACAGATTTCAATCAACGGAGACAGCAGTATTGTATATCAGGAGAGTATAAAGCTGGATGAACCTCTGAGCAGAAACCAGGAAATGATAAAGGAGGATTGATCGGTTGATCAAGCGAAGACTTGGTTTTGCCGGAATACTTCTGGCAGGACTGATTCTGGTACTGTATCTGACAGGGGGAGGAAAGATTTTTGGAAAACTCGGTGTGTCAAGGTGTGAGAAGCTCTGGAAGAGTCGGAAGAAGTGATGGTGGAAGGAGAGGTTTATCAGAAAACCAGAAAAGAAGAAAAACTGATCCTGTATCTGAAAAAAATACAGATCAGAGAGATGGGGAATGGAAAAGCAGTCGCTGACGAGAGGCTGCTTGTCTATCTGGATGAAAAAGGAAATGGTCCGGAAATCGGACAGCGGATCCTGGTTAAAGGTAATGTGGGATTTTTTGATCCGGCGGCCAATCCGGGCAATTTTGACCAGAAAAATTATTATAAGCAGCAGAATATCCAGGCAGTCTTATGGAAAGGGAAGGTTCTGGAAAAACAGGTGAAAAAGACTTCCTTCCGGGAAAAGCTGTGGCAGTTTAGGAACCGGACCGCAGATGAGATCTGCAGAGAGATGGGAAAGCGTCGAGGGGGTATTTTGTGTGCGGTTCTTTTGGGAGATTCTTTTTATACAGAAGAGAAAGTGAAAGAACTTTACCGGGTGGCAGGGATCGGGCATCTGCTGGCTATATCCGGTCTGCATATTTCTTTTTTTGGCAACGGACTTTACCGGGGGCTTAGGAAAATCGGATTTTCTATTTTACAGGCCGGTGTAGTGGGAAGTCTGCTTCTTGGGAGCTATGTGGTGATGACCGGAATGAGTGTTTCGGCACTGCGGGCGTTTACCATGTTTCTGATCCGGATGGGAGCAGAGCTGACAGGGAGGGAATACGATGGATTGACGGCACTTGGGATTGCGGAAAGTGGTCTGCTTCTGGCAAATCCGTTGCGGCTTTTTACGGCAGGGTTCCAGCTTTCTTTTGCTGCGGTTCTCGGTATCTATCTGATTGGTTCGGGAAATAAAAAAGGCAGATTTTCAGACAGTGTCCGGATGTCGGTGAGGCTCTGGTTTTTTCTGCTGCCAGTTACATTGTGGCACTATTATGAAACCTGCCTGTATGCGCCAGCCTGGAATCTTCTGGTAATTCCGATGGCATCCGTGCTTCTGCTTTGCGGGAGTGCAGGGATGGCAGTCATGCTGATTCCGTGTGGGGCAGGAGATATAATGCAGAGCGCACTTTGGAAAATAACAGAGTGGATTTTGCTTTTTTATGAAAAAGGGAGCGGTCTGCTCCTGGAACTTCCGGGGGCAAGGTGGATTCCGGGAAGACCACGGCTCTGGCAGATTGCCTGTTATTATGGGGTTCTTCTATTTTATTTGTGGAGAAAAAGGAAGGAAAAGAAAGAGGGCAGACAAACCGGGAAACAGGTGGTAAGACAGCTTGTGACAGCTGGGATCCTGCTCATCCTGCTCGGGATCCCAAAGTGGAAACGAGGGCAGATGGAGCTGACTATGCTGGATGTGGGACAGGGCGACTGTTTTTTCTTTCGGGACGGAAACGGAAAAAATTACCTGATCGACGGCGGAAGCAGTTCGGTAGATGCAGCAGGAAGATACCGGTTGGAACCATTTTTAAAATTCCGGGGCGTGAAGAGGCTGGATTATGTGTGGGTGACGCATGGGGATGTGGATCACTTAAATGCAGTGGAAGAACTTCTGGAACGGAGAAAGTATGGAGTAGAAATCCAGTATCTGATTTTTCCGGAACAGAAATATTGGGATGAAAGGCTTATTAAATTATGTAATCTGGCAGAAGAGGCAGGAACGAAGGTACGGGTAATGGAGATGGATACTATTTTTCTGTCTGGAAAATTGAAGATGCGTTGTCTCTGGCCTGGAGAAGGTGAGCCATCTGAAAATGGAAATGAAAATTCTCTGGTACTTCACCTGCAATATGGAAAAATTACCATGCTTTTTACCGGAGATCTGGAAAATACCGGAGAAGAGCTGTTGGCAGAGAGAATAAAGAATCTCCGGAAAAAAGGAGAACTTCCGGCGTGTTATGATCTGCTGAAAGTCGGACACCACGGATCAAGAAATGCGACCGGCGAAGAGCTTCTGGAAGTGATCCGACCACGGGTAGCATTTTGTTCATCCGGAAAAGAAAACCGTTATGGACATCCGCATGAGGAAACACTGGAAAGACTTGCAAAATGGGGCGTAAGCCTATATAATACGAAAGACAGAGGTGCTGTCAGTATGTATACAGATGGAAGGGAATATGGTATCCAAAGTCCATGAAAAGTTTGAATGAAGATTTAAAGACAGGACAGTTTAAGCAGATTTATCTTCTGTACGGAGAAGAAGCTTATCTGAAAAAATTATATAAAAACCGTTTCGTCAAAGCGATGGTTCCGGAAGGTGACACGATGAATTATCGTTATTTTGAGGGAAAGAACACGAACCCGAAGGAGATTATCGACCTTGCCGAGACATTACCTTTTTTTGCAGAGCGCAGGCTGATCGTTCTGGAAAATACCGGTTTTCTGAAAAATGCGACACCGGAGCTGGCAGAATATCTGAAGAACATGCCGGAGACCACTTATATGATCTTTGTGGAATCAGAGTGGATAAGAGAGGAAAGCTCTACAAAGTGATCAAGGAGAAAGGTCATATTGTAGAACTGAAGCGGCAGGATGAAAAGACACTGATCCGCTGGATCCTTGGGATGGCGAAAAAGGAGAAGCTTCAGATGTCGGAGGCAGCAGTGCGCTATCTGCTTGCAAAGACTGGTAATGACATGGAGAATCTCGGGCAGGAGCTGGAAAAATTATTCTGTTACTGCATGAACCACACGGAGATCACGGCAGCAGATATTGATGAAATCTGTACTACGCAGATCGGAAACATATTTTTGATATGGTAGATGCAGTTGCAGCAAAAGAGCAGAAAAAAGCGCTGGATTACTATTATGATCTTCTAACACTGAAGGAACCGCCGATGCGGATCCTCTACCTGCTGACCAGACAGTTCCGTATCCTGATGGAGGTAAAAGAGATGGACCGTACTGGGATTCCGCCAAAAGAGATTGCCGCCAAGGTGGGAATCATGCCATTCCTGGTAGGAAAGTACCGGGCACAGGCGAAAGGCATTTACCAGGAAAGAGCTGCGTGGGATCGTAGAAGCGGTGTACAGACGGAAGAAGATGTAAAAACCGGAAAGATGGGAGATATCCTCTCGGTGGAACTCTTTCTGGTGCAGTACAGTAGCAAACGGGAAAAGTAATCAGATATAGATAAGAAGAAAAAGGAGAGACTGAAAATATGCATATGGATCAGAAAAAGATTCGGAATTTTTGTATTATTGCACATATTGACCATGGAAATCCACACTGGCGGACCGTATTATTGAGCAGACAGGTCTTCTGACCAGCAGAGAGATGCAGGCACAGGTGCTGGATAACATGGATCTGGAAAGAGAACGTGGTATCACAATCAAATCACAGGCAGTCCGCACGGTTTATAAGGCAAAGGATGGGGAGGAATATATCTTTAATCTGATCGATACTCCGGGACACGTAGACTTTAACTATGAAGTGTCACGGAGTCTTGCAGCCTGTGATGGAGCGATCCTGGTCGTTGATGCGGCACAGGGCGTAGAAGCGCAGACACTGGCAAATGTATATCTGGCACTGGACCATGATCTGGATGTCATGCCGGTTATCAACAAGATCGATCTTCCAAGCGCAGAGCCGCAGCGTGTGATCGAAGAGATTGAAGATGTGATCGGAATTGAAGCGCAGGATGCACCACTGATCTCGGCAAAGACAGGCTTAATGTAGATCAGGTTCTGGAACAGATCGTGACAAAGATTCCTTCTCCGACAGGAGATCCGGATGCACCGCTTCAGGCACTGATTTTCGATTCCCTCTATGATCCGTATAAAGGCGTTATCGTATTCTGCCGTATCAAAGAAGGATGTATCACGAAAGGAATGCCGATTCATATGATGGCGACAGGAGCAACTGCCGATGTTGTGGAGGTTGGATATTTTGGTGCCGGACAGTTTATCCCTTGTGATGAGCTTTCAGCAGGAATGGTTGGATATTTTACAGCCAGCCTGAAAAATGTAAAGGACACCCGTGTGGGTGATACCGTAACAGGTGCGGAAAATCCATGTTCTGAGCCTCTTCCGGGATATAAAAAGGTCAACCCGATGGTGTACTGCGGAATGTATCCGGCAGACAGCTCCAAATACCCGGATCTGAGAGATGCACTGGAAAAACTGCAACTCAACGATGCGGCACTTCAGTTTGAACCGGAGACCTCTCTTGCGCTGGGATTTGGTTTCCGCTGTGGTTTCCTTGGACTTTTGCATCTGGAGATCATTCAGGAGAGACTGGAAAGAGAATACAATCTGGATCTGGTGACAACTGCGCCGGGCGTTATCTACAAGGTGCACAAGACCAATGGAGAAGTGATCGACCTGACCAATCCGTCTAATCTTCCGGATCCGTCAGAGATTGATTTTATGGAAGAGCCGATGGTAAAAGCAGAGATTATGGTGACATCCGAATTTATCGGTGCGATCATGGATCTGTGTCAGGAAAGACGTGGCGAATATCAGGGAATGGAATACATCGAAGAGACCAGAGCGGTATTGAAATACCACCTGCCTCTGAATGAGATCATCTATGATTTCTTTGATGCGCTCAAATCCAGATCCCGCGGTTATGCGTCTTTTGATTATGAAATGCTCGGCTATGTCAAATCTGATCTGGTCAAGCTGGACATCCTGATCAACAAAGAAGAAGTGGATGCTCTTCCTTTATTGTATTTGCGGGAAGTGCTTATGAGAGAGGAAGAAAGATGTGTGAGAAGCTCAAAGAAGAGATTCCGAGACAGCTTTTTGAAATTCCGATCCAGGCAGCTGTCGGAAGCAAGATCATTGCCCGTGAGACAGTAAGAGCCATGCGTAAGGACGTACTTGCCAAGTGCTACGGCGGTGATATCAGCCGTAAGAAGAAGCTTCTGGAAAAGCA
>ENA-OQAZ01000969-OQAZ01000969.1-human-gut-metagenome-genome-assembly--contig:-NODE-969-length-14980-cov-2.087188_pt1 | contig 14980 bp, 16 predicted proteins | sample MGYA00242737_ERZ504531 | MGnify/ENA primary metagenome ERZ504531 (study PRJEB26092, sample SAMD00036244) | human gut metagenome | host: Homo sapiens | study: EMG produced TPA metagenomics assembly of...
CCCATATTCTGTTGTCTCTCATAATTCCATGAGTATTCCAAAGATAATGAACGTAAAAAGATTGATCTTAACTCCTTCTTTCCAATTACATTCTTCTGTTCTGCTGTATTAGAAGTCATCATCTTCCACCTCCTGTACTGCTACTTTCTGTGTTCCCTGCATCTGCACAAGGATAACTGCTAAACATCCTGCCATCATTGCAATTCCAAGCATTGGAATCTTAAGGTAAGCAGCTAATGCAAATCCAAGAATAAAATATAATAAATTCATGCCAACTACTGTAAGCGGAAGAACAATCTGTACGCTCCATCCCTTCCAGCCAGTATACCAGTCATACGCTATACATAAAATCATGCCTATGATCACTTCATACATGACCATTTTGCGAATATTTTTCCACTTTCGCTGTCCGACAATCAAAAGTGCATAGCCGCCAGCCACACCTATTACAACAAGAAAAAATATCGGCTGCCATGTGCGATCTGATAATACCATAATTCTGTCGACCATACCTGCCACAATAACTGCTGCGAGTGCCGCAAACGTTACGATTTTCATAAAAATGAAATCTGCCTGTTTTTTCTGTGTCACAGGAAATACATCAAAGTCTTCTTTTATAGAGGAATCTGCCGTACCTTCATCTATAATTCGCTTTTTACACAGCGGACAATATACACGCTCTCCAGAAAAGGTAAGACCGCATTTCTGACATCGAATTGTTTTTCGCTTTTTATCAGTATCCATCATCAGTCTTCCTTTCCCGAATAATTCGTGTTGATAATCATATCTGGATCAAACTCAGCCAATCTGCGAAAGAATGCACGCTCTGTGTCCTTTGGACTTGAACTTCCTGCGCATGTTACCATCATATGATCTTCATATGAACACATGCAAATTTGTCTTCCGGCACATCCAATAAAAAAGTCAAACTGACAGACATATGGTGCCAATGCCTTTGGCATTGTAATTCGCCCGATATTTGAAAAATACATTGTCTGACGCGCTCCTGCAATCAGACCAGACAATTCCATTCCAATATCCTTAAAAATGAGTGGGATTGCTCTTGCTGCCATATGCTTTTCCAAACTAACCTGACCGGCAATCATTTTTTCAAGCTTTTCCTTTGTCAGTTCTCTTCTGAAATTTTCTGCAACTGCAGCTATAACGTCTTCTAATGTTTCTCCCTGCTTTTTTCGATCATAAGTAACTGCAATCAGTCCAAAGAAATTTCGCACCGTCGCTGACGGAAAATAACTTCTAAGATTAACAGGAACCATAATTCGCACTGCTTTCTTCCTGTCTCTTGGTTCCATTGCATCATAGATGGACAAAATCAAAAGCGACACCAAAAAGACTGTCACTGTCGTATGATACTGTTTTGCTGCCGCAATGATCTGTCTTGTTGAAACCTCTGCCTCTGTTACCTGTTGGAAAAAGTCAGGTGTCGACGGCTCATGGAAATGAAAAATCGGCACTGTCTTTTCACCTAAGAAGGACATACTTGAATTTTTCTCTTCCTTGTTATAATACTGACTGAAGCTGTCTGAATCCTTTTCTCGAAATGTACTGTCTATACCAAGTGACAAATCTTCATGCGCAAGCACTGGATGAACAATCTTCAAATAATTGACTACCAGAGTTTTCAAAAACATCAGCGCGCCTGTCGCATCTGCCATAGCATGGAATACCTCAAAATTGATCCTGCACTTATAATAAGAAATATCGATCAGTAAATGATGCTCGTTCTTATCATAAAGACGGCTGCATACATTTTGATCTTCCTCATGAACAATCGGCATCTCTCCTGATTCCTCAAGATAATACCAAAACATTCCATGACGGATGATGTTTGTAAAAATAGGAAACTCCTCCAATGCCTGCTCTGCTGCCTGCTGCAGCGCTTTCTTTTGAACAGGCTCTGTCAGCTGACAGGCAAAGCGAAATACACGGCTGTCTTTTTTATTCGCCAATGCCGGAAATACCTTTGCCGCATTGTCCAGCCGGCTCCATCCCGGCCGTTTTGTATTCTTCACTTATCCCTCGCCTCACTTTTCTCTTTACTTATTTTTGTCAGAAGACACTTCGTTTTCTGTCAAAGCATCTATTTTGACTGCTTCGTCTTCCGATTGTCCTCGTTTTCCAATGAAGCCTTCAATTGCCTCATAAATTTCTTTTGCACCTGCAAAAATTGGCGGAAGAAGCATCATTCCATGAATACCGTCTAACACACGAACACTCTTTACGCTGCAGCCGGCCTCGCGCATCTTTTCACCTAATGCTTCACCTTCATCACGAAGCGGATCATACTCCATCGTGATCAAAAGCGTATCAGGCAGATTTGAAAAGTCATGATGCTGAAGCGGTGCAAAGTATGGATTTTTCTCATCTTCCTTGCTGCTTCTATAAAGCTCCATGTACTCGCACATCAATGCACGTGTAAGTAAATAGTCATATCCATTTTCTTCAACTGATGGATATGGATTATCGTCACCATATGAACCATAAGCTACAGGATAAATCAGTACCTGTCTTTTTGGCATCAGCCTCCACGATCTCTTGCCATCATACCAAGTTCCGCACAGATCTCACCGCCGGCGCTGTCGCCCATGATAACAATATCTTCCTGCTTTGCCTGATACCAATCTTCGCAATGCGCAAGAACTGCCTGCATCGCCTCATAGCAATCCTCTAATCCCTGCGGAAAACGGTGCTCTGGCGCCAAACGATAATTAACAGAAACAACTTTATAGCCAGTGCGCTCAGACAGATTTGCGCAGACATTTCCGTAGCTTTCAAAATCACCTGTCACAAAGCCGCCGCCATGAAAAAATAAAATAAGCGGTGCCACTTTTCCGTCATAGCTGTAGGTACGAAGCAAGATATCACGCCCCTCAAGATAGAGAATGCGATCCATCGTATTGCAGCTTCTTCCCTTGTAATACGGATACATTTTTTCTTTTTTACGGTTCTTCTCGTAGTCTTTTGTCATATCACCCTGATGACGTGACATTGTTCGAATTGCGGCTCTTAAAACTTTATTCATAAATGGCTGTATTCCTTTCTGTGGTATGCAGTCACAAAACTTTTATAACTTGCACAATGTAAAGTGTGCCTCGCCTTCACGGTCAATTTCCATCAATATATATGTGTGGGCAAAACCATCCTGACGCGGCAAAGTTAAACTTCCTGGATTTAAGATAGTGACATCCCTTCCCTGATTGATAATCGGCACGTGAGTGTGACCATACATTGCGATGTCTGCTCCACGAAGAAGTGCTGCCTCTTTGAGTGTCTGGATTCCGAAATTTACCTGATAACGATGTCCATGTGTCAAAAAGACGCGGTACTTTCCGATTTCTATTAACTTATCCTGGGCAAGATCAGATGAATAATCACAGTTTCCGCGCACAATATCAACAGGGCAGCCTGCTAAGCGTGCAATCTCATCCTGCTGTCCCTCTGAGTCACCAAGATGAATCAATCTGTCTGGCTTTCCTGTTCTGGCTAACATTTCCTTAAAATAATTAAGTCTTCCATGTGTGTCACTGACAAGCAGAATGCGCTCACTCATTATTACTTTCCTCTTTTTGCAAAATTGCCTTCATGGCACGAAGTGCTTTTCCTCTATGGCTGATCTTGTTTTTCTCTTCTGCTGAAATCTCTGCCGTTGTCTTGCCGAGCTCTGGCACATACACAATCGGATCATAGCCAAAGCCACCACAGCCTGCCGGTGTCTTTGCGATTACACCTCGATGGTGCCGCGTGTAACAGCAGTATGGCCATCTGGAAAGCTGGCTGCAATCACACAAACAAAGCGTGCACTGCGGTCATTCCCTTCCACTCCATCAAGACGGTCAATGATAGACTGATTTTTGATATCATATGATGTGTCCTCACCCATATATCTGGCTGAATGTACACCTGGTTCTTTATTTAAATAATCAACCTCCAGACCAGAATCATCAGCCAGAATGATGCCATCAGTATATGGACGAAGCGCATTTGCCTTAATCAGAGCATTTTCCTCAAATGTGCTGCCATTCTCGTCGATATCAACCTTGATGCCAGCATCCTTAAGAGACGTAATCTCATAGCCGCTTCCTTCCATAATCATGCGGATCTCTCGCATCTTTCCCTCATTTGTGGTTGCGAATAATATTTTTTTCATGGTGTTTTTTTCCCTTATTCTTTCTTACTGTTCTTTTGTGTATGCCTTTAAGCATATGTTGCACTTATATTTGTCCTGCGCAGACTGCCAGCTTGTACCTTTCATGCTGATGTAGCCCTCGTTTCCACTCAGGTTTGCAATGACAGCGCCATCCTTGCTGGTGTACTCGACTGCTACAGGTCGCTCACTGCCTGGCGTGCGCACGTAGACGATCACTGCATATCGATCACCATCTGATAAAAGCACTGGCTTGTCCAATTTGACTGTGTAATACCCGGCATTTGAAAAACTGCCAGATGCCGCCTTTTTCTGGAATGTCAGATCAGCCTCTCCTGTCACCTTATTTACCACATAAACTTCATAACTAGTGTCTGGTGCTGTGGCATAAAAACCAACAGCTTCAAGCACCTCTTCGCCATTTGCAGTATAAAGATTTGCAAAGTAAGCTTCCTCGTTTCCATAACCAAGCTGTCCAACCCATCCGCACTTATCTGACTGGTAAATTCGATCATAATTATCTGTATTTTCAATTTTTGTGTAGGCTGCATTATAGATGCCGACGTTGGAATCATAATAAGACACCCAGAAATATCCGCCGTCACCAAAGCCAGTTCCCCAGCTGTTCATGCAAAGCCATGCACCATTTCCCTCTGGCTGTGTACGAAAATTTGACGCGGCATAACCATCATCCCAGCCAACAATCAGCGTATCATGATTTATTTTGTTCGTTCCTATATAACAGTATGCGTTCTGTGCATTGTTATAATATGAAGATTCGCTGTTTTCACCGCTGACCTCACAGTAGATAGATGTCTGGACACTTCCATACAGATAAACAGCCCGCTTAATTGCAGATTGATCTTTTGACGGAATAATCTGAATTTCCTGAACATGCTTGACTGCCCTTAATGATGTATCAGTTTTTCCATCACCGTATGGGTCATCTTCTTCACGCACAGGTCCTTTCCATGAGAGCAGATACGCCATCGCCATAGTGTACTCACCGCCCGTATCCTGTCCCCAGGTATATCCATTATTCAGACTCATGTGATCAACTGAGAAATGCCAGCTTTCCTCCGGAAGAAGTGCTGCCTCTAGTGCACCGACTGATGCAAATGCCCAGCATGTACCAAGCTTTCCCTGATTCATAACTGGCGCATCAAGACCATACAGCCTTGGGTCAAATGCTGAAGGAAGCTTAGAGGCTTCTGGACGGATATCAGTAAATCGAATTGTATTGGCTGATGCATCCCACTCGACCTCATAGTCAAGTCCCTTCGCTACTACATCTGCACTTAAATAGTAAGATCCTCCCTGAAAAACAAGTGCATTCGTGATCTTTTCCTTTTCACCATTGATTACGATCTCTTCTTTATTTTCCTCTGCCTCTATGCTTCGGTCATTGCGGTATGCCTTCAGTGTTTTGTGATCATAGATTCCTACATTGCAAAGAAAGACATCGCGAAGCATATCCACTGGAATCATCAGTTGTCTGTTATCTGCCATGTATGGCTGTATATCATTCTTTGCCAAGCGCTTTCCATCCACGCTCAGACTGATTTCCTTTTGGTTTGTCTTTGCTGCAATCAGCTCATTCCACTCATCACAAACGCCTGCCTGCGTATAGCCGCTTCGAACTGTGCTTGTTGTCTGCCTTTGGTACAGACAGACAACAGCCAACACTAACAGTACAAGCGCTGCGGCAATATACCACTGTTTATATTTCACTCGTTCTTTGTTCCCTTCTCGGCGGCTTCGGGCCGATGTACTGATAATAGTAGGTCTTAATCATTCCATTATAAATTTTACGGTTCTTGTCCGCTTTCTTGCCAATTGCATTCTGTGCATCCTCATAGGATGTGATTAAATACATAGACCATGTGTCCAGCTTGGCAAAACGATCACCTATTGTACGGTACAGCTCCGGCAGATCTGCCTTCTCTTCAAGACGCTCGCCATATGGCGGATTCGTGATAATAAAGCCATACTTTCCAGGATGGGACAATGCGCTTACAGGACGCTGCTGCAAATGAATCATATGATCAACACCGGCACGCTGTGCATTCTCTCTTGCCATGCGCACAGCAGACGGATCAATATCGTATCCCTGAATATCTGTCTTTACAGACAAATCTACAAGATCATTTGCCTCGTCCATCGCATCATACCAGGTTTTCTTTGGAATCAAATTTTTCCAGCTTTCAGATAGGAAGCTTCTGTTCATACCCGGTGCCATATTCGCTGCCATCATAGCTGCTTCGATTGCAAAGGTACCGCTTCCGCAGAATGGATCAACAAGAATACGATCCTTCTTCCACGGTGTCAGCATAATCAATGCACTTGCAAGTGTCTCACTGATTGGTGCCTTTGTTGTACTCTGACGATATCCTCTCTTATGAAGACTCTCTCCTGTTGAATCAATGCCGACAGTAAACTCGTCCTTCATGGCAAATACTCGTACTGGATAAGATGCACCTGTCTCCGGAATCACCTCTGTATGGTACGCACTCTTTAAGCGCTCTACGATTGCTTTTTTCATGATGGACTGGATGTCTGATGATGAATAAAGCTTACTCTTTACCGTAGATGCCTTTGTCACCCATACCTTGCCGTCCTTTGGAATCCACTCTTCCCATGGCAGTGCTTTGTGCACTCAAACAGCTCGTCAAATGTGCGCGCTGTAAAGCTTCCTGCCTTTAACAGGATACGCTCTGCGCTGCGAAGAAATACATTAGCGCGGCAGAGCGCCTCCATATCTCCTATAAAGGTTACTCTTCCATCTTCTGTTTTGCTGATATCGTAGCCAAGATCATCGATCTCTCTTTTTAACACCGCCTCTAATCCAAAGTGACACGGTGCAATTAATTCGTATGTTTTCATTTAGCCTCCAATTTTGTGTTTTTATATTTGTAAGCCAGACGTTTTTCCTGCAGCATTTATCATACAATAGCTACATAAGCTACATATTGCTGAAACGACGGTATGCCTGCAGCCCTCCATTTACGGAGAGCACATCATAGCCGTACTGGCTTAACTTTCTGCCTGCGAGAATACTGGTTGTACCCCACTCACAGTATAACACTAGAAGGCGGTTTCGGGGAAGTCTTTTCTTATAATCTTCTAAAAAATCATAAGGAATATTTACGGCACCCTCGATATGACCCTTCTCATACTCTTCTTTTGTGCGAAGATCGATCAGGTAGGCACCTGATCTTCTATAATCATCAAGTGTACTTGCTGCGATTAGTCTCATGAAAAGCACCTCCGAAAATTTCTCGTCTTTTCAGACTATGCTATACTTTATTCTATGCGTATGTTACTCGGAAGGTCTATGAAGGGCAGCATCATAAGTTGATGTTCACGGACATGGTTACGAAAAGCCCTTCGGTGATGGTTTCGTCGGCGCCCCTTGTTCCCGCAGCGCTGTTTCGGTAACGTTGACAACTCATTAATGTCTTGGTATACTTTAACAAAATTATTGGAACGGCGGTGATGACCATGAAATTTAAAATTGCAATCTGCGATGATGAGCAAAATCAAATTGACTATATGGCTTCGATTGCTGCATCGTGGAGTGCTCACGCAGGACATAATTGCGAGATACGCACGTTTGCATCTGCCGAAGCTTTTCTATTTGAATATGAAGAAGATAAGGCATTTGACATTCTTCTACTTGATATTGAAATGGAAAATATGAACGGCATTGAACTTGCTAAGCGCATCCGCAAAGATCACAACCGTGCTGAAATCATTTTTATTACTTCGCATTTTGGGTTTGTCTGGGAAGGTTATAAAGTGGATGCGCTTCATTATCTGACGAAACCGCTCTCTGCTGAAAAACTCACGCAGGTTCTGAGCAAAGCCGCAGACAAACTTTCTGTCGAACCGCCGTCGGTGGTAATCTCTTGCGATGGTGAAACGCTCAAATTATATGAATCAGATATCCTCTATAATGAACACATTTTATCTCAAACATGCGGCACTGAAAGGATTGACAACCGACTACATCAACCAAGAAAATGGAATTTTTCGGAAGCTTCAAGCAGAAAGTTTTAAGTGCTGTAACGGAAATTACTCTCCGCTTTCCAATATATATGAAATTTTGATAAAACTCTGTACCAGTTTTTTGGGATTATTTGTTTTTGGTTCTATTGCTCATTCAGGTTCACTTTGGGAATCATTATTTTCTAATTATTAATAACTGTAATCAGCTATTATTTAAATCAAAAAATCATTGCATGGACAGCTGCAAATAATAAGGAGCGGATTGGTTATCAGCAGCGACTCCACTATATTAACGATATTTCTGGTGATATTCGTTCTGCAAAAGATATTCGTCTATACAAAATAGCTGTATGGTTTTCCGATATTTACAACACCAATATGAAAGGAATTGCCGACTGGTACAAACGATTTACACGCAAACTTTTGGGTATTGCAGTATATGACAGCAGCTTAGCTTTCCTTCGTGAAAGTATTGTTTATTTCTATCTACTCTATCTTATCTGGAATGGTCAAATAACGGTTGCAGAATTTGTCATGTATTTAAGTGTTGTTACTAACTTCTCGTCATGGCTTAGCAATATTTTTTCAGATTTATCCTCGCTTAACCAGATAAATTTGAAAATCAATTATTTTCGTTCCTACCTTTGAATACCCAGAAACATTTAATCGAAACAATGGCGTAACAAATTCGGTGGACGATTGTCCAAAAGAAATTGAACTCAAAAATGTGAGTTACCGATACGAGGGTGCAAATCACAATACATTACAAAATATCAACCTGAAAATAAATCCCGGTGAACATATCGCAATCGTGGGATTAAATGGTGCAGGCAAAACGACACTTGTTAAGCTGCTATGCGGTTTGATTGATCCGACAGAAGGACAAATATTCTATGATGGCATTGATATCCGCAAATACAATCGCACCGCATTTTATAGACTCTTTTCTGCTGTATTTCAACAATTCAGTATTCTGCCTGTAACCATTGCGGAAATTGTTTCCGAAACTACGCCAGAAAATATTGATTATAATAAAGTGAAACGCTGCTTGATTGTCGCAGGGTTATGGAATAAAATCGAGCAACTGACCAATGGTGTAAACAGTCAATTTGGAAAAACAATATACGACGATGGTGCTGAATTTTCCGGCGGCGAAATTCAGAAATTGTTGCTCGCGCGTGCGATGTACAAAAATGCTCCTGTTATGCTTCTTGATGAACCTACAGCTGCCTTGATCCCATTGCAGAAAGCACATTATATGGAAATTACAATCAAATAAGTTTTCAAAAAACGACTGTATTTGTTTCGCACCGACTGGCAAGCACAAGCTTTTGTGACCGCATCATCCTGATTGAAAATGGAAAAATCTGTGAGGAAGGCAGTCATAATGAACTGCTTAAGCAGAACGGAACGTATCGTATGCTTTTTGAGACACAAGCAAAATATTACAAAAATAATCTCGATAAAACGGAGGTGGCAGAATGAGCAAAATTGCGCTTACCAAAAGAGTTTCTATCACCATGCGCGGATTTTCAATCTTAAAGCAGTACTGTCCTGGGCTTGCACAGGGAAAGGCTGCGTATGAATTGATCAATTCCATCCAGCCCTTCATTTCCGTTTGGTTTACTGCTCAGATTGTAAACGAAATTTCATCACAAAGAAGATTCAATACAATTTTGCTTTTTATTCTAGGTGCAACGTTACTCAACTTTATCTGTTCTCTCCTTAAAAACATACTCAATCACGTCTGCAACGAAAAAGAGGCACAAATGTGGAACTGGTTTGAAAAAATATTCTCAGACAAGCAGATGTCTCTTGATTTCGTTGATCTGGAAAATGCCGCAATCCAGCATCAACGACAGGAAGCACAAGAAAACCTCTACATGTTCGGTAACGGTCTGGCACAGCTCTTTTGGGGAATATCCGCACTTGTACGAACACTCGTATATATCGTACTCTCTCTTGCAATGACAATCTCTTTGTTTCTTTCTTCATCTGGAAACCGATTTATTGATCATCCTATCTGGATACTCATTATCCTAGTTTGTATTGCGATTGGTGGTTTGAGCAAGTCCAAAGCTACTATCAGCGAAAACGATATCTTCATGGAGTATTGCAAAAACACAGTTTGGTTTAATCGCGTCTTTCTGTTTTTTGGCAAAGAACTGTATATGAATCCAGAAAAAGCCAAAGACGTTCGCATATACAGTCAAAACACTGTTGCTGAAAAAATGCTGGATAAACTCATCTCGCACGAAAAAGAGAACCAATCTGATATCGTCAAAATGGCTCTCTATCCTGCTATTGCTCAAATCATCATTGTTTTTGCAAATGCAGTTTGTTATCTGTTTGTGGCATCAAAAGCCTTGTTTGGTGCTTTTGGCGTCGGTAATATTGTACAATATGTTGCTGTTTTATCAAGGCTTGGAGAAGGCTTACAGGAATTGATGTATCTCTTATCCGATAATGAAGTATATTGTACCCACCTGCAAAACCTGTTTGCGTATCTGGATTTGCCAAATCATATGTATCAAGGTTCGTTAACTGTTGAAAAAAGAGATGACAACGAATACTATGTGGAATTTAAAAATGTTTCGTTTCAGTATCCAAATGCAGATGCCTATGCGCTTAAGCATGTGAATTTAAAATTTAAAGTTGGTGAAAAATTGGCTGTTGTTGGAATGAATGGATCTGGCAAGACCACGTTTATTAAGCTGATGTGCCGCTTATATGATCCAACCGAAGGAGAAATACTGCTCAACGGTGTGAACATCAAGAAATATGACTACAACGAATACACTTCCATTTTTTCGGTCGTTTTTCAGGATTTTCGTCTTTTTTCCTTCTCTCTTGGGCAAAATGTCTCTGCCAGTGCTTCTTATGATGAAGATAAAGTGATCGAATGTTTGAAGAAGGCCGGATTTGCCGAACGTATCAACTCATTACCAAATAAGTTAAATACGTTTCTTTACAAAGATATTGATGCTGATGGCGTAGAGATATCCGGCGGAGAAGCACAAAAGCTTGCTCTTGCCCGTGCTCTCTACAAAAATGCACCGTTCATCATCCTTGACGAACCGACTGCTGCACTCGATCCAATTTCAGAATACGAAGTCTATAGTAAATTTAATGAAATCGCAGGAACCAAAACCGCTATCTATATCAGTCACCGTCTTGCATCATGCCGCTTCTGCGACAAAATTGCTGTATTTCATGAAGGAGAAATCATTCAACTCGGAAGTCATGAAGAACTCCTTGCCGACAGCAACGGAAAATATTATGAACTGTGGAATGCACAGACGCAATATTATACAACGTAAAATTTCAAAAATGCCGCTTGCACAGATCTTTTTTGTCGGTGCAGGCGGCATTTCTTCTATCTATTAGTCCCACTCACCATATTTATCAGCATTGCAAATTTCAAGTCTCCGGTAAATTTTTCTCGCCCCACTCTTTCATATAATCCAACACTGAAATAAAACTTGTTCCAAGTGCAGTCAACGTATATTCCACATGAGGCGGTACTTCCTGAAAATCATGGCGGTCAATAAAACCATCTGCTTCCAATTCTCGTAACTGCTTTGTCAAAGAAGATTCCGTAATCTCTCCCAAATGACGCCGCAAGCTGCCAAATCGCTGTACATTCTCAACACCGATATAATACAAAATCTCCAGTTTCCACTTTCCACCCAATATTTTTTGTCAGCGTTGACATTGTTTTGCAGCGCTTTATGGATTCCTCATTTTTTCTCATCCTGCATCGTCTCCCATTTTTTTCTGTATTATACTGTGTATTTCTCGCAAGATCAATGGTACTACAAAAAAGTACCGTACTTTTCTTTTTTTGACATGCTGTTATAATCACCTCAAAAGGAGGTATTTACAATATGCATTACACAGGAACAATTTGGAGACCGCCCTATGAGGCTTCCTCTCTACTATTAGAGGTGACAGCAGGCTGTACGCATCACAAATGTAAATTTTGTACTTTATATGCCGATTTGCCGTTCCAATTCCGGATGTCACCTCTTAATGACATTGAAAGTGATCTGCTTGAAGTACAAACACTGCGCTACAATTCTGCTTCTCAAATGACGGTTCGCCTTCGTGGTCTTCAATGCCCACAACCAATTGAACGCGTATTTTTAACAGGAGCAAATCCCTTCATTTTAAAAGCAGACCGTTTGCTGACAATCGCACAATTAATTCACACATATATTCCATCTGTCACATCAATTGGTTGTTTTGCACGCATCACGGATTCTGTAAATAAAACCGATGAAGAATTACAAAAGCTTCGCCAAGCTGGCTATAATCGTCTGACAATTGGTGTTGAGACAGGCGATGATGCCGCCCTTGCTTTCATGAACAAAGGCTATCAATCGAAAGATATTCTTACGCAATGTCAACGGTTGGAATGCGCAGGCATTGAATATGGCTTCTTTTATCTGACTGGAATTTCTGGAAAGGGAAACGGAGTTGCAGATGCTAAGGCGACTGCCCAGATCATCAATCAGCTGCACCCATTTCTTGTCGGTCCAAATATGCTGACCATTTATCCTGACTCTGAATTGTATCAGGAGATCCAGAAAAACCGCTGGACCGCAGAAAGTGAAACTGAAAAATATGAAGAAATCAAAACACTGATTCAAGAGTTGACAATCCCCGTTGCCTTTGCAGCAATGGGTGCCTCGAACGCCTTTCAGCTGTATGGTCATCTTCCACAGGATAAAGAAAAGCTATTATCGGTAGTTGACCAAATCCTTTCTGAAGTAGGAGAAGAAAAGCTTCGCCAATATCGGGAACATCTGCCACATTTATAAAAGCATCCTTATACTGTCCAAATAATTTTCAGTGTGTCATTTTTATTGGCAAACAGGACAATATTGCTATCGAAATGGTGCCTCAACGAGTTGACTTTGCTGAGACAATCGTCGAGGCCCCCCCCCCAATCTTTTTCATTTTTTGTTCTTTTCCTATAATAAAATTCAGAAGTGCAAAAGCTTGCTCTTGCCCGTGTACTCTATAAAAATGCCGCTTGCACAGACTTTTATTATCCATGCAGACGGCATTTCTTCTACATTTAATCAGAATTTTCTGACTCAACAAAAAATTCATACGCGATATAAAAATCATTTTCATCTGGTTCATTAGTCATCCATTCATCTGGAGCTTCGTGAAAGCACATATGAAGCAAAATTCGGTACTCTCCTTCATCTAACTCCGGATAATATTGCTGTAGCCAAGCATCTTCCATTTGTTGAGTACCATCCGGTCCAATCATTTCAGACGATAAAATCCACGGATTTCCACCGAATTCATACCATTCACCGTCATTGCAAATTTCAAGTTTTCGCCAATAAGAACACTCCAAGTACTGATCTGTGTGATTAACAATATAATAACTCATAAATTCGTTGCGGTTTGGCACTAACTCAATTCCCATCTCAGCTGCATCCTGAACCACATACGGACTTCGATAGCTTTCTGAATGGTCCTTTGGAACAACTGAAATATCATATTTTGTCAGGAATATTTGTAGTAGACTGCATACGAAAACTAGCACATATTTTGCGCCTATAACGATATACCTCCTATCACGATTTGAATTTTAGTCTCACCATTTAAAATTATATATGTAGTTTGTGTTAATTTTACTATACACAAAACCAGATAGGATGTCAATGAAAATTTACTGTATCAACGTTTCTTCATCACTCTACCTCAATCAACTCATGTTCTTGTGCTTTTCCCGCCTCAAACTGTGCGATACTTCGATCAATCATTGCAAGATATTCTACATTTTTCGCAGCTTTTACCAACTGATTTTATTGCCCTCGCTTTCTTGTACATAATATTGTACCTTTATAGTATTATATCATTCCTCCGCAGTCAATATTGGAACCACTGGTTAATAAAATTTATTTTAAAGAAAAATAAGAGACTCTGTGTGCATTTTCAGCCACTCACAGAATCCCTTACAAATTATGCTTGTTTCAATTTTCTTTGTTTCATTACTTTACCGACCACATATACGACTAAGATAATCGCCAAAATGATACTCAATTTAATTGCAGATAACTGACTGCCACCTCACTTGCCAATTCTGTTCCTTCGGCTACACTTATACAACTTGCATCCTGTACTGGAACAAAGCTCAGCCCCTTTTACTTTACACAACCTGCAATGGAGCTTTATCCATAGCCTCTTTAAATTCATCAACCGTCATATTTGCTTTTGCTGCTGCTTTCTCAATACTAAGAGAGCCATCTATAACTAAATCAATAAGTGTAAGAATCTTGCCCTCAAGAAAGCTTTCATTTCTTAAATCTTCCATCTGCTTACACACTTCACTCACTCCTTTCGGATTCTCTTTCAGATACTTCGTTTTCTCTGCCATTAGTGGAAAAACCATATCGCTGGCCTGTGTACAGTTAAAATCATGCATCAACTTTCCGATATCAAACTCATCATCAATAAGAGTATATGCTCCCTCTATTATGTGCTTCCATGTTACCATAAAGCCTCCCTTTTATCAAGCAGTACTCTGTAGAGTTTCTCATAATATTTCTACAATGCGAAATAACTTCTGATTAAAAATAGTAAGGTGCTCTGACCTCTTTTACACCAATATATAAAAGGAAAAGATTCTGTAAGTTTCAAACAGATACTTACAGAATCTCGTATTAATTATTCACCCTAATGTTAATACCGTATTCTATTACAGTTTCCCGCCACGCTTTATTAGCATTCAAATCATTTGCAATATTTTTTCATAATTTCGCCACCATAATACCGCCCAAAAAT
>ENA-OQAZ01000971-OQAZ01000971.1-human-gut-metagenome-genome-assembly--contig:-NODE-971-length-14978-cov-1.306646_pt1 | contig 14978 bp, 19 predicted proteins | sample MGYA00242737_ERZ504531 | MGnify/ENA primary metagenome ERZ504531 (study PRJEB26092, sample SAMD00036244) | human gut metagenome | host: Homo sapiens | study: EMG produced TPA metagenomics assembly of...
CAGGACGCTTTAAAGGAATACAATGATAATAACATGGGCGGAGCAATGACCTCTAATTGAAAGAGCCGCTGATTTTAAGGCATGCTATGATGAAAAATGGATCATTGAAAATGTGCGCAAAGGCTTGTGATCTGGCTGTTAAATATGGTAACACTCATATCCGTGCATTTGCTGATGTAGACAGCAAAGCAAGACTGGAAGGCGTGAAAGGTGTTATCAGGGGAAGAGAGGAATATAAGGACCGCCTGGATATTCAGGTAGTTTGCATTCCCACAGGACGGTGTTGCAAGAGAACCAGGTGCAAAAGAACTGATCAAGGAAGCTTTAGATCTTGGTGCAGATGTAGTAGGCGGTATCCCGTGGATTGAATTTACAGAGGAAGAAGAGCTGGATCATGTAAATTCCATGTGTGATTACGCAAAAGAATACAATAAAGACATTTCTATGCTGTTAGATGATGTAGGTGATGCAGAAGAGAGAACTCTTGAAATGTTATGCAAGAAAGTGATTGAAATGGGATGGCAGGGAAGAGCTACGGCACAGCATTGCCGTGCAATGGAACTGTATCCTGAAAATTACTTCAGAAAGCTGGTTTCTCTTTTAAAGAAAGCACAGATCGGTGTTGTATCAGATCCTCATACAGGCCCTCTCCATGCAAGAGTAAAAGATCTGTTAAAAGCAGGTGTTCCAGTTGCATTGGGACAGGATGATATTGCAGATGCATATTACCCATATGGCGAGTGCAATATGCTTCAGGTGGCCTTTCTTGCCAGCCATCTGCTCCATATGGTCAGCTCGATGACATGGAACTTGCTTTATGACATGATAACTACTACTGCAGCAAAAGTTCTTGGCATCAAGGATCATGAGCTGAAAGTTGGCGGAAATGCCGATCTGGTAGTCCTGGAGGATGAAGATGTATATCATGCCATTTGGCATCATACAGCCCCTGCTTATGTAATTAAGAGTGGTGTGGATATTACTGCAAAGTAGATTCCACGGAAAGGGGATGCAGATGAACAATAAAAAAGGAAATTTTGCGGAACTTGCTTATGTAATGGGAATGATCCTGTGCCTTTAGGTGTCTGCCTGTCAGCAAAAAGCGGTTTTGGTGTATCAATGGTAGTTGCTCCTGCGTATGTACTGTATCTTAGGATTTCAGAAACACTGCCGTGGTTTACATTTGGAAAATCTGAGTACATATTCCAGGGACTGCTACTGATCGTATTAGGAATTGCAGTAAGACGGTTTAAATGGAAATATCTGTTATCATTTGTTACAGCGTTTCTTTACGGAAATATCCTGGATCTCTGGTATGATGTTTTGGGAGCAGAACAGTATACAGTGTTCTGGCAGAGGGGAATGTCCTGCGTTTTAGGAACAGTGATCACTTCGCTGGCGATCGCATTTTTCCTGAGGACCTATCTCCCACAGGAAGCCTATGAAATGTTTGTAAAAGATATTTCAGATACATTTCATAAAGATACAACAAAGGTTAAATGGATATTTGATTTTACAGCTCTTTGTATTGCAGTGATCCTTATGCTTGTATTATTCCGCCGTTTTGCTTTTGATATGGTAGGTTTTAATACAGTTCTTGCAACCATCGTAAATGCTCCGCTGATTGGTATTTTTGGAAAAATACTGGATCGTGCCGGAAGTTTTGATTCTTCATTTCCACAATTCTATGAAAAGTTCCAGAGTATTATGAATTAAATCCAAAAGAGCTGCCCCATATTGGTGGCAGCTCTGCTTATAAAGCAGTGGAAGAAAAGTTTTGAGGTGAAAAAATTGAAAAAGTTGTTTGATACACTGGTAGATGGAAGTGTAGCTCTGATCAGCCGCTTTTTACCGGATGCATACATTCTGGTCCTGCTTTTAACGGTAATACTGTTCATAGCAGCCATTCCTGTTACCGGTATTGCTCCTGCAGAAGGGATCACAGTGCTCGACCGTCTGATAGATCTTGTATATAAAGGCTGGTATGGTGGTTTCTGGAATCTTTTAGGATTTGGAATGCAGATGGTGCTGATCGTAGTGACAGGAACCATGTTTGCCAATACAGAGCCAGTGCATAAGATCATTGTAAAGATCGCATCTGTACCTAAAACACCAAAGCAGGCTCTTATCCTGGTATCAGCAGTAGGTATGGTGGCATATTTTCTTCAGTGGGGCGCAGCATTGATCGTATGTGCAGTGCTGGCCCAGGAAGTGGCAAAAAAGGTAAAAGGGATCCATTATCCATTGCTTGTGGCAGCTGCCTATGTAGGAAATGCGTTCTGCCTGGTGGGAATATCCGGCACCATCGCCTTAAATGTAGCCGGTGGCTGGAATTTTGAAGGCGTATGGAGTACAACAGGTATTCCTTTCAGGGAAACGGTATTTGCACCTTATAATCTGTTTATCTATGTGGTTGGTGCCATTGTTCTATGCCTGCTGATCACTGCCATGCATCCATCTCCTGAAAAGACGAAAACAGTGGATCCGTCTATATTTAATGAAGTATCTGCAGCAAAAGTTTATAAATCCCCCAGTGAAATGACTCCTGCAGAAAAGCTGGAAACATCCGTACTTTTAAACGGAGCCATTACATGTATTGGATTTTTCTGTGTGATCTGGAGTTTTGTAGACTCTCTTTATATTAAAAAGCAGTCTTTTTCACTTTCTATTAATCAGGTTAATATGATCTTCTTGTTTGCCTCCATTGCGATGTATAAAACACCTGTACGTACAGTAGAAGCAGTGAAGAAATCTCTTGGCGGAGCAGTAGGAGTGGTTCTGCAGATGCCTTTTACGCGGGTATTGCAGGACTGATCAGTTATAACGGTGGTTCTACAGGTGTTTCTATTGCACAGGTGATCGCTGGATTTTTTGTACATATTTCCAATGCACAGACATTTCCACTGTTTACCTGCCTCAGTGCAGTGATCGTAAAGCTGTTTGTGCCAAGCGGTGGGGCACAGTGGGCGGTCCAGGGTCCCATTGTAATGCAGGCAGTGCAGAGTTTTATGCCTGCAGTGTCGGAAGGAAAAGCGGCAATGGCTCTTTCCTGGGGAAATTCCTGCTGCAACCTGTTGCAGCCGTTCTGGCTGATTCCGGTGCTGGAAGTAGCGAAGTTAAAGGTAAGAGATGTAATGGGATATTGTGTGATCTGTCTGATCGCCCTTTTGGTGATCATATCAGCCGGTCTGCTGTTTTTATAATGAATTAAAAAGAGGTAGTTTTTGACACTACCATACAAATAGAGGAGAAAATAATTATGGGAAAACGAATTGTAATTGCACTGGGCGGAAACGCTCTTGGAAAAACGATCTCAGAGCAGGCAGAAGTTGTAAAAGGAACTGCAAAGGCGATCGCAGGCCTGATCCTTGCAGGTCATCAGGTTGTTATTTCACATGGAAATGGACCTCAGGTGGGTATGATCCAGAAGTCTATGACAGCTTTGCATAAGCAGGATCCCGAACATTATGAACTTTGCCCCTTATCTGTGTGTACAGCAATGAGTCAGGGATATATTGGACTGGATCTTCAGAGAGCTTTAAGAAATGAACTGGAAAGATCCGGGATCCGTAAACCTATTACTACCATTCTTACCCAGGTTCAGGTGGATCCGGAAGATGAGCATATAAAAAGCCTTCTAAACCCATCGGAGCCTATGTAACAGAGGCGGAAGCAGAGATTCTGAGAAAAGAAAGAGGTTTTGTGTTTGCACAGGACGCTGGCAGAGGAATCCGCCGCGTAGTTCCTTCACCAAAGCCTGTGGCTATCCTTGAAATGGAGTCTATCCGTGGAATGGTGGAAGAAGGCCAGATCGTGATTGCTTGCGGAGGCGGCGGTGTTCCTGTAGTAAAGAACGAAAACGGAGACTATATTGGCACGGAAGCGATCATAGATAAAGATTTTGCATCTGAAAAACTGGCAGAAGAGCTGGAGGCTGATTATCTGATTATTCTTACAGCAGTAGAAAAAGTGGCGATCGGTTATGGTACACCAAGAGAAAAGTGGCTGGATCATATGAGTGTGAAAGAAGCGGAATTTATATAGAAGAAGGACAGTTTGCGCCTGGTTCCATGCTTCCAAAGGTAGAGGCAGCAGTTGCTTTTGCAAAATCTGGCAAAGGAAGAAAAGCACTGATCACGTTGCTTGAAAAAGCGGAAGATGGAATTGAAGGAAAAACAGGAACAGAAATAGAATTGACCTAAAATAAAAACAGGAGGAATGTTTATGTATAATCCAGACCAGCCGGTTTTTGAAGAACAGCCAGAATCTAAACATTGAAATTGCATACGGAATAGAAGATGTTCCAAAACCATTGTGGAAAGCGATCCTTTTTGCACTTCAGATCACATTAGTGGATTTCACACCTTTTATGTGGGCAGCCGGTTTTTGCTTCTTTAGCCGGGATCGATCAACCTGATTTTGTACCTACCTTGCTTTGTGCCTGCTTTTTCTGCATGGTATATGCACTTTTCTTCAGACAACGGTAGGAAACAGGCTTCCTATTGTGCAAGGTTCATCTTCTGCTTTGATGTCTTCCATGGGTAATATAGCAGGTGTTTATGGCCTTCCTGCTGTATGGGGCGCATCCCTTATAGGAGGTCTGATCCAGACAGTACTTGGAGTGACCAAAACAGTCAGTAAAGTAAGAAAATTTCTTCCACCGGTAGTGGTTGGTTCTGTAGTAACTGCAATTGGCTTTGTAGCAGCAAGGATTGCAGTCCAGTGGACATTTTCCAAACAGGAACCGTTGTATCTGATCCTGGCACTGATTTCATTTTTACTGGCACTTGTACTTAAATTTAAAACAAAGGAATCATTTCCCAGGGATTTATACTTGTTACAGTTGTGATCGTAGGAGTAGTGGTATCATCTTTTCTGGGGATTTTTGACTGGGAAGCAGTTCACGCAGCCCCATGGCTGAGAATCCCGCGTCTTTTCCCATTTACAGGTATGAAAGGACAGCCAAGTGGTGCGATCACCATTATAGCGGCAGCTGTTATCGGTGGTTTTAGTGGATATATGGGAGCTATTTTTGAGTCTGTAGGAGATTATGCTGCAACCTGTGCAGCTGTGATGAGGTGTACAGCGTAAAGCATATTGATAAGGGAATCATGGCCAGTGGCCTTGGCTGTATGATCACAGCTCTTTTTGGAGGCCTGCCATGTACATCTTATACACAGAATATAGGTATCGTGGCAGCTACCGGTGTAGCTTCCAGACGTGTGACCCAGTTTGCAGGGGGACTCTTCCTACTTTATGGTTTCTGTCCTAAAATGGCATATATCCTGGCAGGTATCCCTAAACCGGTTATCGGAGCTGTTTTTCTAATCTCAGCGGCTTCCATCATGTTTTCCGGGATCGATTCCATTGTATCATCTCCAAGAACATTAAGAAATACACTGGTAGCGGGAATTACTCTTACTTTAGCAGTCATGCTTCCATATCAGTGTACTTCTACTTATAAAGAGTGGGCAGATGGACTTTCGCCATTTTTAAATATGCTTTGTACTTCACCGGTATTTATTGCAGTACTGTGTGGTGTGGGCTTAAATGTATTGTTGAATATTGTTTTAAAAGAATCATAAGAATATCCTTTGATCAAATAAGGGCTGCGGTTTTGAATCGCAGCCCTTAAAAAATTTCTTATTCAATTCTGGATCTTCAGATCTTTTATGAATTTCTATGAATTAGAAATCAACTTCCTCATCATAGTAGCAGCACTTAAGCAGCTTAGCCATCTGATCAGGATTGATGCTTCTTGGGTTGGAGCCGGTGCAGGCATCGCCTACTGCCAGTTCTGCAACCTTAGGCAGTTTTTCCATGAATTCTTTCTCATCGATGATTCCGCCTTCATAGTACTTGATGCAGGTAGGAATATCCAGATCCTTGTTCATCTCGCGGATCCTTGCGATCAGAGCGTCTACCAGTTCTTCGTCAGTATTTCCCGGCAGGTTGATGAACTTAGCGATCTGAGCATATCTTGCAGCTGCTTCAGGTTCTTTTGCGTTGTATTTGATAACCTTTGGCAGGTACATTGCGTTAGCACATCCATGAACAATATGTCCGCCAGAGTAAGCAGCACCAGTCTTGTGTGCCATAGAGTGAACGATACCTAATAATGCGTTAGAGAATGCCATACCAGCTAAGCACTGTGCGTCATGCATTTTAGCACGGGCATCCAGATCGCCATTGTAGGAAGCAACCAGATATTCGTTGATCAGTTCGATTGCATGGAGTGCTAATGGATCGGTGTATTCGCAGTGCAGTGTGGAAACATAAGCCTCGATAGCATGAGTCATAGCATCCATACCAGTATGTGCGGTCAGCTTCTTAGGCATAGTAGCTGCTAAAGCCGGGTCAACGATAGCAACATCTGGTGTGATGTTGAAGTCAGCCAGAGGATATTTGATTCCCTTAGCATAATCTGTGATTACAGAGAATGCAGTAACTTCGGTAGCTGTACCGGAGGTAGAGGAGATAGCACAGAATTTAGCTTTTGTACGCAGTGTTGGGAAGCTGAATGGTGTGATCAGGTCTTCAAACTTGGTATCAGGATACTCATAGAATACCCACATAGCCTTTGCAGCATCGATTGGTGAACCACCACCTACAGCTACGATCCAGTCAGGTTTGAATTCCTGCATAGCTTTTGCACCCTTCATAACGGTTTCTACAGAAGGATCTGGCTCAACGCCTTCAAATAACTGAACTTCCATTCCTGCTTCTTTTAAGTAAGCTTCTACTTTATCCAGGAAACCGAAACGCTTCATGGAGCCGCCGCCTACAACAACAATGGCTTTCTTGCCAGGCAGTGTCTTTAAGGACTCCAGTGCATCTTTTCCATGGTATAAATCTCTTGGTAATGTGAATCTCATAATTATGACCTCCTAAAAATATAGTTGTGTGATTGACTATATGTATCTGTTCGTTATTTCTTTAACAGCTATATAGTAGCACATTGATAAAAGTTTGACTAGATGCAAAAATGGAATAATGGTATTCCTGTAAGTATATCACTGGTTAATGAGAAGAAAATTGTGAAATGTGAATAAAAATAGAAAGCAGAAAGAAAAAAATACTCAGTAACAGAAAAATAAACGAAAAAATGGCCAGTTCTGTTACTGAGAATATTGTTATTTTCAAGACGATATTTTAAGACCTGATAAAAATGGTCCTACAAAACAGAGCAGCCAGTTAGTCAGACAGCTGGCTGATAGTGCGGCCCAGCCACTGGGTCAGTTCTGTTTCTGCTTTGGACAGGCGGTAGTTGCTGCGACAGACTAGAAGGTCCTTGAATACATTATCCGGGCGGGTACATTCTCTCTGGATCAGTTTTGCTTCTGTAAGGGTGCTGTACGGAACAGGAGAAGTCCACATATAGGCACCTGGAAGATGGCGGAGAAATTCATACTGGCTGCCCCGGTCATAAATATAAATGGTATGGCGGGGATCACTGTCCGGAAGGACACAGTCAGTATTTTCCGGGGTAAAAGAAGGATACTGGATATCTCCCTGAAGCAGTTCTACGGACTGGGAAAAATCAAGGTGGTCTAAAGGCTCCTTTCCTGCAAGAGGATGCGAGGGGGACATAAGTACCTTAGGAGAGAACTGCCATAAGACCTTGCTGTCCAAATGCTCATCCTGTATCATTTTAAGGAAAAATGGTTCGTAAAGTACCTGACAGCGGACAATGCCTAAGTCAAATTCTTTGGAAGAGACCAGACGGACCACGTCCTTGGAGTTCGTTTCTTTATAGCGCACATTGGTCGTAAAAAGCCGGTCATCTTCTTTTAAAAAATTCTTTAAAGTGCTGGATATATAAGAAGCACGGGGTCCGCAAAGACGAATTTCACGGGGACATTCCTTATTTCTGGAGCAGAGCTTGTCTAACTGAGCTTCCTGTTCCATGATCCTTTTGCGTAGCGCAGGAATTCTTCTCCACGGACAGTAGGGATCATTCCCCTGCTGGTACGGTCAAAGATGGGACATCCAAGATCACGCTCCAGTTCACGGATGATCTTGCTTAAATGGGGCTGGTTCATATAATAGTTCTGGGCTGCTTTTGTAATAGAACCGGTTTTTTCTACTTCTACAGCGTATTTTAAATAGGAAAGATTCATATGGGATCTCCTGTAACTCATTTTCATTTACAAGTATATACTAAATCCCTGTTCTTTTCAAAGTCTTTCTGGTTATGTTGACAGTAAAACTGTCATAGTGATAAAATGATTACTGTTCATGCGTTGCGTGACAAAATTTGGAATGTGCTTATGGAAAAAAGAGATAATAAATATATGAAAAAACGAAATTGCATCCTGCTTACAGTTCTTTGTCTGGTGCTGTCATTAACAGGCTGTACAGAGAAGACAAAAGAGCCCATAAATAAAATGGATTTTCTGCTGAATACCTTTGTCAGTGTTACCTTGTATGATACAGATAAAGAAGAGATATTAGATGGTGCTCTGGATGTGTGCAGGGAATATGAAAATGTTTTAAGTACCACCATCGACACAAGTGAGATCTACCAGATGAACACAGAAAGCCGGGAGAAAGACAGTTTACAGTTTCTGATAAAACCGCGGAGGTTTTAAAGAAGGGACTGGAGTATTGTGAAATGTCCGGCGGGGCCTTTGATATTACCATTGAGCCTTTAAGCAGTCTCTGGGACTTTGCAGGGGCAGATCCAGCAGTGCCGGAAAGCACAGCTATCCAGGCGGCTCTTGAAAAAGTAGGTTATAAGAAAGTCTTATTAGAAGGAAATACAGTTACTTTTGCAGATGATGATACAGCGATTGATCTGGGAGCCATTGCAAAGGGGTATATTGCAGACCGGATCAAAGATTATTTAACAGAACAGGGGGTAAAAAGTGCTATTATCAACCTGGGAGCAATGTAGTCTGTGTAGGTGAAAAAACAGACGGAAAGCCTTTTAAAATCGGTCTTCAGAAACCTTTTGCAGACCGTACGGAAACAGTAGCAGCTTTGGATATCAATGACTTATCTGTTGTATCCTCTGGGGTGTATGAACGGCATTTTATCCAGGATGGGGTGAATTATCATCACATTTTAGACCCGCATACAGGCTATCCTTATGAAAATGGCCTTACCCAGGTGACGATCATTCAAAACTTTCTGTGGATGGAGACGGGATTGAGCACATCCTGCTTTGCTTTAGGTCTGGAAAATGGAATGAAACTGGCTGATTCACTGGATGGTGTATATGCAGTGTTCATCACAGAAGATGGGGAACTGCATTATTCAGAAAGGGGCACAGGAGTTTCTAAGTTCTGATTAAGGAAGGATAACTGGCAGGATTGGGAGAGTGCAAAGCACGGAGCGATCCCGTATCAGACAGGTTAAAATATTATAGAAAGAACTGACTGGGGAAAAGAAATATAAGGTCAGATGCAGGAGAAAAAACGTGTTTGGAAAATTATGGAAAAAATGTGTAAATTATGAGACTATCAGCTACCTGGTCTGTGGTGTGCTGACAACAGCTGTGGACTTTGTTTCCTATACGTTATTCAGGAAGATGTCCATGGGTGTTGGTGTATCCCAGGCTTTTTCATGGTTGGCTGCGGTATTATTTGCTTATATTGTAAATAAGATCATTGTATTCCGCAATTTTAACATGCGCCCCTCTTACCTATTAAAAGAGGGCGGTGCTTTTTTTGCAGCAAGAGCTATTTCAGGAGTGGCGACCTGGATCTTATTGGTAGTGATGGTGAAGCTGGGAGGAGACAGAGGGCTTGTTTATGAAATGTTCTGCAAATTGACAGTTTCTGTTATCAATATGGTGGCAAATTATGTGTTCAGCAAACTTTGGATCTTTAAAAAGAAATAGGAACAGCTGTAGGAAAGGTGAATGCAGTGAGTCGTGAAGAAATAGAACAGGTAGAGAAGGAACTGGACGCAGTTTTGGAAATGGTCCAGAGACCGGTTACGGTAAAAAATGCAGACAACGAAGGGAGGAAGCAGCATCTTTGCAGGAAAATTTACAGGAAAGCTCGCAGGAAAAATCACAGAAAAATTTACAGGAAAGATCACAGGAAAGTGAGCCAGTGCAAATAGAAATAAAAAAAGAGAAAAAAAGGCGGGAAGTCTGGGGAAAGCGAAAGAACAGACAGCAGCTGCAAGAGAAGAAAAAGTGGATGCTGTCCATAAGGCCGACGCGGATGAGAGAGAAGATGTACAAGCACCGGAAGAATTTAAAGACGAGCCGGAAAACGAAAGTGAGCCGGGAAATGGAGGCTTCCGCTTTCTGCGCCCAGGTGATGGTCTGATCGCAGCCTTTTTTGTGCCGGTAGCTGTCCTGATCATTCTTTTTGCCCAGAGAGGTATTTTCCCATTTGGGGAAGAGTGCTTTTTACGGACAGACATGTACCATCAGTATGCCCCTTTCTTTTCTGAATTCCAGTACAAGCTAAAGCAGGGGGGGAGCCTGCTATACAGCTGGGATATTGGTATGGGAGTGAATTTTTCTGCCTTTATGCTTATTATCTGGCAAGTCCGGTGAACTGGCTGATCATTTTATGTCCAAAGAAATTCATCATTGAATTTATGACCATCCTGATCACCATAAAAACAGGCATCTGTGGCGTGACGTTTACCTGGTATCTGAACCGTCATTTTGAAAAAAAGCATTTTATAGCCGGTGTTTTTGGTATTTTCTATGCTTTAAGCGGTTATATGGCAGCTTACAGCTGGAATATCATGTGGCTGGACTGCATCTGGCTTCTGCCACTGATCCTCTATGGGGCAGAGCAGCTGGTACGGGAGAAAAAGGGGCTGTTCTACTGCATTACCCTGGGACTTTCTATTCTGTCCAACTACTATATTTCTATTATGATCTGTATTTTTATGGTCATGTATGTGATCATGCAGGTCATTTTAAATCCGCCAAAGGGAGTAAAAGAACTGGCAGCAACAGGAGTGCGTTTTGGCTTTTATTCTCTCCTTGCAGGAGGATTGGCAGCTGTAGTGCTTCTGCCGGAGATCTATGCTTTACAGGCAACTGCTTCCGGTGACTTTGATTTTCCAAAGACTATCAGCTGCTATTTTTCTATTTTTGATATGATCGCCCGCCATATTGGAAATGTGGGAACGGAGATAGGTCTGGACCACTGGCCTAATATTTACTGTGGTGTGGCGGTACTTATGTTCCTGCTCCTTTATCTGGGGGCAAAGAAGATAACAGTGCGGGAAAAGGCAGTTTACTGTGGTCTGCTGTTAATGTTTTATGCAAGCTTTTCCATTAATGTGTTAAACTTCATCTGGCATGGTTTCCATTATCCAAACAGCCTTCCCTGCAGGCAGTCCTTTATTTATATTGCCCTGGTGCTGACTATGTGCCATCAGGCCTGCCTGGAATTAAAAGAAATTTCCTGGAAGCAGGTGGTATGGGCTTTCTGGGGTGCGGTCATTTTTGTGATCATGGCAGAGAAACTTGTGGATAACTCAGAGCAATTTCATTTTTCTGTGTTTTATGCAGCTATTATCTTCCTTTCTCTGTATATGGGACTTGTTTATCTGTACAAGAGAAAGCACTGGAATGAAGATGCGGTCATGATGCTCACACTGCTTTTAGTGGCAGTGGAAACGGCGTTGAACTTAGGTGTCAGCAGTCTTCCTACTACCAGCAGAACAGCCTATGTAAAGGATAATGAAGACACCATACAGCTGGCTGGAAACATTAAAAGTGACACCTTTTACAGAGTGGAAAAGGGAGACAGCAAGACTAAAAATGACGGGGCATGGATGAATTATCCGTCGGCATCCCTGTTTTCTTCTGTAGCCAATGCTTCTTTATCGGATTTTGTAAGATACCTTGGCTGTGAAAGCTCTACGAATGCTTACAGCATCAAGGGAAGCACCCCATTGGTGGACAGTCTGTTTTCCATCCGCTATGGCATTTATCCGGATCAGCAGCTTCAACTGGCTTACAGGACCAGCTGGGACGAAAAGGTTCCATGTGGCTTTATGAGAATAAATATACACTGCCTGTGGCATTTATGCTCCCGGGGGATGTGGAAGGCAACTGGCTGTTAGATTCCGGCAACCCGGCTGTCGTCCAGAATGATCTTTGCAATGTGCTGGGAACCAGGGATGTTTTAGTGTCCAATGAAGGAGCTGCAGAAGGCAAAAAGTTTACCTTTACATCAGAAGAAAATGGTCAGTATTATGTATATGTGACCAACAAAAAGGTGGAAAAGGTTACTGCCGCCATGGGCGAAAAAAGCAAGACCTTTGACAATGTGGACAGAGGTTATTTCCTGGAACTTGGTTATCTTGTAAGAGGAACAGAGGTGGAGCTTCGCTGTGAAGATGATGGAAATCCAACACTTCAGGCAGAAGTATGGCGTTTTGATACAGAGGCGTTTAAAGAGTTTTATGAAAAAATGGATCAGAATCCTGTAAAACTGTCCAGGTGGACAGATACGCAGCTTTCCGGTACTATTCATGCAGATACAGCTGGTACCATGTATACAAGCATTCCTTATGATAAGGGCTGGAAATTTACAGTAGACGGTGTGGAAACAGAAACCAGGTCCATCTTTGATACATTTGTGGCAGCAGACTTAAGTGAAGGCGATCATGAGATCACTTTGACCTATGAGCGGAAGGCTTAAAAACCGGTGCCATGATCACCGGTGTAAGCCTGGCTGTGTTTGCCGGTGCAGCCCTATTTACAGCTGTAAATGAAAAAAATAAGAAAAAAATAGGCAAAAACAGAAAAAATAGCCGCAAAATGTGAATTTATAATGTATAATGAATAATCATACATGCAGATATAAAAAGAAAAGTAAAAGGAGACATCAATTATGAAGCTTTGGGGCGGACGTTTCACAAAAGAAACAGACCAGTCTGGTACAGAATTTTAATGAATCACTTTCATTTGATCAGAAATTTTACCGTCAGGACATCAGAGGCAGCATTGCGCATGTAAAGATGTTAGCAAAACAGGGAATTCTGACAGAAGCAGACAGAGATGCCATTGTGGCAGGTCTTGAAGGCATCAGGGAAGACCTTGACAGCGGCAGGCTGGTGATCCCGTCAGACTCTGAATATGAGGATATTCATTCTTTCGTAGAAGGAACTTTAACAGAACGTATTGGTGAAGCAGGAAAGCGCCTTCATACAGGACGCAGCCGCAACGACCAGGTAGCTCTGGATATGAAGTTGTATACAAGAGATGAGATCGATGAGATGGACGTTCTTGTAAAAGAACTTTTAAAAGAACTTCTGGTGATCATGGAAGCAAATACAGAGACATTTATGCCTGGCTTTACCCATTTACAGAAAGCACAGCCTGTAACATTGGCTCATCACGTAGGTGCATATTTTGAAATGTTCTCCAGGGACCGTTCCCGTTTACAGGATATCCGCAAGAGAATGAATTACTGTCCACTAGGCTCCGGCGCTTGGCTGGAACTACTTATCCTCTGGACAGAGAGTATACTGCAAAGCTTCTGGATTTTGATGGTCCAACCTTAAACTCCATGGATTCTGTTTCTGACCGCGATTACCTGATCGAGCTGTTAAGCGCATTATCTACGATTGCTATGCACTTAAGCCGTTTCAGTGAGGAGATCATTATCTGGAATACCAATGAATACCGTTTCGTAGAGATCGATGATTCTTACAGCACTGGAAGCAGCATTATGCCTCAGAAGAAAAATCCTGATATTGCAGAGCTGATCCGTGGAAAGAGCGGCCGCGTTTACGGTGCCCTGGTTTCTATGCTTACCACAATGAAAGGACTTCCTTTAGCATATGATAAGGATATGCAGGAAGATAAGGAGCTGACCTTTGATGCTATTGATACAGTGAAGGGCTGTCTGTCCTTATTTACCGGCATGATCTCTTCCATGAAATTCCGCAAGGATGTAATGGAAGCCAGTGCAAAGAATGGCTTTACCAATGCTACAGATGCAGCTGATTACCTGGTAAATCATGGCGTACCGTTCCGTGATGCCCATGGCATTGTAGGACAGCTGGTACTGCTGTGCATTGACAAGGGCATTGCCTTAGATGATCTTTCATTAGAGGAATATAAGAAGATCAGTCCTGTGTTTGAGGAAGATGTATACGAAGCCATCAGCATGAAGACCTGTGTAGAAAAGCGTATGACCATCGGAGCACCAGGTCCTGAAATGATGAAGAAGTAATTGAGATCTATAAGAAGCAGTTAGAGCAGTAACAAATACACATGATCAAGTGGAATGAGAGGTGCCGCAAAAGAAAAAAAGTTTTTTTGCGGTGCCTTTTTGGTATAATGTACTCTTATTTCGAGAGTACATTATATAGGTTGGGAGGTTTTTATGAAGCTGTTTCATTTATCAGACCTGCATATTGGAAAGCGGGTCAATGAATTTTCCATGCTGGAGGACCAGAAATATATTCTGGGACAGATATTAAAGGCTGCAAAAGAGCATCAGCGGAGGGAATCATTTTAGCAGGAGATATTTATGATAAGCCGGTTCCGGCGGCAGAGGCAGTGCAGGTATTTGATGATTTTCTCACAAGCCTGAATGAAATGGGACTGCCCGTGTTTATGATCAGTGGAAACCATGATTCTCCGGAACGTGTTTCCTACGGCGGACGGCTGATGAAGAAAAGCGGCATTTACGTGGCTCCTGTATATGAGGGAAAGACAGAGAAGGTGGAATTTACGGATGAATATGGAAAAGTGTGCATCCATCTGCTGCCTTTCATAAAACCAGCTGTAGTCCGCCATGCTTTTGAAGGGGGAGAATTTGAAAAAGAAGCAGAAGCAGTGTGCGATCACCAGAGCGCAGTGAAAATGGCTGTTTCCCATATGGATATAGATACAGATGTGCGGAATGTGTTAATAGTCCATCAGTTTGTTACAGGCGCCATGCGTTGTGAGTCAGAAGAGATGTCTGTAGGGGGGCTTGACAATGTAGATGCCTCTGTTTTTGATGATTTTGACTATGTGGCACTGGGCATATCCACAG
>ENA-OQAZ01000972-OQAZ01000972.1-human-gut-metagenome-genome-assembly--contig:-NODE-972-length-14953-cov-4.770875_pt1 | contig 14953 bp, 24 predicted proteins | sample MGYA00242737_ERZ504531 | MGnify/ENA primary metagenome ERZ504531 (study PRJEB26092, sample SAMD00036244) | human gut metagenome | host: Homo sapiens | study: EMG produced TPA metagenomics assembly of...
CTTGCCTCCCAGCGGGGCAGGAACGCCAGCTCCCGGTTCTGCCGGTCGGCAGCTTCCAGCAGCGTGTCCAGCGTCAGGCCGCAGAGCTTCTGCAAAAAGTTCAGCTCACTGTTCAGGCGGCCTCCATCACAGGGGAGAGCTGGCCCGCAGCGGCCTGCCGCACACAGAAGGTCTCGGTCTCCAGCACGGCGTTGGAAAGATAATCGCCCAGATTGGTGGTGTGGGCAAACAGGGCGCTTCAAAGGCGGCCACAGCATCGCACAGGGGGGCGATGCTGTCGTCAGCCGCTTCTAGCCGGTCGGTCAGCGCCGCCAGCTTTGCCACAACGGGGTCGCCCAGCAGGGCACGGAAAACAACAAGCCCGTGGAGCCGGGCGTTCCATTCACGAAGTTGCATCATCAGACTCTCCTCTTGACAGGACCTCTCCGGCGCTTTGCTCCTGCTTCCCCGGTCAGAGGAACCGGGCAGGCTGACGGAGAGGTTTTTACCAGATTATACACTCAGAGAAGGCTGTCCGCAAGGGTGTGTTCAATTATCTTCATCTTTCGGCTGATTCACTTTACAAATCGTCGATTGACAAAGGCCCGATTTATAGTATAATTGACCCAACGTTCAAATCGGAATGCAAGATGCGAAAAGTAACGTATCTGAGGGAAATTTTGTTGAGAGTGTAAGAGGAAAAGGAACAGGAGCAACTTACCATGCAGTTGAATGGTTCGCAAATTTTTGTTGAAGTCCTCTGCGAACAGGGCGTGGACACCATCTTCGGCTACCCCGGCGGTGCTGTGCTGAACCTGTACGACGAGCTGTATAAGAATTCTGACCGCATCCACCATGTGCTGACCGCCCACGAGCAGGGCGCTTCTCATGCGGCCGATGGCTATGCCCGCGCAACGGGCCGCACCGGCGTGGTGCTGGCCACCAGCGGCCCGGGTGCCACCAATCTGGTCACCGGCATTGCCACTGCCTACATGGACTCCGTGCCCATGGTCGCTTTTACCGGCAATGTGCCGACCCCCGGTCTGGGCAAGGACAGCTTTCAGGAGGCGTACATCGAGGGCATCACGATGCCCATCACCAAGCACAACTTCACGGTGCGCAAGGTAGAAGAGCTGGCCGACACCATGCGTGCGGCGTTCCGCATTGCGCAGAGCGGCCGCAAGGGCCCGGTGCTGGTGGATATCCCCAAGGATGTCACCGCTGCTGTCTGTGAGTTCACCCCCAAGCAGCCGGAGCAGATCCGCACCGTGACCACCTACGACGAACAGCAGGTCAAGTGGGCCGCCGATATCATCAACGCGGCCAAGCGCCCGCTGGTCTATTTTGGCGGCGGCGTGCGGAGCGCGGCTTCCTGCCAGCCCTGCGTGACCTGATCCACAAGGCGGAGATCCCCGCCACCTATACTCTGATGGCCGCAGGCGTTGTGCCCTACGGTGACCCGATGAACATCGGCATGGTCGGAATGCACGGCTGCTACACCTCCAACCGGGCGGTTGCGGATTGTGACGTGCTGATCGCACTGGCACCCGCTTTTCTGACCGCGTGGCCCTGAACCCCAAGACCTTTGCCAGGAACGCCACCATCATCCAGATCGATATCGACCCCAGTGAGCTGGGCAAGAATGTGGATGTGGATCTTGCCATTGCCGGTGATGTCTGCTACGTTCTGAGCGGGATGCTCCCCCTCATTGAGGAGAAGAAGCACCCCGACTGGATGAAGATGATCCACGAGTGGCAGGCGCAGGATTACCACCCTGTGTCCGACCCCACCCGCCTGATGCCCCATCAGGTCATCGGCGAGGTGTGCAGCCAGTGCGGCCCTGAGGCCGTGTATGTCACCGACGTGGGCCAGCACCAGATGTGGGCGGCCCAGTACATCCGCCACACCAAGAGCCGCGGCTTTATCACCAGCGGCGGCCTGGGCACCATGGGCTTTGGCTATGGCGCGGCCATCGGCGCGCAGATGGCGCTGGGCCGGGAGCAGCGGGTGGTCATGTTCACGGGCGACGGTTCCTTCCACATGAACCTCAACGAGGCCTGCACCGCTGTCAGCTATGAGCTGCCCATCATCACGGTCATCTTCAATAACTCTGTGCTGGGCATGGTGCGCCAGTGGCAGACCACTTTCTACGAAAAGCGCTACTCCCAGACCGACCCTCACCGCCGCACTGACTTTGTCAAGCTGGCCGAGGGCTTTGGCCTGAAGGGCTACCGCTGCACCAACCTCCCCGAGTTCCAGGCCGCATTTGCCGATGCCCTCAAGCAGAAGGGCCCCACCTGGATCGAGTGCATCATCGACAAGGACGAAAAGGTCCTGCCCATGATCCCCGGCGGCGGCGACATCAATGATATCATCATGGAATAAGGAGGACTGACCCATGGAATCCAAACGCAGAGTCATCAGTCTGCTGGTGGACAACCAGAGCGGTGTTCTGGCCCGGGTGTCCAACCTGTTCTGCCGCCGCGGCTTCAACATCGACAGCCTGACGGTGTCCGCCACCAACGACCCGGCGGTCAGCCGCATCACCGTGACCATCACCAGCGATGAAAAGGCGCTGAGCCAGCTCATCCTCCAGACCGAGCGGCTGGAAGTGACCCGGCAGGTGTTCGTGCTGGATCACGAGAATTCGCTGGAGCGGGAGCTGCTGCTGCTCAAGGTGGCTGCCGATGTCCACAACCGCAGTGAGCTGCGGGAGATCGCCAGCATCTACAAGGCAAAGATCATTGATTTTTCGCCCGACAGCATGGTGCTGGAGCTGACCGGCCGCCCCGAAAAGGTGGACGCGTTCCTCAAGATCCTGGCGGACTACAAGATCCTTGAGCAGTGCCGCACCGGTGTGACCGCGCTGGAGCGCGGCGGGATGCACCAGCACATGCAGAAGCCCCCGCAGGAGGTGCGGGCAGCCCAGCTGCCCCTGCCCGGGATCCATTGCCCGCAGTAAGGCATAATCTCTCGGTTTTCCATAAAAATCAAAATATAAAAATAAAACAGGAAAGAGTAAAAGGAGACTACTACCATGGCGATCAAGAAATACTACGATTCCGACTGCAACCTCGGCGTGCTGGACGGCAAGACCGTTGCTGTCATCGGCTTCGGCAGCCAGGGCCATGCCCATTCCGAGAACCTGGCCGAGAGCGGCGTGAATGTTGTTGTCGGTCTGCGCAAGGCTCTGCCCACTGGGCAAAGGCTCCGAGTTCGCTGCCACTCACGACAACTTCAAGGTCATGGAAGTCGAAGAGGCTGCCAAGCTGGCGATGTTGTGATGATGCTGGTGCCCGACGAGCTGTGCGCCGATATCTACAACACGCAGGTCGCACCTTACATGACCGAGGGCAAGGCTCTGGCCTTTGCACACGGCTTCAACATCCACTTCAAGACCATCACCGCTCCCAAGAACGTTGACGTGATCATGATCGCTCCCAAGGGCCCGGCCACATCGTCCGCCGCCTGTACACCGAGGGCGAGGGCTGCCCCTCTCTGATCTGCGTGGAGCAGGATTACACCGGCAAGGCAAAGGACATCGCTCTGGCTTACGCTTCCGGCATCGGCGCTGGCCGTGCAGGCATCCTGCAGACCACCTTCAAGGAGGAGACCGAGACCGACCTGTTCGGCGAGCAGGCAGTTCTGTGCGGCGGTGTCTGCGAGCTGATCCACGCAGCTTCGATACGCTGGTTGAGGCTGGCTACGAGCCCGAGATGGCATACTTTGAGACCTGCCACGAGATGAAGCTGATCGTTGACCTGATCAACGAGGGCGGCTTCTCCAAGATGCGCTACTCCATCTCCAACACCGCTGAGTACGGCGATTACCGCACCGGCAAGCGCCTGATCACCGCCGAGACCCGCAAGGAGATGAAGAAGGTCCTGACCGAGATCCAGGACGGCACCTTTGCTTCTGAGTTCCTCACCGAGATGAGCCCCAAGGGCGGCCGCAAGGTCCACTTCCTGGCTGAGCGCCGGATGCAGGCCGAACACCCCATCGAGAAGGTGGGCGCAGAGCTGCGCAGCATGATGAGCTGGCTGAAGAAGTAATTAACTCCCCCAGTCGCCTGCGGCGACAGCTCCCTCAAAGAGGGAGCCTTTTGTCTGACCGCAGCGTGAAGCCTCTCTCCGTGAGGGAGGTGGCATCGCGCAAGCGATGACGGAAGGAGTTCAGCCCAAAGCTGCTTTTAAAACTAAGAAAGGCTCCCTCCTTTGGGAGGGGGTCTTTTGTTATAAGGAAAAGAGGAACAAACCATGAGAAGCGATAATGTGACCAAGGGCTCGGAGCGGGCCCCCAACCGAAGCTTATTCTACGCACTGGGTTACACCCCCGAGGAGCTGGAGCGCCCGCTGATCGGCGTGGTCAGCGCTTACAGTGAGATCGTGCCCGGCCACATGAATCTGGATAAGATCGCCGATGCCGTGAAGGCCGGTGTGGAGATGGCGGGCGGCACCCCCATCCTGATCCCTGCCATCGGTGTCTGCGATGGCATCGCCATGGGCCATGTGGGCATGAAATACTCCCTGGCCTCCCGCGAGCTGATCTGCGACAGCGTGGAGACCATGCTGATGGCTCATCAGCTGGCCGGTCTGGTGCTGGTGCCCAACTGCGATAAGATCGTGCCTGGCATGGTCATGGCCGCTGTCCGCATGGATGTGCCCGCGGTGGTCTGCTCCGGCGGCCCCATGCTGGCCGGCAGCTACGGCGGCGAGGAAGTCAGCCTTTCCAAGATGTTCGAGGCTGTGGGCGCTTACAAGGCCGGTATGATCACCGACGAGCAGCTGGAAGACTGCACCTGCAACTGCTGCCCCAGCTGCGGCAGCTGCTCCGGCATGTACACCGCCAACAGCATGAACTGCCTGTGCGAGGCCATCGGCATTGCCCTGCCCGGCAACGGCACCATCCCGGCGGTCTACTCCAAGCGCCTGCAGCTGGCCAAGCACGCCGGTATGGCCATCATGGACATGGTCAACAAGGGCATCACCGCCCGCCAGATCATCAACGAGCGCTCCATCCGCAATGCACTGACCTGCGATATGGCGCTGGGCTGCTCCACCAATACCGTCCTGCATCTGCTGGCCATTGCCTACGAGGCCGGTGTGCCCATCGACCTGAAGCTCTTCAATGAGATCAGCGCCAGGACCCCCAACCTCTGCCATCTGGCCCCCGCAGGCCCCACCCACATGCCCGACCTCTACGCCGCAGGCGGCATCCCCGCCGTGCAGGCAGAGCTGGCCAAGAAGGGCCTGCTGGATCTGGATGTGCCCACCGTGACCGGCAAGACCCTGGGCGAGAACATCAAGGTGCCCACATCCTGAACGAAAAGGCCATCCGCCCCATCGAGAACCCCTACTCCCAGACCGGCGGCCTGCAGATCCTGTGGGGCAACATCGCTCCGGACGGCTGCGTGGTCAAGCGCAGCGCTGTGGCACCCGAGATGCAGCAGCACTCCGGCCCGGCCCGCGTGTTCAACAGCGAGGAGACCGCCATTGCGGCCATCTATGCAGGCCAGATCGTCCCGGGCGATGTGGTGGTCATCCGCTACGAGGGCCCCAAGGGCGGCCCCGGTATGCGTGAGATGCTCAACCCTACCTCCGCTCTGGCCGGTATGAAGCTGGATAAGACCGTGGCCTCATCACCGACGGCCGCTTCTCCGGCGCATCCCGCGGTGCGGCCATCGGCCACGTCAGCCCCGAGGCTGCTTCCGGCGGCCCCATCGGCTGATCGAGGAGGGGGACACCATCAGTATCGATATCCCCAACGCAAAGATCACGCTGGAGGTCAGCGACGAGGTGCTGGCCGAGCGCAAGGCAAAGTACGTTGCGCCCGAGCCAACATCAAGACCGGCTGGCTCAGCCGCTATGCCCGCATGGTCACCAGTGCAAACCTGGGTGCGGTGCTGAAGTGATCCGGAAGACCGCATAACAGCAAAAGCTCCCGACGCGCAGAACGTCGGGAGCTTTTTTTGTGTCCGGGTACAGCGGGATGCAGGGAAAGGAAATAGGACAAAAAGAAAAGCATCTTGAATCACTTCAAGATGCTTGGTGGTTGCGGGGGCCGGATTTGAACCAACGACCTTCGGGTTATGAGCCCGACGAGCTACCAGACTGCTCCACCCCGCGATATTTACTTGTCCGCATCAGCTGTTCGCTGACTGCTCAAGTATAATACCACAGAGGCGGGTGGATGTCAAGGGTTTTGAAAAAGTTTTTTACTTTTTCTTTCTGGGATGGCGGACACGGTAGTAGATCACGCCGCAGGCCGCGCCAATGAGGATGGCGGGCCATGCGCCCACAAGGAACACCGCCACGGCCTGTGCACCGGACACGAAGCCGGTCCAGCCATTGCGCAGGGCGGCCAGCAGCTTTGCACCGAAGCTGGTGCTGGTGGGGGTCAGGGTCTCCACCTCGTTCAGGGTGATATAGACGGTGCAGCAGGAGACCTGATTGCTGTACCAGTCCAGCTGGCTCTGCCAGCTCTCGATCTGGTACTGCACATCGCTCAGGCTGGACTCGATCTCCAGCAGGTCGGCCAGGGTGTCGGCCTGGGCCTGCAGCTCCTGCAGGCGGGTGCGCTGGGCGGTCAGGCTGGCCAGCCGGGCCTCGGTGTCCATATACCGGGTGGTAATATCCTCCGCCTGCTGGTTCTGGTAGGTCACGCTGCCGGACTGGGCAGCGGCGGCCAGAAAGCTCTTGTAGCTGTCCTGGGGCACCCGCAAAGTCAGGCTGACGCTCCGGGTGCTGTCGGTGTTGGTGTACTCGCTGCTGGATTCCATATAGCCGTCCGCGTCAGAAAGGGCCGCATCCAGTGCCGCGCGGGCGGTATCGTAATCCCGGGTCTCCAGCGTGAGGTTGGCAGTATAGATGATTTTGGCGCTGTCGGTGGTGCGGGTGGAAGCATCGCTCTCCGCTTCGCCGGAGGTCAGCAGGGAACCGCCGGCGGCAGTCTCTGCTGACCGGTAGCGTCCTCTGCGCTGAAGGTGGAGATGCCGTTGTCTGAAGAACCGGAGGCGGCGTTTTCAGTGTCCTCCATGGAGTAGACAGCGGCCTGCGGGGCGGCTGCCTTGGTGGCAGCGGCAGAGTAGTTGGAGGAAGAGCCGCCGCCCAGCAGGGTGACCCCTTTCCATTCATAGGCATACACGGCACCGTACAGGCAGACCCCGCAGACTGCCACGCAGGCGGCCAGCTGGGCCCAGCGCCGGGCGGGGAAGTGGAGGGGCTTCTTCTGTTTTTTGGGGGTCGGGGAAGGCGCGGGCATGGGGATGCTCTTGGCACCGGGGGTCTCGGCGGCATTGGCCTGCAGGGCAAGCAGCTTTGCCTTCAGGTCATCGGAAGCGTGCAGATCGTCCACTTCCATCTTGTATTCATACCACCTCATCTTCGATCTCCTCCTTCAGCAGCGTATGTAACTGGGCGCGTGCCCGCCGCAGCCAGCTGAGCACCGTGTTGGTGGGCGCACCCAGCATCCGGCCTACCTCGGCGGCGGTGTAGCCTCGTAATAATGGAGGTACACGGCGTTGCGGTAGTTTTCCGGCAGAGTGCGCACCGCATCGAGCACACTGCCGTCATTTCCGGATTCCGGGGCAGGAATGTTTTCGTCCAGTTCGGTGTCCTTCTGGCGCGCGGCCCGGGTGATATCCCGGCAGCGATTGATGGCGACCCGCAGCAGCCAGGCTTTGAGGTGCTCCTCACTCTCAAAGCGGCCTTCGTAGCGCAGGAGCTTTTCAAACACATCCTGCACCACATCCTCCGCATCGGCGGTGCAGCTGCAATTGTGCATCGCGGCGCGGAACACGGTGTCGCTGTATCGCTGTACAGCCAGCGCAAAAACTTCGTCTTTGGTCAACTGTCCCATAAGTCTCTTTCTCTCCTTTGCGGCCCCGGGCGGGGCTGGTGGAAACAACTGTTTCAAAGGGACGTTTCACCCCATATACGGGTGAAGCGCACGGATTATTGCATTAACGATAAAGCCTTTGGAAAAGGGCAATTTTCTCCGCAAGATACAGATCTGCTTTGGGGTGGGCCAGCCAGTGCTTCTGCCGGGTGGTCTGGCACAGGTGGCGGGCAAGGGCGGCAGGGTCGGTGTCGATGGCCTCCACATCCTGCAGGGTCAATTGCAGGGTCAGAGCGGCCGGGACATCCGGCAGGGGCGGCAGCGGGTCCTCCCAGACAAAGGGAGGCAGCAGCTGCACCGCGCAGACAGCGCGGGAACACTCCTCGGTGAGCAGCAGAGCGGCGGGGGAGCCATCCGGCTCCACATGCAGGCTGCTGTAAAGCAGCTGGAGGTTCCGGGGAGCAGAGAGCAGAACAGCACCCTCGTCCGCCGTTTCGCTGAGGGTGAGGCACCCGGCGGCCTCGTCGGCATAGATGCGCCGTGCCGGTGCCCGGAAGCTGGCATAGAGCGCAGGCAGGTGGAAAACACCCGCCTTGTCCAGCCCGTGCTGCAGCAGCAGATAGAATTCGGTCAGCGGGTGGTCCGGGTCCGGCTGCGGCATCCCGAAGTCCGGCCGGGAAAGATGTCCTCCGCCCATAGGCTCCCTCCTTTTCCAGAGCATTACCCTTTTAGTATATGGGTTTTGCAACGGATTTTCAACTGTAATTGCAACGCTTTCGGAGAATGGAAAATTTTCCCGCGCGGCCAGAACCATTACAGGGGAGCCTCCGGCAGACCGGGAACGGGAGACAGAAACAAAAAAGCCCGATCGTTCGGGAACGACCGGGCCTGTGCATATTGTGCTGAGAGAGACGCAGTTACTTCTGATAGCCCAGCGTAGCCGCCATCACGGCTTTGATGGTGTGCATCCGGTTTTCGGCCTCGTCAAAGACGATGCTCTGGGGACCTCGAATACCTCATCGGTCACCTCCATGCATCGCGGCCAAAGCGCTCGCCCATCTCTTTGCCCACAGCGGTCTTGTGGTCGTGGTAGGCGGGCAGGCAGTGCATAAACACGGCCTTTGGGCCTGCAATATTCATCAGCTCCTGATTGATCTGATAGGGGGCCAGGTCGTGGATGCGCTCGGCCCAGACCTCGATGGGTTCGCCCATGGAGACCCACACATCGGTGTAGAGGACATCGGCACCCTGGGCAGCCTTGGCGGGGTCCTCCTCAAAGGTCAGGGTGGCACCGGTCTCGGCGGCAATGGCCTGACACTGTGCGATCAGGGCGGCATCCGGCTGATACTTTTTGGGGGCGCAGGCGGTGAAGTGCAGGCCCATCTTGGCACAGCCAACCATCAGGCTGTTGCCCATGTTGTAGCGGGCATCGCGAAGTAGACGAAATGGATGCCCTTCAGGCTGCCGAAGTGTTCCCGGATGGTCAGGAAGTCGGCAAGGATCTGGGTGGGGTGGAACTCGTTGGTCAGGCCGTTCCAGACCGGAACACCGGCGTAATGGGCCAGGTCTTCCACGATCTCCTGCCCATAGCCGCGGTACTCGATGCCGTCAAACATCCGGCCCAGCACCCGGGCGGTGTCGGCAATGGATTCCTTTTTGCCGATCTGGCTGCCCGACGGGTCAAGGTAGGTGACCTCCATGCCCAGATCGTGAGCGGCGACCTCAAAGCTGCAGCGGGTGCGGGTGGAGGTCTTTTCAAAGATCAGGGCGATGTTCTTGCCTGCCAGCTGCTCATTGTGCGGATGCCGGCCTTTTTCTTGGCCTTCAGGTCAGCGGCCAGATCGAGCAGCTCCTCGATCTCGGCAGGGGTGTAGTCCAGAAGCTTCAGAAAACTGCGATTTTTCAGACTCATTGTATACTTTCCTCTCCATGCAATGCAAAATGTATATTTATTCGATAAGGTGGTTCTATTATATAACGAATAAACTGTATTTTCAAGGGAAAGTTTTGGGAGAGGTTTCGCTTCCCCTTACAGCTCCAGCAGTTCCTTCCGCCCGCTGGGGGTGTAGGCGGTCAGGCGCACGCCTGCCTTTTTGAACATGAACCGCGCCGCCACGCTGGAATCGGAATCGTGGTACTTGTCGCCGTAGTACACCACCTCGGAGATGCCGGACTGGATGATGGCCTTGGCGCACTCGTTGCAGGGGAAGAGGGTCACGTAGACCCGGGCACCCTTCAGGTTGTTGTGGGCGCTGTTCAGGATGGCGTTGAGCTCCGCATGGCAGACGTACATGTACTTCGTGTCCAGCGGGTCGCCCTCGCGCTCCCACGGCATGGCATCGTCATCGCATCCAATGGGCATTCCGTTGTAGCCCAGGGAGAGGATCTTGTTCTCCGGGCTGACGATGCAGGCTCCCACCTGGCTGCTGGGGTCCTTGGAGCGCATGGCGGTGAGCAGGGCGATGCCCATAAAGTATTCATCCCAGTTGATGTAATCGGTGCGTTTCATGGCAAAGTGCCTCCCTCTATCTTTCATTGGGTCTATTGTACCATGCCAACCCACGTCCTGCAATCGATTTTGCGCGCATCCGGTCAAAATGCACAAAAGAACCCTGGGAAGTTTGGCGGCAGGTGAAAGAAAATTTCGGACAATCTATTTGAAAATCATTTGGAGTGTGGTATTATCTTTGTAAAATATGCCACAAAAACGGAGAGACTGCTCCGTGCGGCGGAAATGAGGGAAAAACCGATATGAAATACGCAAGCAACAACATCCGTAATATCTTGATTGCAGGCCATGCCGGCAGCGGCAAAACGACGCTGACTGAGGCACTGGTCTATTTTTCGGGCGCAGCAGAGCGTATGGGCCGTGTTGAGGACGGCACCACGATTTCGGACTTTGACCCTGAGGAAGCAAAGCGGAAGGCAAGTCTGTCGGCATCTGTGGTGCCGGTGGAGTACGAAGGCATCAAGTACAATCTGATCGATGCGCCGGGCCTGTTCGACTTTGAGGCAGGTGAGTATGAGGGCATCCGTGCTGCCGAGAGCGTGCTGGTGTGTGTTTCCGGCCGCAGCGGCGTGACCGTGGGCGCGGAGAAAGCCTTCCAGCTGGCCCGCAAGAACGGCAAGGCCACCATGGTGTTCATCTCCAAGTGCGACCTGGAAAATGCCAACTACTTCAAGATCCTGGAGGAGATGAAGATCAAGTTCGGCTCCACCGTCTGCCCCTGTGTTGTGCCCGCCAAACTGGACGACGGCACCCCTGTCTACATCAACCTGTTCAGCCAGAAGGCTTTCAAGTATGAGAGCGGCAAGCAGATCCAGGTGGAGCTGCCCGATATCGGCCACCGCTTCCAGGGCCTGATCGAGGCCATGAGCGAGGCCATTGCCGAGACCGACGATGAGCTGATGGAAAAGTTCTTCGGCGGTGAGCCCTTTACCACCGAGGAGATCGTTGAGGGAATGCGCAAGGGCGTTAAGGACGGCCTGATCACCCCCGTGTTCTGCGGCAGCGCCGTCAACCAGCAGGCATTGGATATGCTGCTGTTCAATATGCACAAGCTCCTGCCCAGCCCGCAGCACGATGCCGCCATCCTGGCCGAGGATGCCAATGGTGAGCCTGTGGAACTGCATTGCGATGAGACCGAGCCCACCGCAGCCTATGTCTTTAAGACTGTGGCTGACCCGTTCGTGGGCAAGCTGAGCTACCTGCGCGTGATCAGCGGCAAGGTGACTGGCGGCGCTGCTCTGGTCAACGCCCGCACCGGCGAGACCGAGAAGATCAGCAAGCCCCTGACCGTCATCGGCAAGAAGCAGACCGAGACCGACGGTATCGGTGCCGGTGATATCGGCGCTGTGGCAAAGCTGGTCAGCGCAAAGACAGGCGATACCCTGTGCGATGCTTCCCGCGTGGTCAAGCTGCCTGCCGCTGCCTTCCCGCTGCCCAGCCTGTTCATGGCAGTCACCGTGGCCAAAAAGGGCGATGAGGGCAAGATCTCCAGCGGCGCTGGCCCGCCTGATGGAAGAAGATCCGACCCTGAGCTACATCAATAATGCCGAGACCCACCAGCAGATCATTGGTGGTCTGGGTGAGCAGCATCTGGATGTGGTCAAGGCCAAGCTGAAGAATAAGTTCGGCGTGGAGATCGGTCTGGAAGCTCCCCGCATTGCCTACCGTGAGTCCATCCGCAAGGCCTGCCAGAAGCAGGGCCGCCATAAGAAGCAGACCGGCGGCCACGGCCAGTTCGGCGATGTTGTCATCAACTTCGAGCCTGTGACAGCGAGCAGGTTGTGTTTGAGGAAAAGGTGTTCGGCGGCAGCGTGCCCAAGAACTTCTTCCCGGCTGTAGAAAAGGTGTCCGCCTTGCCGCCGAAAAGGGCGTGCTGGCCGGTTACCCTGTGGTCGGCCTGAAGGCTACCCTGCTGGATGGCAGCTACCACCCCGTGGACAGCTCCGAGATGGCCTTTATCATGGCTGCAAAGCTGGCTATAAGGCTGCAATGCCCGAGGCAGGCCCCGTTATTCTGGAGCCCATCCATACCCTGAAGGCCCATGTCCCCAACGACAACACCGGCGATATCATGGGCGATGTGACCAAGCGCCGCGGCCGCGTGCTGGGCATGGAACCCGATGAGGATGGCATGCAGACCGTCATTGCCGAGGTCCCGCTGGCTGAGCTGAGCAACTTCACCACCTTTATCCGGCAGATCACCCAGGGCCGCGGCTGGTTCACCACCGAGTTTGCCCGCTACGAGATCCTGCCCGAGATGCTGGTGCCTGCCGTGGTGGAGCAGGCCAAGAAGCTGGGCAACCTGGATGAGGGTACGGAGGATTAAGCTCTCCGTCTCGTATCCGCTCGACAGCTCTCCTGATAGGAGAGCCAGGTTAAGTTCATATTGACATTTCCGGAGCCTGCTGGCAATTCCCTCTGCCGGCGGGGCTTTTGTTGTTGGGGGAAGGGAACAAAACAGGAAAAAGGCGGGGCATCAGATTACTGCACTGATGCCCCGACTTTTGCAGGTCAGATCATTTTTTCCGTTTTCCGGGTTTCTTTTTCCGCACGCTGTACCCGAAGGTGCCCAGCTTTTTGCCCAGGCTCAGGTACTCGCCGTGGCTGTACACGATCAGCTTTGCTTTGTCCAGGCAGAGCTTGCCGTTTTCATCCAGCAGGCTCTCATCCACATCGCAGGCCACGACTTCGGCCAGAAACAGGTCATGGCTGCCCAGCGGGATGACCTGCGTGACCCTGCATTCCAGATTGACCGGGCTCTCCTCCAGGATGGGGCAGTCGGTCAGAACGCTGCCCGGGGCGCGTGGAGCTTACAGGCGGCAAACTTGTCGTTGTCGCGGCCGCTCTTCACGCCGCACCAGTCCACCGCACGCACCAGCTGTTCGGTGGGCAGGTTGATGGCAAACTGTCCGCTCTCCTTGATGAGGTGGTGGCTGTACCGCTCGGGGCGGACGCTGATGGATACCATGCTGGGCTGGGTGCAGATGGTGCCTGTCCAGCCGATGGTGATGAGGTTGGGCTGCTCCAGCCCGCCGCAGGAGACCAGCACCGGCGGTTCCGGGTTCAGCAGGGTGCTGCCCCGCCAGCTCTGTTTGCTCATCCGTGATACTTCCTTTCATAGGGGGCCCAGGTGCGCTCCGAGATGATGTAGCGCGGGCGGGCCTTTGTTTCCATATAGATCTTGCCGATGTATTCGCCGATGACACCCAGGCAGACCAGCTGCACGCCGCCCACAAAGCAGACGATGCAGATGGTGGAAGCCCAGCCGGCCACCACGCTGCCCATGGCCGCCTGCACGATGGCCCAGATCACGCCGATGAAGCTGATGAGGCTGACCACGATGCCTGCCCCGGTGATGAGACGGATGGGCTTGTTGGAAAGGCTGGTGATGCCATCAAAGGCCAGCGCCAGCATTTTGCGCAGGGGATAGTGGCTCTCACCGGCCAGCCGCTCGTGCCGCTCGTAGAGCACCTGCTCACTCTTAAAGCCCACCAGCGGCACCATGCCGCGCAGAAAGATGTTGACCTCCTTGTAGTCGGCAAAGCTGTCCAGCACCCGGGCGCTGATGAGCCGGTAGTCGGCGTGGTTGAACACGATATCCGCGCCAAGGGCATTCATCAGGTGGTAGAAGCCCTCGGCGGTGAACCGCTTGAAGAAGGTGTCGGTGTCCCGGCGGCTGCGCACGCCGTAGACCACCTCGCACCGTCCAGATATTTCTGCACCATCTCGTCCATGGCGTTGATGTCATCCTGACCGTCGCAGTCGATGGAGATGGTGATGTCGCAGTTATTGGCGCGGGCTCCATCAGGCCCGCCAGCACGGCGTTCTGATGGCCCCGGTTCCGGCTCTGGGAAATGCCGATGAAATGCGCATCCTGCTTTGCAAAGCCGCAGATGAGCTCCCAGGTCTTGTCGTGGGAACCATCGTTGACGAACAGCACCCGGCTCTTGTCGCTGATCATGCCTTTTTCGGTGAGGCTGGTGATCTTTTGCAGGAACATCGGCGCTGTAATGGGCAGCACCTGCTCTTCGTTGTAGCAGGGGATCACGATCCAGAGAATTGGTTTAGACATAGTTATAGATCACTTTCCTTTTATAGAATCATCTGCCGCAGAGCTTCCGGCTCCAGCAGCTTGAAGCTGGAACGGTAGGTATCCAGCAGGCCATCCCGCTGCATCAGGCTCAGCTCCCGGGAAAGGGCGCTGCGGTCACAGTTGAGGTAATCGGCCAACTGGATGCGGGAGAAGGGGATGGTAAAGGTCATGCTGCCCTGTTGCTCGGCCTCGCTGAGCAGGTAGGCGCAGACCTTGGCCCGCAGGGTCTTCATCACCAGCAGGTCCACCCGGCGGGAGAGCAGGAAATATTTATCGCTGATGGTCCGCACCAGATTCTGCAGCAGGCGCTGGCGGGCAGCGGAGCCGTCCGGCTGGAGCAGCTTCTCGTAGGGGAAGAGCAGGACCTCGCAGGGGGCGGATACCACCACCGTGACCGGGCTGTCCAGGCTGGAACCGCCCAGCACGTCGCCAAACACGCCCCCCGGCCCCATGTGGTGATGGGGATCCGTGCCCCGCCCGGTGCCGGGCGGTAGGCCTCGATGCTTCCGGTCAGCACAACGCCGACCCGGCGGCTGG
>ENA-OQAZ01000973-OQAZ01000973.1-human-gut-metagenome-genome-assembly--contig:-NODE-973-length-14946-cov-2.708415_pt1 | contig 14946 bp, 18 predicted proteins | sample MGYA00242737_ERZ504531 | MGnify/ENA primary metagenome ERZ504531 (study PRJEB26092, sample SAMD00036244) | human gut metagenome | host: Homo sapiens | study: EMG produced TPA metagenomics assembly of...
TCTCGCGGAAAATGTGCCGGTACCCAGTCAAGGATACACCGATTTTCTGTTTATGTCAGATAATTTACCATGTAAGCAAAATCTTCCGGCGTAACCATATCTGGAAGTCGGTGCATAATATCCGGTTACCTGATAACCCCAGGAGCCATCCAAACGGATGCTCCGCAATCCCCATCAGCTCTACATGCGTATAACCCATTTCCTTCACATATTCTGCAAGTGATTTTGCAAACTCTCTGTAATTATAGAATCCATCCTCGTCCTCTCCATGCGGATGTTTCTTCCAGGAACCCGGATGTACTTCATAAATAGAAACCGGAAGCTGTCGTTATCTCTCTGCTTTCTTGCTTCCATCCACGCCGCATCACTCCATCTGAGTTTCGTGATATCTGTGATCCTGGATGCGGTTCCCGGACGCTGCTCTGCATAATTTGCAAACGGATCGGCTTTGTAAAGTCCTCTGCCATCTTTTGTTTTGATGAAGAATTTATAGAGCATACCCACTTTTGCTCCGACTACAAAACCTTCATAGATACCGGACGGCTCAAGGCGTGTCATCGGATTTGCCTCTTCTCTCCAGCCGTTAAATTCACCGATCACGCTGACAGTAGCTGCATTCGGTGCCCAGACTGCAAAATAAACACCTTTTTTGCCATTCATCACTGCTTCATGTGCACCCATTTTTTTATAAATATCATAATGCGTTCCCATACTGAACAGATACTGATCCAGTTCTCCGATACGGAAATCTTCCTTTGCTGCAGCCTTTGTTCTCGTTGTTCTTTTCGCTGCTGTTTTTGCTGTTGTTTTTGTTGCTGTTCTCTTTGTTGTATTCGCTGCCGTTTTCCCGGCTGCCTTTCTTACCTTTCTTTCTGCCATAACTACCTCCGACTTTTTCTATACATTTCAACCATAAATTGATATCAGAATCACAAAATGCCATACTGATCCTTTTGAACTGGCATCATTTTTTTCTGAATACTTTACTTTCACATGCATCCAGATGAACCTGGAGTCTGCCATCCACCACCGGCACTGCTTCTTTTGTGAACGCATTTTCATAAGTTCCGTCCACTGGAACCGGGATGCTCATATCCGCCGGATTCTCATCGTTATTCGCTGCCACAACGATAGCATCCTGATCTTTGATTCTTGCATAAGCATACTGTCTGTTTGTCAGTACCAGCTCTCTGTATTTTCCATCTGCCAGAACCGGATTTTCTTTTCTCATCTTTCCAAGTGCCGCAATATGTGCTGTCAGCTCCGGATGCGGATTCTCTTTCTGCATTTTTTCAAGGTCAAGCTGCGGACGCATGGCATCATCTGAGGCACCCTGCTTTCTTCCTTCAATGCCCCACTCGGAGCCATAATAAATAGATGGAATGCCCGGCAGCGTGTAGAGCAGTGTATAACCTCGCGGATATGATCTTTGTTGTTTAACTTGCTCATCAGACGGTCCACATCGTGGTTATCTACAAAAGAATACAAAGTACGTCCTCTGTAAATACCGCCGTTGTCATCAAACTGACGGCGGATCGTATGGGCGATCTCAAAATAATTATGATCATTGTGTCCCGAATACAGACCCTTGTGAAGCTCATAATTCGTTGTGGAATGAAGCATTTCGTCATTTACCCATCTCGCATAATCGCCGTGGATCACTTCACCCATCAGCCAGAAATCCTCTTTCCACTGACCGGTGCGGTAACGCATTTCTTTCATAAAATCAAACGTCAGACAGTCAGCACAGTCCAGACGGATACCGTCAATATCAAACTCCGTGATCCAGAAATGAATCACATCAAACAGATAATCACGGACTGCCTGCTCGTAAAGATTTAAATTGACCAGCTCAAAACAGTTTCTCCATGCTTCATAACCAAATCCATCGTTATACGGAGAATTCCAGCCAAAATTCACTCCTTTATACCAGCTGCAGTACGGAGAATGTTCTCTGTTTTTCTGGATATCCTGAAATGCAAAAAACTCTCTTCCGGTATGATTGAAAACACCGTCCACAACCACGCGGATCCCATTTTCATGTGCCAGTCTGACAAATTCTTTGAAATCTTCATTATCCCCAAGTCTTCTGTCTACTTTTTTGTAATCTTTTGTATCATAACCATGTGTAGAAGATTCAAACAGCGGTCCGATATAGATCGCTGTAACTCCGATCTCCTTTAAATGGTCGATCCACGGAAACAGCTCCCGCAAGCGATGCACGGTCTCCGGTTCTTTGTTTTCCTTTGGTGCCCCTGTCATACCCAGCGGATACATATGATAAAAAACTGCTTCGTTATACCACTTTCCCATTTGCAAATACCTCCATCTTAACTGTAAATACCATACATAAACTGCTTTACAAGTGCCCGCTTTTTCTCCTCTGAAATCTGCTGCGGTCTGCTTCCCGGTCGCATGCCAGCAGAATATAGTGATTGATCAGACCGATAAATCCAATCGCAAACTGCTCTTGCCTTCCGTTCATATTTCCAAGCTCATGCTCCGCCGCATCAAAGAAATGTACGATCTGCGAATAGAACTTTTTCACAAGCGGCTTTACCGCCCGGTACGCTTCATTCTCCTTCGCAGAATAAAACATCGCCATCAGAAGTGCATAGACTTTATAATTTCTCATCGCATAATCTAAAAATGCAGAAGCAATATTGTAAAGCGTCGCTCCGACATCCCCTTCGTAAAAAGATGCCCGCTCCAGTTCTTCATTCAGAACAGTAAAATGTTTCGTCAGCAAAGTCTCCAGAAGACCATATTTGCTGCCAAAATAGTAGTACAACGTAGGTTTTGTAATCCCCGCTTTCTGAGCAATCTCCTGTACGCCAACGGCATCGTAACCCTTGGCATAAAACAGCTCCAGTGCACACTGCAAAATACGTTCTCTATTGTCCATAAATCCTGTCCTTTACTCCTGTTTACGGTTGCTTTCTTCATTATACCGTTCGGTATATAAAGTGTCAAGGAATATCCCGCTAACTTCATAATAAGACAGTCCGGTTTCCCGGCAGATTCTTGCGACTTCTTCGTACTCCGGATAAATCCTTTTCCCATCCGGCAGATCGCATACTTTTACTTTCATTTTGCCAAACGGCGTGTCGATCTCTGCCGCTTCTCTTTTTAAGATACTTCGTTCCATGTACATTCTGCGGATGCCGATCGTTGTCGTTCCCTGAAAAATAAGTTTCTCCAGCTTTTCCGCATCTTCTTTTTTTACAGACACATTTACCTGATATGCCGGGCGATTTTTTTTCATATAAACCGGCGTATAATGAACATCCTTCGCCCCCACCTGCATCAGACGCTCCATCAGAAATCCGAGTGCCTCGCCGCTGCAGTCATCAATATTTGTCTCCAGTTTACAGATCTCATCTTTTTCCATCCAGCTCTTTTCATTCTCGCTTTCCAGAATCATTGCACGCAGAATACCGGCACAGGCATATTCTCGTTTTCCTGCACCAAGACCTGTTTTTTTCGATGAAAAATGACTCCGGAAGTTTATCAGAAGTACGGATCGCCGCCACGATCGCTGCACCAGTCGGCGTAACCAGCTCACCTTCTATCTGCGTAAGTTTCAGTTTCAGATGATTGGCCTGTACGATATTTGCCACCGCCGGAACCGGGATCGGCAGAATGCCGTGCTGACAGCGGACCGTACCTCTTCCTTCGCAAAGTTCTGTCACAATTACCTGATCGATATCCAGATTATCCAGGCAGACCGCCACCGAGAGAATATCTACGATCGAATCTACAGCACCGACTTCATGAAAATACACCTGATTTCTTGGCACGCCATGTGCTTTTGCTTCTGCATCCGCCAGAACCGAAAAAATATCCAATCGCTGTTTTTTTCGCTACGTTCCGTCAGGCTGCTGCTCTCAATGATCTGCAGAATATCCACAAAACTTCTGTGCTCATGTATATACTCTGCATCATGGTTATGCAAATCATGCCCATGCATATGCTCCGTAGCATGATTATGTGCATGAGTATGACCATGCAGATATTCCATATCATGATCATGATTTTCATGTTCCTTATCAAGAACCACATCAAAGTCGCACGCATCCAGACGGATTTTTTTACCCTGGAAATGCGGATATCAAATCCCTGTACCGGAAGGCTTGCAAGAGCTTTTTTCAGAACCTGCTGATCTGCTCCAAGATCCAGAAGTGCTGCTACCGTCATATCTCCGCTGATACCGCTTTCACACTCCAGATATAACGTTTTACCCATTCGCCTTCACCCCCAGTCTGTTGATCTGCGTTGCCATATAACCTGCTCCGTAACCATTGTCAATATTTACCACCGCAATTCCGTTTGCACAGGAATTGATCATCGTCAGAAGTGCAGAAAGACCTCCAAAATTTGCACCATAACCGACGGAAGTCGGCACAGCGATCACCGGCTTGTCCACCAGACCGCCAAGCACACTCGCCAGTGCACCTTCCATACCCGCAACGGCAACAACACAGTTTGCACTCTGAATTGCCTCCAGATTTCCAAGCAGTCTGTGGATGCCGCTCACGCCCACGTCATAAACCCTCGTCACTTTCGTTCCAAAATATTCTGCCGTCTGTGCAGCCTCTTCCGCTACGGCAATATCTGCCGTTCCCGCAGTGCAGACTGCGATATTTCCGATATGCTCTTTATCCTTTTTTTCAATTTTTATGATATGGGAAATCGGATCATATTCTACCTGCGGATATTTTTCACGCAATATTTCGTACTGATGCTGTGTTGCCCGCGTTCCGAAAACCTGTCCATCTGCCTTGTATAAATGCTCAAAAATATGAAGCAGATGTTCATCTGCTTTTCCGGCACAGTAGATCACTTCCGCAAAACCGGATCGCACCTTGCGATGCATATCCAGTTTCGCATAGCCCATCTCTTCAAACGGCTCCCTGCGGAGAAATCCTTCCGCTTCTTCCACAGATATCGCCCCGTTTTTTACTTTTTCCAGAATTTCCTGTATTTCCACAAAAACACACCCCTTGTTTCGTTTTTAGATAGCAATTCTCGCATCTGGCTCAATCTGGCTGAACTGCTGTCTTTTTTTGCAGAAAATTTCCGCTTTATACTGTCTTCTCAAGACACACAAGCTGCACGCCCGGAATGCCGTTAAACACGCAAGGCACAATATCCGCCTCCCAGTATCCAAGCCGTGCATACAACTTTCTCGCAGCCTGGTTTTTCGCATTCGTATCCATACGCAGATACGGACAGTTTATGTTCCTTTGCATAATCCTCATAAAACTTCACAAACGCACTTCCATATCCTTTTCCGGACTGCCCTGATCTACGACCAACGTATGCAGAACCATAATCTGTTCCGGCAAAATATCCTGATATTTCCAGTTTGCATCAGCATACTCCGACACCTGAACCTGGTTGATCCTCGCTGCTGCCACAATCCTTCCGGCATCCGTCATAACAAACAGATCGTCATTTTTCACCGCTTCTTTTGCGGTATTTTCCGTCGGATAAACGCCGCGTATCCAGCCGATCACCGCTCTGCCTTCCTCTTCCTCCGTTAAAATATGATCATAAATTGCCGCAACCTGTGCAATATCTTCTTTTGTTCCTCTGCGAATTTCCAACATTTTCTGTCCTCTCTGTCTACTCAGAAACCAAAATCTTCATAATCCTCTTTCAGGAATCGATGATAAATAATATGGCATCCTTCATCTTTAAAACAATAATAATATGGATCGTCCGGTTTGTCTTCAAAACGAATCAGAATATCAAATTCTCCATTGTCCATATTTTCTGTAATAATATTATCAGAATACTTATGAAACAAATTCAGAATATCCTCCATCTTGCATCCATGTTTCTGAAGCAACTCGATCAGGCTTTTAATAAATTCATTTTCCTTCATATTATTATGGACGTACTCGCTGCCTTCCTCCGGAATGTGGAAGCAAAATCGCTCCGCTTTGTGTGTCGCAACAACCTCTCCCAGCTTCTCTGTGATCACCACCGGAAGGTGGTTCAGACGCTCCTGCATCTGATCTGCATCATCACTCGTACCAAAAAAATGATTCAAAGAGCTGAGCGGATAATACAGGCGAATTTTTTCTTTTCGAAATCCCAGTTTCGCATGGTCTTCCTTGATCACATCAATCAGATTCTTTAACAGTTTTTTGTATCCTTCATTTCCCGGAAACTGATACAGATTCAATCCAACACCGTCCTTATCATAAAAACGTTCCACTTTTCCATTGACTGTGCGGATTGTGATTTCAGCCGTCGCCGAAATCCGACACTCATTGAGATGACCGCCTTTGACATTCATCTTCTCATCGCAGAGATTAATGTGAATATGAAGATAAGTTTTACCATCCATCGTGGAAACATTTCCCGTCAAAGCCGTGATCTCCATCGGTCCGTTCAGTTCCGTTTTATGGTAAACCTGTTCCCCGACATTATACAGACCGATCACCGCATGGTCTGCCGCACCGATACCCTCGATCGTTGCCAGTGTGATCTTTTCCCTGTCGCAAATCTTTGTCAGAGACTCTACGATCTCCTCGCCGCGGTCCAGACGAACAACATATGCATCATCAAATTTCATGTATTCCATATCTATATCAGCCTTTCCTTTTTTTGTCCCCATAATACCACGAAAGAAGCAGGGATTGCAAAATTTTTATAATCCATTTCATCCACTTACATAAAAATGATGTGGATGTCAAAAGTCCCCAACTATGATGCCTACGGATTGTTCCGTGCGTTGCACTCCCACAATCCTGGTATCATAAAAATACAGAAGATTATGAAATTTCGTTTTCATAATCTCCTGCATCTTCTCTTTATACCTCTATTCGAATTTGATTATAATGTGCAGCCTACCGGATCTTAATCGTTACAGATTTCTTCTTTCCGCTTCCATCCGTTGCCATTGCGGTGATCTTCACTTTCTTTCCTTTTGCATTTTTCTTTGCCTTTACTTTTCCGTTTTTCACCGTAGCAAATTTTTGATTGCTGCTTTTCCAAAAAAAGTCTGGTATTGGCCTTCTTTGTGGCTTTCACTTTCGCTTTCAGCTTAATGCTCTTTCCTGCTTTGACGGTTTTCTTTCCGGAAATCGTAACTTTTTTCACAACACCTTTCATACCGGTGATTGTATAAACTGCCTTTTTGCCGCTTCCATCTGCTGCCTTCGCAGTGATCGTTACTTTCTTTCCGCCGCTGCCTTTTTTCATTGTGACAATACCATTTGCATTTACGGTGGCAGCTTTCGAATTGCTGGAAGTCCATACCAGTGTTTTGTTTGTCGCATTTGCCGGCGAAATATTTGCCTTCAATGCGATTTTCTTTCCTGCTGCAATCTTATTTGAAATTCCGCTGATCTTAATGCTGCCAATCAGTATACTCTTTGAAGAATCTGTACCCGGTCTTGGATTTGGACTCGGATCTGGTTCCGGATCTTGGCTGCCCGGATTTACAATATAAAATGTACTACTCAATAATCCTTCATAATCACCAATTCCATGAACACCGGCCCAGGCTTCGCCAATTTCTACATTATCATCCAGAAAAACTTCGTAATCCACACCTTCTTTCAGGATTTTTCCATCTGCATCTTCTACCGAAACTCTCGGAATCACCGCATTTCCAGTATAACGAAGATCGCCGAATACATACATTCTTCCATCTTCGATATTTTTCTTTGTGTTCTTCTTTTTGTAGATAAATGTCCAGGAATCTTCGTCACCTGCCGTTACCGTCATCTGTGCTTTTTCCGGTGTATAACCGCTCACATCCGGTGCATCCAGCGTCTGGGAACTTCCAAACAAAGCACGGACTGTTGATGCTTCTGCCAGATCATCTCCCGCTTCATCTTTGTAATATACTGTATAGTCTTTTTCTTCCGGTGTGATTCCTGCTTCATAGGTTGTTTCTGCAGAGTCATACTGTACTGCAACCGTCGCATTTTCGGCTGTTTTTTCTTTAAAATAAGCATAATAGCCAGATGTAACTTCTTCACTTGTGCCATCATCCAGGTAACATTCAGCGTAAGTCCGGTCGTATCGATTTCTTTCTCTGAAGAGCCATACTGCTGTTTATCCGCCGGTGCTGCCACTTCCACAGAAACTGCCCTGCGGATACGTTCCTCTGCCATGATGCCATTTGTCTCTGCATACTGCCATGCTATACCGTTTTCACTGCACCATAATGTCAGATTTGCATTATCTCCAAATGCGGAATCTCCAATCTCTGTAACACTGTCCGGCACCTCTACACCTGTCAGAGAATCACAGCCTGCAAATGCATCTGAACCGATCGTTTTCAGCCCATTTCCTGATACAATCATATCAAGTGAACTGCAGTTTTCAAATGCCTGACTGCCGATTTCCCGTCACCGTACCGGCAGGAATACAGCGTGGATTTTATCCTCATTCCGGAATGCCTGCGGATCGATACCCACAACGGTACGTCCATTGATCGTCTCTGGAATGCAGAGCAGATCCTGTGTATCACTCAGTGCCCTTGTCATACGTCTGGAAGCATCTTTTGTCTTTTTGCCATTTAAACTCACGATCCATACGTGATTGTTTTCATCGGTGCGATACTCGAAATTCGCCGCTTCTGTTCGGTTCATATTTCTTCTGCAGGTTGCGATAAAATTGTCATACCGCATTTTCTGTGAATACAGACTGATACATTGATCCAGCCATTTTTTCTTATATTTTACAGCTGCATTTTCCCCTGATTTTTCCGCAAGCTCACTGCATTTATTTGCCATCAGAAGCAGCGAAGCTCATAGGTTCATATGCAAACTGATATTCTTTTCGAAGTTTTTTACCTGCTGTTTTTCCGGTCTTCTGATAATTTTGTGCAATCTCAGCGTATTTATTGTTCAGTCCGACACTCAGTGAATTACAAAGCGACATACTGTAAGCAATCCGCACCAGCTCATCATAGTCTGCAAGCTTTATTTGTTTGCTGATACGTGAATAGAACAGTTTTCCGACTGTAAGTGCACCGCCGACATCAATGCCGGAAAGCGGATCAAACAGCTTTGCCATGTCTGTAACTCCCTTTTTCACAAGGGCTTCCGCAATTTCTTCAAAGTACTTATCTACAATAAATTCCTGAATCGCTACTTCCGATGATGCCCAGTATTTCTGCAGTTTTCCCTTTAATTTCTTCAGTCCCTTATAGCTGCAGAATCCGGTGCTGCACTGTTCAAAAGCTGATTGACCGTTTCCATTTCCAGATTCGCCATAATGCAGATCGTTGTGCCAACCTGGACTGCCGAAGTTGCAATTCCAACCTTTTTAAAGATGCCGTCAATCTTTGACCAGTTTCCTTTTACCTGTTCAAAAATAGTTTTTGCCTGTTCGGTGGTAAGTGCATCTCCCTTTTCCAGTTTAGCAAGTTCCCACTGTACGCTGGTATCCATTGGCTTCTTTGCCGCTGTAACAAGTTTATAAAATTTAGAAACATTCTTTACTTTACCGCAAACGTTATCTACTACATTTTTTAATGTATCATCCTGTTCATCAATCTGACGGATCAGTTCAATCGCCACTTCCTCTTCTAACTTATCCTCTTCCCATCGTTTTCCGGTAATTGCTTCCAGAATCTGTTTCGTCGGACGCACGATCACATCACCGGACAATGTCTTAATAACAGAAAACAGCTCATCATTATCCGTACGTGCCGCCAGAACATCCGCAGCCGCATCATACAGCGTTCTGTGCATCGTTTTGTATGCCTGGTTATCTCTCAGATAGTGGTGATATTTTCCAAACAGATCATCCAGACTATACGGATTTTGTGCCATGTCCTCAGCAAAACCCGTGAAATCATACAGATAGCAGCCACCGTCCTGTTTCATCATTGCAAAACCAGCTTCTACATACGTCCATTCAAAATCATAATTTCCCGACAGCAGTTCTTTCCCTGCCTGGTCGATAATTTTACAATCATCATACCACTCTCCCACTTTTGCAATTCCATTATGCATATTTCCGGCAAGATTAAACTGCTCCGCAATCTGCAGGTTTCCATCCTCGTCACAGTAACCCCACTCTCTTGTTCCTTCTGTTCGAACACGAATCAATGTATCCGCATTATAATTGGAACCATCTATATATTTTTTCAGTAATACGCCTTTATGATCATAAACTTGATATTGTCCGTAGTCCACAGAATCCCCGATACTGAAAACAAAATTTCCATTTTTCGTAACGGACACATCACTGTCTCGATAATAAAGATCTTCCTCAAGATCCAACTGTGCAATCTTTTGAAAGGATGCGTTATAAAAAGCATTTTTATTCCTTATAAAAAAGACAAGTTCAGAACCAACCAGACTTTCTTTCACCGAACCGAAACTTTCTTCATCCAAATCAATTCCAAGCATATCCCAACCGGAAAAAGTCCGATCCAACGTATTAAACAATGCCGCTTTGTTCCCTTTTTGCAAGCTCACCACATGACTGCTATGATCCTTTGGGATGCTCCAGGAATCTATGTTCATCTCGTTTAAAACTATTTTTTTGCTGATTGTATCATAAATCAGCACATTCGTATCTTCTTTCCCATAAGTTCCATATCTGAGATAAAGCAGATCATCCTTACTTCCAGACCATAAACCACCTTATTATCTCCAAGTTCATACACCGGATCCGAGTTTGCATCAATCAGAGTGCATTTTACCGTATGGTCCTCCATCACCGGATTATAGGTTGGATCCACATCTGCACATTCTCTTTCCACTGCATATCCGCCCTTCATGATAATCGGTTCTACATCTTTTCCAAATCCTGTATTATCATTTGTCCCGATCATTCCCCCGTCATACGAAATACGCTTACCATTGTACTGTAAATAGTTGTCCAAATACTTAACAAAATGCTTTTTTCCATTTCCATCAAATCCTACCAAATAACAGCCATCTTCTGAAAAATTTTCGATAATATCCCAGAAAACGTTAATATAAACTGTACAGTTCGGATTATTACAATAATCATTATTATAAATCTGGTTCTTATCTATAACCTGACCATTTTTCATAAGAATCTGCTTACCCTCATCGTACATTCCTAAACCATTTGATTTGAGAAAACATCCATCCCCCAATGAATATATCCTGCTTCCTGTAAAACCTGTCAGCAGTTCACCGGTATTTATATCCATGACTGCTGTTTCCTCATCCACATTTTTTACGCATATCCTTGAACCACTGGTATTGCTTGTAATACTTCTGTATTTACATACTCCATCCCAAAGTCCTTTTGAATCCACAATACCATATAAATTTTTGTCAGAATTTTCATCCCGCTTCATCGCCTGGAAAAACTTATCATCCGACTCGCGTATCGATTCATCCGAAAAATCCGTATTAAACGCATTTCTATCAATATCGTCATACTCCGCTTCGTACAGGATTGTTGCATCACTCTTAAGCATTCCCACTTTTCCGTCTTTTACAAATCGATAAACATCTGTCACAGCTCCCTCGCCATCTCTATAAGGTTCCGGCTGCTCATCCAGATCATATTCAAAATATTTCCCGGTTGTCGCATTGTAGATGTCATATTTTGGAGTCTGCGTCTGTGGTTTCTTAATATAATACAGGCGATCACCCTTATACGAAAGTCTCCAGATTGCATCCACAGAACTATACGACGTCGTTCTCTCCCAGTCGTCATAAATATGCTCATTTTCATCCCAGTCTGTATCCGTACCCGAAACTACAAAAGTCTGGACTATTCCACTCTTTCCAATCAGATAAACATTGTCATCGTACTGTGTCTTCTTTGCACGCACAACAACCAGTCCCGGATAATCTGCAACAACCTTTGCATTTTCCGTGTCCGTGATCTGAACATGCCAGCCTTTTACACTTTCATCTTTAATATCATTGTTTGCCTCCTTAATCGTAAACGGAAGCGTCTCCTTCGTCTGCTGCTCCTTCACAGGCTGCGTCTCCGCCGCAAAAACAACCGGCGAACTCGTAAGCAGCATTGCTGCACTCAGCAGCGTACATAAAATTCTTTTTTTCATGTGAACCTCCTTTTTTACTTTTCATTTCCTGTGAAATCAAAACAATTTCACAAGTTTCCCTTTTTCCTATCATCACACTCAGTATAACAAAATTACCATTCTTCGATACTGCAAGTATGATGCTTTTCACTATCATAACTAATCCCGACTAAGAGAATCTTACTTTCATATCCCGATAACGCACCCTGGTATCGTTTCTCTTTTATCTGCCTGATCACAGTATCTGCTGATTGATTATATTTTAATTCCACAATCATTGCTGGGCGATTCCCGGCATTTGCCCTTGGCAGAAAAACAAAATCAGCAAATCCTTTTCCGGCCGGCATTTCTCGAATAATAGTATAATATGCCGGTGCAGTAAAATACGCCATTGTAAGCACACAGCTTAAAGAGTTCTCATCGTTGTACTTTAATATAGAAGTATACGTATCATGTGCAAGCTCGATAAGTTCAGCTACTTTCTCAGTGTTACCACTAATCGTTGCCATAAGTAATGTATCACATTTGGAAATTGACGCAGCAACATCTTTCCATTCTCCTGTTTTTAACGCGGATTGAAACGCCTTAGCCACTTCATAATTTGGAATATAGGCACTTAACATATCCGCATCATATCCAAGATATCCAAGATGAATGAGAGCAGTTAACGCATCATCTTTTGAATGAATTTCTGCCAGATCATTTTGGAAACATTCCGTATCCACCATGACTTTTCCACCGGATAGCATTGTAAGGACATCCTCTTTCAATCCTGAATAATTCATCATAATAAAGTTATTAATCGTGCCAAAAGCAGAGGTATTTCGCCAATAGGAATCAAAATCATGATATTTCATCGCCTGTGATATGGAATTTGGATTATACATGTGCATTCCATCGATCAGATATCCATTGTACCATTCTTTTGTAGTTTCAAAATCCATATCATATCTTTTACATAAATCCTTAACTTCTTCTTCGGTAAAGCCATAGTATTTCGTAATCAGTCTGGATTTTAACATAGTATATTCTTCAAAGTTGTTTAAAGCCGATTCATCCTTTATTTTCTTAATTGGCATGATACCTGTGATATATCCAAGTGCTAAAAAGGATTTTGATTCTTCTGACTTAAACAAAGAATGGAGAAACTGTAAATATTGATGGATCAAATCCTGATCTGTACTGTTTCGTACCACACAATCCCATTCATCAATGATAATCACAAAAGGAATCCCTGTTTTTTTGTATATTTTCATGAGTACATAACTGATACGATCCCGTTCATTAAATTCCTCCGGGTAATCCATTTTCAATTCTTTAAAAATATCTTCTATTATCTTTTCTACAATATCCTTTTTATGAAAATCCCAAAAGGACGAAATATCCAAATGGATCACATTGTACTTATTTCTGTATTTTTCATAATCTGGATCTGATGCAATCTTTGTACCTTTAAACAATTTTGCAGAATCGCTGCCAAGACTATAATAAGCATCAATCATCCCCGCAGCATGTGACTTTCCAAACCGTCTGGCATGGCTGACAGCAATACAATTTCCAGGTGTTCCAATGGCTCTGTTCAAGTATTTTAGTAATTCTGTTTTATCCACATATATTTCATAATTTCTATCTTTGGTAAAACTCCCATTTCCCGGATTAAAAAAAATACCCATTGTACCCCTCCTTTTACCTTACCTTTCCCTTTAAAACTAAAATCCTTTCACAGGTTTCATTTTCCTATTACTACATTTAGTATAATGAGAATTTACAGACCGCACAAGCTTTCTTTTTCGCACATTTTGCAAAAAACAAAATCGATCATCTGATTTAACAGTTGCTTGCCTTTGTTTTATTGTGAAAAACATTTTATCAGATTTACATTCTGCTTTTTATTCAGAATGATCCTCTATAAATTTTTCTAAACTCGTAATTGCTTCGATATCCTTTAATACCTTCTCTACTTCTGATTTTTCCTGTTCCAGATCACTTATTTCTCATTTTTCAATAAAGAGAGACCTTTTAATCTAAGATGTGATTATATTTTTTCACTTGCATAATTGGTATTTTTCTGATAGAATAGCAAATCGAAATAAAAACGGTTATTTATATTGGAAACGCACATCCTCCGGATGATAACGAACAACACGTAGCTCATTATCAAAAGGAGGATATTTTTATGCCAAAAACTAAATTTGAAGACGCAATTTACACAATTATCATGGCTACCATTATGGTCTACGGAATGATCGTATACAATGTAGCCTGAATACCGGTAGTGTATCCGGTCAGACCTTTCTGCTGGCTACCCATGAAATGATCATTATGGTTCCGGTTGCCTTCGTTCTGGAATTTTTTATTGTCGGAAAAATTGCTCAGAAACTCGCATTCACCGTAATGAAACCTACCGATCGTCCACAGTTCATCACCTATGCCATTTCTATCTGCATCTGCTGCATTATGTGTCCGATCATGAGCCTGGTTGCCACTATTCTCTTTAAAGACCAGCACACATTCGGCACCTGGATCCAGACCTGGGCCATGAACTTCCCGATGGCAATCTGCTGGCAGATGTTCTACTGCGGACCGCTGGTGAGATTGATCTTCAGAACGATTTTTCGCAAGAAATAAAAATTTACCGTTGGTTTCCTGGCAGGTGTAAAGAACTGAAATGCCGCACATTTTAAAATAGTGTTTGCAAAAGAATAGTATTGCATGTGCAAATGAACGAATTCCCCGCAGGGCACGTAAAAGTGCCTTCTTGGGAATTGTTCATTTTGCACATTGCTGTACGTTTTTGAACGGCCATAGTTTTTAAAAACACTTCATATCATATTTTACACGCTGGCAGGAAACAGCCTTTTGCCACGCTGGTGCACGCAGAAAGTTTTTAGAATCAAAACGTTCCGCATCAAGATAGTAAAAAAGCAGAGGCACAG
>ENA-OQAZ01000974-OQAZ01000974.1-human-gut-metagenome-genome-assembly--contig:-NODE-974-length-14938-cov-2.333401_pt1 | contig 14938 bp, 22 predicted proteins | sample MGYA00242737_ERZ504531 | MGnify/ENA primary metagenome ERZ504531 (study PRJEB26092, sample SAMD00036244) | human gut metagenome | host: Homo sapiens | study: EMG produced TPA metagenomics assembly of...
TTTGTGGAAGTCTGTAAAGAATACTTTCCGGATAATGCCTGCGGACTGTCAGATCCACGGGTAACGGTCTATTATGAAGACGGATTGCGATTTCTGCGAAGCAAACAAAATATGTACGATCTGATCATCAATGACGCAATCGATCCACTGGGACATAATGCAGGATTATTCACCAAAGAATTCTACGGAAACTGTTACCGGGCGCTAAAGGAAGACGGGATCATGGTTTATCAGCATGGCAGTCCGTTTTATGATGAGGACGAAGAATCCTGCCGGGTCATGCACAGGAAGGCCAGTCACAGCTTTCCCGTCAGCAGAGTGTATCAGGCACATATACCAACCTGCTCTTCTGGATACTGGCTGTTTGGATTTGCTTCCAAAAAATATCATCCCCTGGATGATCTGAATGTAAAACGATGGAAAGAACGGAAAATTAAGACCTGGTATTATACCACCAATCTTCATAAGGGAGCTTTTATGCTTCCGAAGTATGTGGAAGATATGCTGGAAGAAGAAGAAAAGTAGCAACTGTGAAGGTACGGAACAATCAGGAAAAGTAACTGGGTCAGAAAGACCCTAAGAGTACATAATAGAAAACAGGAGGAAAAAAGAATGGGAAGATTACTGATTATCGGATGCGGAGGCGTAGCAGGAGTAGCGATTCATAAGTGCTGTCAGAACAGCAAGACGTTTTCAGAGATCTGCATCGCCAGCAGAACAAAAGCAAAATGTGATGCGTTAAAGGAAAAACTGGAAGGTACCACAGATACGAAGATCACAACGGCACAGGTGGATGCGGATAAGGTAGAAGAACTGGTAGCACTGATCCGGTCGTATCAGCCGGATGCGGTTCTGAATGTGGCACTGCCCTATCAGGATCTGACGATCATGGAGGCCTGCTGGAGTGTAAGGTGGATTATATCGATACCGCGAATTACGAACCGGAAGATACGGATGATCCGGAGTGGAGAGCCATCTATGAAAAACGATGCAAAGAGGCTGGATTTACTGCATATTTTGATTATTCCTGGCAGTGGGCATATCGTGAAAGATTCAAAGAAGCGGGGATTACAGCTCTCTTGGGAAGCGGATTTGATCCGGGTGTAACCAGCGTATTTACCGCATATGCAATGAAACATTATTTTGATCAGATCGACACCATTGATATCCTGGACTGTAATGGCGGAGACCACGGATATCCATTTGCAACCAACTTTAATCCGGAGATCAACCTTCGTGAGGTATCTGCCAATGGTTCTTACTGGGAGAACGGCCACTGGGTAGAGACAGAACCGATGGAGATCAAGAGAGAATATAATTTCCCGCAGGTAGGAGAAAAAGATATGTATCTGCTTCACCATGAGGAGATCGAATCTCTGGCGAAGAATGTACCTGGTGTAAAAAGAATCCGTTTCTTTATGACATTCGGACAGAGTTACCTGACACATATGAAATGTCTGGAAAATGTAGGAATGCTTTCCACTTCTCCCATCAATTATGAAGGAAGAGAAATCGTTCCGATCCAGTTTCTGAAAGCACTGCTCCCGGATCCGGCATCTCTTGGTCCGCGTACTGTGGGAAAGACAAATATCGGCTGTATCTTCACCGGAAAGAAAGACGGAAAAGAAAAGACGATTTATATTTATAATGTGTGTGATCACCAGGAATGCTACAAAGAAGTTGGCTCCCAGGCAATCTCTTATACGACAGGTGTTCCTGCAATGATCGGTGCGGCGCTGGTTGTGGATAAAGTATGGGATAAAGACGGCGTCTTTAATATCGAAGAATTTGATCCGGATCCGTTTATGGATATGCTGAATCAGTATGGCCTGCCGTGGGTTGTGGATGAAGATCCACAGATCGTAGAATGATGTGGAAAGATCTGCCAACTCCCTGTTACGTGGCAGATGAGAAAAAGTTAAAAGAAAATCTCAGGGTTCTTCAGAAACTGGAGAAGGACACGGGCTGTCATGTGTTGCTGGCACAGAAGGCGTTTTCCATGTTTTCTCTGTACCCGATGATTGGAACCTTTATCAGCGGAACACGGCCAGCGGGCTTTATGAAGCCCGCCTTGGCAGGGAGGAGATGGGAAAAGAAAATCATGTGTTTGCACCGGCGTATAAGGAAGCCGATATGAAAGAACTGGTGAAAATCTGTGATCATATCGTGTTCAATTCCTTCCGACAGTATGAAAAATATAAAGAGTTATGTAAACAAAGCGCACAGATCCGGGAAGATGGAAAACCGGTCAGCGTGGGAATTCGGGTGAATCCGGAATGTTCCACACAGGAAGGTCATGAGATTTATGATCCATGCGGACCGGGATCACGGCTTGGTGTGACGAAGGCAGAGTTTCGGAAGATCTGCTGGAAGGTGTGGAAGGGCTTCATTTTCATACGCTCTGTGAGCAGGATGCCGATGATCTGGTGATTACGTTTCGGGCTTTTGAAGAAAAGTTTGGTAAGTATCTGAAAAAGATGAAATGGCTGAATCTGGGAGGAGGCCACCATATCACAAGACCGGGTTATCAGCTGAAACAGTTAAAACAGTTGATTGCCTATATTCGGGCAACCTATCAGGTAGAAGTATATCTGGAACCCGGGGAGGCTATAGCTTTAAATGCCGGATATCTGGTGACAGAAGTGCAGGATATCGTGAAAAATGGAATGGAGATCCTGATTTTGGATGCGTCCGCGGCCTGTCATATGCCGGATGTACTGGAAATGCCCTATCGTCCGCCTCTGCGGGGTGGGTACGAACCGGGAGAAAAAACATATACGTACCGGTTATCCAGCATGACCTGTCTTGCCGGGGATGTGATTGGGGATTACAGTTTTGAACATCCGGTAGCGATCGGAGATCGTCTGGTCTTTGAAGATATGGCGATTTATTCTATGGTGAAAAATAATACCTTTAACGGTATGCCGCTTCCGGGAATCGCTTTGTTGAAGGAAGATGGAACGGTGGAGATGATAAAGACCTTCGGGTATGAGGATTTTAAAGAGAGACTGTCATAACATCACAGAATATCCTGAGAGATCATCAGATTCTTCAGAGAGTATTTGATATTTGCAGAAACACCAGGAGAAAAACAGGAGACAGGAAGACATGGACAGCGGAAAAAAGACAATAAATCATGTAGAAATAAGAAAGATTCTGCCGGTGCAGGACGGGTACCGTATGCCAGGAGAATATGAGCCGCACCGGGGCTGTATTCTGATTTGGCCGGAACGGCCGGGATCCTGGCGAAATGGTGCACGGGAGGCAAAAAAAGCATTTGCAGACGTAATCCGGGCAATTGCAAAAAGTGAAGAAGTTTATCTTGCGGCAAGTGGGAAGACATTTTCAGAGGCGGAAAAGCTGGCACAGCGTCTGCAGACAGATGAAGCATTGTATCCGATAAGGTTTTTACGGCAGAGACCGACGATGCCTGGGCCAGAGATGTGGGACCAACCTTTGTGACGGATGGACAGGAAGTAAGGGGAATCAACTGGGAGTTTAACGCCTGGGGCGGAATCGAAGACGGACTGTACGCTTCATGGGAAAAAGACAATCGTTTTGCTCCCTTCTTTTGCGAGAAAGAGGGATACACCTGGTATGACGCAAGGCCGTTTGTGCTGGAAGGCGGTTCTGTCCACAGCGATGGAGAGGGAACCGTGATGGTGACCGAATCCTGTCTGCTCAGTAAGGGCAGAAATCCGGATCTTACCAAAGAGGAGATTACAGAAAAACTGAAAGCCTATCTGGGGCCGAAAAAGTGCTGTGGCTGCCCCGGGGAATCTATATGGATGAGACCAACGAGCATGTGGACAATGTCTGTGCATTCTTAAAACCGGGTGAGGTGATTCTTGCCTGGACAGACAACAGGAAGATCCTCAGTATCCGTTATCCATGGCGTGTCTGGGATATCTGGAAGGAGAGACAGATGCAAAGGGAAGAAAAATCACTGTGCATAAACTTCCGATCCCGGATCACCCGGTCTGCGTGACCGGGGAGGAACTGGAAGGATATGTATTTGAAGAAGGCGAGGATGTCCGGGAAGAGGGAGAACGTCTGGCAGCTTCTTATGTAAACTTCTATTTTTCCAACGGTGCTGTGATACTGCCGGCATTTGGCGGGGAAAATGAAGAAAGCGACCGGAGAGCAGCACAGATTCTGGGAAAACTTTGTCCGGATCGTGAGATTATCCCGGTATATGCCAGAGATATCCTGACAGGGGGAGGAAATATCCACTGTATTACGCAGCAGATTCCGGCAGGGAAAAGACGAAACGAACAGAATCGGTGAGAAAAGCTGGTAAAAGTCCCATGAAAAGGACAAAAGTACCGGGGTGACAGGAGGAAAGAGAACATGGGAAAAAGACAGGTGACGGTGGCAGCAGTGCAGATGCAGTGTACCAATCATCCGCAGGAAAACCTTAAAAAAGCAGAAAAAATGGTACGTCAGGCAGCCGCCGCCCGGTGCACAGATCATTTTTGCTCTCGGAACTTTTTGAGAGAGAATATTTCTGTCAGCAGAGGAGATATGATTTTTACAGCTATGCGAAGCCTGTGGAAGAAAATGAAGCGGTGTGCTGGGGACGGAAGCTGGCGAAGGAACTGAAAGTGGTTTTACCGATCAGCTTTTATGAGAAAGAGGTCAATAATCTCTATAATTCGGTAGCCTGCATCGATGCGGATGGAGAACTACTCGGGGTATATCGGAAAACACATATTCCCGATGATCATTATTATCAGGAGAAATTCTATTTTACACCGGGAGACACCGGTTTCCGGGTGTTTGACACCAGATATGGAAAGATCGGTGTGGGAATCTGCTGGGATCAGTGGTTCCCGGAGACTGCACGGTGTATGGCTTTAGAAGGAGCAGAACTGCTCTTTTACCCGACAGCAATCGGTTCCGAACCGATTCTTGCATGTGACAGTATGCCGCACTGGCGTCGTTGTATGCAGGGACATGCAGCGATGAATCTGATGCCGGTGATCGCGGCAACCGGATCGGCAAAGAGGAAGTAAAACCCTGTGCGGAAAATGGCGGGCAGGAATCATCACTGATTTTTTACGGTTCCTCTTTTATCACGGATGAAACAGGAGAACTCTTACAGACAGCTTCCCGGGATCAGGAAGAAATACTGACAGAGACATTTGATCTGGACGAACTGGCAGCAAAACGTCTGGAATGGGGACTGTTCCGTGACCGCAGACCAAAGTGCTACGGGAAAATTACAGAGTAGGCGCAAGAGCGGGTAAATAAAACATCCCGAAAGGAACGGGAAAAACTGTTCCTTTCCGGGATGTTTGTATTTACAATTTGTGAATCAAAATTTGTGCTTATACGAAATGATTGTCACAAAATATATCAAACGTAGAACAATATATTTTATGCCAGTACTTTTCCTTCCGGGAATGCAGTGCGGAATACGAAACGCACCAGCGGTCCGGCTACGAGCAGCTGGAATGGCAGAGCCATGATAAAGTTCTTTGGGATGTTGGTCATCCAGATCATCAGCAGCTGAGACCATGCGCCGGAGCGGACACATCCTTCTACAGCACCATACATGGACATGATGATCACCATCGGTACGACCATGGAACAGGATACACAGATGACTTTTTTCAGTACACTGTCTTCCGGTTTTACCAGATAGGTAAATGCGAACTTTTTCGCCAGACCGGATACCAGGAACCAGTCACAGCACATGGCAAATACATAAGCAATCGGGAAGCCCAGCCATCCTTCTTTTAGCACTTCCAGGGAAAAACCTCCCATATGCAGGGTGACATTGTACATACTCATTCAGAGCACCATGCAAAAACACATCAGGACGGTGTAAATTAAACTTTCTCTTTTATTCTGCGGCATACTTGTTACTTCCTTTTTCTCTTTCAAATGTTACTTGGTTTTTTACAGCGTTGATTATTATAACGTAGTCTTTGGTGTTTCGTAAGTGTTATTTTTCTGACAAATCCAGTGCATCAGAGCCAATTGTCCGGGTATCTGTTGTAAATTACCTGCTACCGGCGAATGTAATAGGAGACTTTCCACAAAGTTTTCCTCCACCGGGGACGGAGTTCCGTGGATATCACGGATGAATCCATTGGAGCCTGTGGAAAACTGTGAGAAAAATCTACCGAGAAAACTGGAAGTCTGAGAGAAGTATGATAAAATGTATCAGTAAGTGTGATTGGAAACAGTCGCGAAAACAGTATGAAGGAGGACCCAATCATGAAGGTTACGAAAGAAACCACTATGGGCGAGATGCTGGAACTGGATGGCGGAATCGCTGTGATCCTGATGCAGGCTGGTATGCACTGTGTAGGATGCCCGTCTTCTATCGGAGAATCTCTGGAAGAAGCATGCATGGTGCATGGTCTGGATGCAGACGTTGTTCTGGCAAATATTAACGAATATCTGAGCAGCAAAAACGCGTAAGTCGTAGAAGCGGTTCAAATCTTAAGATCCTCAGTTTCCGGTTGGTGTAAGAAGCACCTGTCGGAACTGAGGATTTTTAAGTTTTGGCAGAGTATACAAAAAGCATATGGCAAATTTGGACTTGTTGCCATATTATCAACAAGTCTATTATTTCTTATAATCAGTAAAAAGGAAACTATTTTAACGTAAAAAGAGGATAAAAATGAATAAAGACAATTATATCCACACGCCATACAACGATGAATGGATCGCGCAGCGGGCGGATCCGTTTGTGTACCGCCACACGGACGGAACCTGCTATTTTACCGCATCCGTACCGGCTTATGACCGGATTATTCTGCGTGCTGCGAACGATCTGGGTGGTCTGGTACATGCGGAGGAGAAAACCCTCTGGGTGAGACATGAAAGCGGACCGCAGAGCATCCATATTTGGGCACCGGAGATTCACTATCTGTTTGGCGGATGGTATATCTACTATGCAGCCGGGGATAAAGATGACATCTGGAACATCCGTCCGTATGTCCTGCATTGCAAGGGGCAGAATCCGATGAAAGATGAATGGGAAGAACTTGGCATGATGCAGGCGGCAGACAGCGATGAATTTTCGTTCCATGCCTTTTCTCTGGACGCGACGGTGTTTGAACACCGGGGAGAATGGTATTATATCTGGGCGGAAAAAACGGGTGTCGGTCGCCAATTTCCAATCTGTATATCGGAAAAATGGCAGCAGCCAACAAACTCTGCACGGATCAGGTATTGTTGACAACACCGGATTATGACTGGGAGCGGGTGGATTTCTGGGTAAATGAAGGACCGGCGATCTTAAAACATGACGGAAAGATTTTTCTGACTTTTTCCGCAAGCGCGACGGGAGCATGCTACTGCATGGGAATGATGTATATCGATGAAAATGCAGATCTGCTGGATCCGCATGCATGGACGAAACTGCGGCATTCGGTACTGAAAACCGACGAAGAAAAGGGGATTTACGGACCGGGGCACAACTGCTTTGTAAAGGCAGAAGATGGTGTGACGGATCTTTGTGTCTATCATGCCCGCCCGTATGACGAGATCATCGGAGATCCACTGTACGACCCAAACCGCCATGCGAGAATCATGAAAGTGACGTATGACGAAAAAGGATTCCCGGTATTTGTGTACCAGAAGGTGGAAGAAACAGAGTATTTGTAAACGGATATTTGAAAATATATTTATACATAAAAATATGGAGGAACAACATGGCAAAATTAGTAATCAATGCAGACCGAAAACTTTCCCATATCAATAAAGAACTGCAGGGACATTTTTCCGAGCATCTGGGAAGATGCATCTATGAAGGACTGTATGTGGGAGAAAATTCTGAAATCCCGAACGTCAACGGGATGCGTACCGATGTGGTGGAAGCCTTAAAACAGATCCGTATCCCGGTACTTCGCTGGCCGGGTGGATGTTTCGCTGACGAATATCACTGGAAAGACGGCATCGGACCGAAAGAAGGAAGAAAGAAAATCGTCAACACCCACTGGGGCGGCGTGGTAGAAGACAACAGCTTCGGAACGCACGAATCTTCGAGCTGTGCCGTCAGCTGGGCTGTGAGACTTATATCAACGGCAACATGGGAAGCGGAACCGTACAGGAAATGTCTGAGTGGGTAGAATACATGACCTTCGAGGGCGTATCCCCGATGGCAGACCTGAGAACGAAAAACGGTCACAAAGAAGCGTGGACGGTAGATTACTTTGGTGTGGGAAATGAAAACTGGGGCTGTGGCGGTAACATGAACCCGGATTTCTATGGAAATATGTACCGCAGATACCAGACATATGTGCGGAACTATGCCGGAAACAAACCGATCAAAAAGATCGCCTGTGGAGCCAATGTGGACGATTATGAATGGACAGAAGAAGTGATGAAGACCACTTTCCGCCGGAACGAACCGGGTCAGCACGGATTCATGGACGGGCTGTCTCTGCACTACTACAACCCATCCGCGGATGGTTAAACAAAGGAAGCGCTACCGAATTTGATGAGAAAAAATGGTACCAGACCATGAAAAAGACCTGGTACATGGACGAACTGATCACCCGTCATGGAGCTATCATGGACAAATACGACCCGAAAAAAGAAGTTGGAATGATCGTCGATGAATGGGGAACCTGGTTTGAAGTAGAACCGGGAACCAACCCGGGCTTCCTGTATCAGCAGAATACCATGCGCGATGCCCTGGTAGCAGGTATCAACCTGAATATCTTTAATAAACACAGTGATCGTGTAAAAATGGCAAATATCGCCCAGATGATAAACGTCTTGCAGGCCGTAATCCTGACCGAAGGCAGCAAAATGATCAAGACCCCGACCTATCATGTATTTGATATGTACAAATACCATCAGGACGCAGACCTCCTGGACAGCACCCTGGAGACAGAAACCGTCGGACTCGAAGAAGAAAACATGGTACCAAACCTGTCCGAGTCGGTATCCATTGATGCAGACGGCGTGATGCACATCACCATGACCAACCTGGATCTGGAACACGCCTACCCGATCGAGACAACGATCCTCGGCAAAAAAAGTAGAATCCATTAAAGCCCAGATCGTAACCCAGGAAATGCACGCCAGAAACACCTTCGAAGACCCGGAAAACGTAACCGTCCAGTCCTTCGAGGGCGTAGAAAAAGTACACGCCGGAATCAAATTCACCATTCCGGCCTGCAGTGTACTGCACATTGCACTGAAATAAAGTCCGCGTGAAAATCGCGGAGCAATCCCTGCGATACCAAAAGGGTGGCCTGTTATACAGGCTGCCCTTTTCCGGTAAAATGACACGATATAAAAACAGAGAAAGAAAAAACAATGGACACATTCACAAGAATCTGCAAAAAATGTCTGCTTCGTGAAATGAGCGAAGCAGACACCTACAAAACCATGTACGAATACATCGCCAACCTGAACCCCGACGACAAAACCCCGGATCAGGAATACGAAACCCGCCTGTCCCAGTGCAAAACCTGCGACCACCTGCTCTCCGGTATGTGTCGCATCTGCGGCTGCTATGTAGAAATGCGCGCCGCCATAACTCACCGCCACTGCCCGGATATTCATCCGAGATGGTGAAAATTGATCCAAATGGAGAAAACCGTTTTGCCGCGCTGCGGACAGTCTGTTTAAGCAAAAACTAATGCGAAAACAGGCTGTCTTTTTTACTAAGCAGTTATAATAAAAAACAATTTAAAGAGTAAACAGTTTCCAAGGGAACTGTTCAATACCCTAAAAGTTACAAGCCATATGTCACTTATTGAACAGTAACTTCCGAAATTCAAACATAAATAATCCAATTAGACCAATTCGGAAACAATTATAATAGAGGAATGTCTAAGATCATTCAAAACACTATACTCATAAGTTATTCAAACTTCCAAAATCAAAAACAATATAGTAAAGGAAAAATAAGTAATAAGTTTCATCGAACAAACCAGTCTCAACGAAAGCCAGAAGCGGGAGGGCGCTCCCCGCCCTCCCGCTTCGTCCGTTTTGAACTAAACTAATTTATTTCCCCTCACACATCCGCAAAAACTCCCGATGCACCCGCTCATCCTCATCCAGCTCCGGATGAAACGCCAGCGCCATCTGCTTCCCATACCGAACCGCCACAATCCGATCCTGTACTACAGCCAGTACCTCAACGCCATCCGAAACATCCGCCACATAAGGCGCCCGGATAAACGTCATAGGAATCTCCCCAATTCCTTTAAACTCTGCTTCCGTGTGAAAACTCCCCAACTGCCGTCCATAAGCATTCCTCTTCACCGTCATCGGAATCGTCTGAAGATGCACCATCGCATCCCCCTCCAGCGAATCCGACAGAAGAATCATCCCGCACAGGTAGCCAAAACCGGAAGCCCCTCCTTAATCTGCTTCCGGATCGTATCAAACATCCCAAGCTCCCGTAAAAGCTTCCCCTGTACCGTACTTTCGCCGCCGGGAAGAACCAGCCCGTCATAAGACTGGTTCAGATCCTCCGCCTTGCGAAGCTCCACACAGGAAGCCCCAAGCACTTCCAGTTTCCGCTCGTGCTCGATAAAAGCTCCCTGTACGGCAAGAACTGCAATTTCATCTTATTTTCCCCTTTCCGCCATCAGAAGCTGAATCTCAGATTCGTTGATACCGACCATCGCTTCCCCGAGATCCTCAGATAATCTGGCGATCATCTTCGCATCTGTATAATTCGTAACCGCTTTCACAATCGCATTTGCTCTCTTCTCCGGATTGCCTGATTTGAAGATACCGGATCCTACGAAGACACCCTCGGCACCCAGCTGCATCATTAAAGCTGCATCTGCAGGAGTAGCCACACCTCCGGCTGCAAAATTAACCACCGGAAGCTTTCCATTTTCATGTACATAAGCAACCAGATCAAAAGGAACCTGTAACTGCTTTGCAATCTCAAAAAGCTCATCCTCACGCATGCCTTTGATCTGTGCGATCGCACTGTTCATTTTACGCATATGACGTACCGCCTGCACGATATCACCGGTACCAGGTTCTCCTTTGGTACGGATCATGGAAGCACCCTCGTTGATCCGGCGAAGCGCCTCGCCAGATCCTTTGCTCCACATACAAAAGGTACTTTAAAGTTTTTCTTATTGATATGGTACACATCATCTGCAGGAGAGAGCACTTCACTCTCATCGATATAGTCAATCTCGATCGCTTCGAGAACCTGAGCCTCCACAAAATGACCGATTCGGCATTTGGCCATAACCGGGATAGTAACAGCATTCTGGATCCCCTGAATCATCTTCGGATCACTCATACGGGAAACACCGCCGGCTGCACGGATATCTGCAGGTATCCGTTCCAGAGCCATGACAGCACAGGCACCTGCTGCTTCCGCAATCTTTGCCTGCTCCGGTGTGGTGACATCCATGATGACACCGCCCTTTAACATCTGTGCCAGTTCCTTGTTCAGTTCGTATCTGTTTTCCATAATAATAATATTCCTCCTTAGGTAGTAGGTTAATCTCTTGAAAAAAATGTATGGGTAGATTATAATGCTAAAGTGGATATGAAAAAATTATCAAAATAAATATATTCAGTAAGGCCAGACAGGAGAAAAGAAGAACAATGCTGACGTATAATTTCACAAATATAGGGTCAGATTCCATGTATGAATATCTGTACAAATGCATCAAAAACGATATTTTACAGGGGACTTTGCAGGCAGGAGAAAAACTTCCCTCCAAGCGGAGTTTTGCAAAAAATCTGGGTATCAGCGTGATCACTGTAGAAAATGCCTATGAACAGCTGATCGCGGAGGGCTATATTTATTCCATGCCCAAAAGAGGATTCTATGTAACGGACTTTAAAGGGGTGCTGGAGACAAAACAGAGAGAAGAAGTGCAGGAGATTATTCCCATGACCAGTGGAGAAAACAGCTATCTGGCTGATTTTACCAGCAATCAGACCGAGGCCGATCAGTTTCCCTTTACCATCTGGGCGAAGATGGTCAGGGAGGTGTTAAGCGACAGCCGGATTCAGTTGATGACCAACCCGCCCTGTGGAGGAATTATGTCACTCAGACAGTCCATCGCGGGCTATCTGAAAGATTTCAGGGGCATGATGGTACAGCCGGAGCAGATCATCATAGGAGCCGGAACCGAGTACCTGTACGGTCTGCTGATCCAGCTTCTGGGACACGAGGCAGTCTATGCGGTGGAAAATCCGGGATATCAGAAGATCGGGAAAATCTATCAGAACTATCAGGTAAACTGGACATACATCGATATGGATGATGAAGGCGTGGAAGTTTCTCAATTAGAAGAAAAAAAGGTAGATATCGTACATATTTCTCCATCCCATCATTATCGACCGGAATTGTGATGCCGATCAGCCGCCGTTATGAACTTCTTGGCTGGGCTTCAAAAGGAGAAGCAGGTACATCATCGAGGACGATTACGACAGTGAACTGCGTCTGGGCGGGAAACCGATCCCCACACTGCAAAGTATCGATATTTCCGAAAAAGTTATTTATATGAATACCTTTACAAAGACGCTGGCTTCTACTGTACGTATCAGTTATATGATCCTGCCGCGTCCGCTTCTGGAACAGTTTTATCAGAAGTTATCATTTTATTCCTGTACGGTATCAAACTTTGAACAATATACCCTGGATCTGTTTATCAAAGAAGGATATTTCGAAAAACATATTAACAGGCTGCGCAATTACTATCAAAATAAGAAAAATGGATTCTTATCTGCCATCTGGGATAGTGGTCTGCACAAATGCGTGGAAATATCCGGGGAAGAGGCCGGTGTGCATTTCTTGATGAAACTGAAAACGGAGAAAGCTGAGGAGAATGTAATAGAGCTGGCAAAAGCCCAGGGCATCAAGCTGTCACCACTTTCCAAGTTCTACTATGAAAAGAAGACAGGAATTGAAAACACGTATGTAATGAATTATTCTTCGGTAGATATGGAGCGGATCGGAAAGATTGTAAGAGGGCTGGAGAAAATCTGCTGAAAAAAATGAGAAAATAAAAACGGGATGCACCTGGAATCATTTTTGATATCCGGGTGTATCCCGTTTTCTGCACTTATGTAATTAATTGTTTTATTCGTCTAACTTGATTTTCTCCTTTAGAACCACACAGGCAGCCAGGTCACCGATGACATTGACACAGGTTGCACCCATGTCACACAGGGTGTTGATACTGATGTAGACACCCATAACGCCGGCCGGAAGCCCTGCATGGTAGCAAGAGCTGCGAAAGAAGCAATGGCTCCGCCGGGGATACCCGGAGTTCCCACAGAAAGGAGAACGTTGGCTAACAGGATGATGATCATCATGCTGATGCTTACGTTAATACCGCAGGCATTAGCGAAGAACATGATCATAAAGGACATCAGGATGGATACCGCATCCATGTTGACGGTTGCTCCAAGAGGAATGGTGATACTGGTGATCTTGTTGGAGACACCGAGTTCTTCTTCCACACACTGTTTGCTGATCGGGATGGTTGCGGAACTGGAACAGGTTCCGAAGGCATTCAGAGCAGCAGGCATGATGGCCTTGAAGAATTTGACCGGGCTTGTCTTACCAAGAAGTTTTACGGATCCTCCATAGATGATCAGTGCAAATCCGTAGAAAGTCACATACAGAATGATCAGCTGGGTAGCCAGAGACAGGATCGTCTTGGTTCCGTTGGCTTCTACAACCGGTACGATGGTACAGAAGACACCGATCGGGGTAAAATACATCACGGTGCTGATGATCTTCAGACATACCTCGTTACAGGAATCAATCAGATGTAACAGAGGTTCTCCTTTTTCTTTGATCGCCAACAGGGTAAAACCGATGATAACGGCAAATACCAGAACCTGAAGCATATTTCCGTTGGTAAAAGCAGCTACCGGATTGGACGGGATCAGGTTTTTTACGGTATCCAGGATGCTAGTCATCTCGGTAGCCTGGATATCGGAAGTTGCCATCTCGAAGTTAACTCCTTTTCCAAGGCGGATCAGACGTGGGATGATCAGTCCTGCCAGACTGGCAAGTCCGGTGGTACACAGGAAAAAGATCATGGAATAACCGGTAATCTTTCCGGTGGTACGGGCATTACCGATACTGGTGATACCCATGATGATGGAACAGAAGACCAGAGGGAAGATCATCATATTCAGTGCATTCATATAGATGCTTCCCAGAAGACTGGTGACGGTCAGTACAGGTTCAAATCGTCCAGCCAGAAAAAGTCCGGTCAGAATACCGAGAATCAGGCCGATAAAGATTGCACCTGTGATATGTTTTTGATACCACGTATAAAACTTTTTCATAGATTTCCTCCTCTAAAAAAATATGAAATATTTTACCATAAAGATATTAAGCAAATATTACACAAAAATTACACGGAGAAATATTTTGAAGAAATATTGACGGAAAACGGGTATCTGGCATATAATAACACCGATTATATTGCGATATGTTTTTGACAATATCGTGATATAATTCCTTTATCTGACAAATAAGCCAAAATGATATCATCGAAGATGAGCTTACATGCATTTTGGTCCGTACCTGTGAAGGTATGGAACAGTTACGAAAACGCAATGATTCAGCGGCTGTCGGAAGGCAGCGGACAAGAGGAGGCAAACATGAACAAATATGTGGAAAATCCTTCTGCATGGACTGCACCGGTGATCCCGGAGAAGATCCCACAGGGTGACATGCCAGGAGACAAGATCGAGATTGGTGAAGATCACATCAACAAAGCAAACCTGATCTTCAGAGAACTTTTAGGACAGATCAGAGAACTGAAAAAAGAAGACGCAGACCGCAAGATCGTACTGACTGTATGCGGTGGATCCGGAGTAGGAAAATCAGAGACCGCTTCTCTGCTTTCTTTCTATTTTAATCAGATTGGCATGAAAGCCTATACACTGTCCGGAGATAACTATCCGCACAGAATTCCAAAGTACAACGATGCAGAACTCTCATGTATTTCGTGAG
>ENA-OQAZ01000975-OQAZ01000975.1-human-gut-metagenome-genome-assembly--contig:-NODE-975-length-14929-cov-1.814620_pt1 | contig 14929 bp, 21 predicted proteins | sample MGYA00242737_ERZ504531 | MGnify/ENA primary metagenome ERZ504531 (study PRJEB26092, sample SAMD00036244) | human gut metagenome | host: Homo sapiens | study: EMG produced TPA metagenomics assembly of...
TGTGCCGCTTTACACGACAAGTCACAGTGAATAATTATACAATAATATTTTTTTTCAGTCAATTCCCCAAAATTTTATTTTTTAGTCCTTCTTTTTTATCCTGCAGGGATTCCTGTTCCTTTACATAAGCTTCATACAAATCGGGGCGGTACTTCTTTGTCCGCTCAACAGACTTTTCAAGACGCCATGCGTCTACATTGCCGTGGTGTCCCGATAAAAGAATGTCGGTACTCGCATTCCTTCAAATTCCACCGGACGGGTATACTGCGGATATTCAAGCAGTCCGTTTTCAAAGCTTTCGGTTTCTGCCGATTCTTTGTTATTTAAAACACCCGGCACCAGTCTGGACACCGCATCAATCACAACCATTGCCGGCAGTTCTCCGCCTGTCAGCACATAATCTCCGATGGACACATAATCGGTTACAATCTTTTCCAGCGCACGCTCATCAATGCCCTCATAATGCCCGCACAGAATACACAAATCTTCTTCCTGTGCAAATTCCTGTGCCATCTGCTGTGTAAACGGATACCCCTGCGGTGTCATATACACCACTCTCGCTTCTTTCCAATCCGCTCTGTCACGCTTTTATACGCGGAGCAGACAGGTCCCGGCTGCATAACCAGTCCGGCACCGCCGCCATACGGATAATCGTCCACCTTCATATATTTATTTTCTGCAAAATCACGGATATTTACCGCATCTACCGATAAAATTCCGTTCTGGATTGCGCGTCCTGTAATACTTGTATTCAGTCCGTCCAGAATCATCTGCGGAAACAGGGTCAGTACGTGAAATCTCATTATTTTGCTACCTCTGCGATTGAATTTAACAGGAATGCATAGTAATCATGATGCAGGTTCATACCGTTGGTGCTGTAATCCGGATTTAAGTATCCGGCACCGTTTTTATATGCAGAAGCCACATCAATATAGGTGTATCCGGCAGAAGCTGCAAGAACACTTACCGTATCATTTACATCATCAATTGCAGACTGTGTGATTTTATTCGTATCACGTGCTTCAAATCCGCTTGTTACAGGAAGCAGGGATAAAATATATACCTTTGCGGACGGACAGCTATCCTTTACGGCTCCTGCCAGTGTAATTAAATCTTCTGCTATCGCTTCAGCGCTCTTGCTTCCGAAATTGACATCATTTAAGCCGACCATGATAAATACCTTGGACGGATTTAACTGTGCCACGCTGTCTACTTCTGCAACTGCCTTTGTCGTTGTCAGGTTATTTCCGGCAACTACATGTGCGCTGTTTAAGAAACCGTATTCCTGAATACCGCCGATAATAGAATCCCCGAACAATACAGCATCACTGTAATAATCCTGTGTTGTAAAATCTGCTTCTCCGGCAGGTCCGTCAATCGCAAGAATGCCGCTGTTTGACGGTGCTGCCGTTGTAGCTTCTGTTGCAGGCTGTGTTGTCGGTGCTTCTGTTGCTGCCACTGTCGGTGCCTGTGTTACCGGCTGTGTTTCATTCTGTGTTGTCTGCTGTGCCGTTGTCGGCGGTACTGCCGCCTGCTGCTATGTCGGAAGATGATCTTCCCATAAATCGGATAACTGCCACGCAGATAACCAGTGCCACAAGCACACCTGCCGCTCCGAAGCAGTAATTTCTGTATTTATGCCACATTCTCATTTTCCGGTTCAGTTTCACTGAACTTTTTGTATCTTTTCCATTGTTATCCATTTCCTGTTACCAGCCTTTCTAACTATTGTTTTTCTACCATTTTACACGTTTTAACACGACTACCGAAGTCTTTCTAAGACCGATGTCTAACCAGCCGCCGTTTACTGTATACCAAAGCTGCTCCTCACCGAAACCGCCGTCAAATGTCACAAATATCTGTTCCATCTCATCTTTATCCGTAATGCCAAGTTCCCAGACCGGAACCCTGACCCTTCTTTCATCTTCAGAATTATTGACAATGACTACAACTGCATCCTTCTGATTAAATCTGCCATAAGCAATCAGATTATACTCTCCGACAAGCGGTTTATAAGAACCGGTCTTTAAAACTTCCTGTGACTTATGCATGGCAATTGCGCCTTATGAAATGCAATCAGTTCCCGGTCTTCACTGCCCCACGGATACGTTCTTCTGTTATCCGGGTCTGTCCAGCCGCACACGCCTGCTTCATCACCATAATAAATAGTCGGCGCTCCGGGCCATGTCATCTGAATGATGACAGCTTCCATAAAGACCGCTTTATTGATACCTTCGTTCGCAGCTTCTGCTCCGACAGATGCCGTTCTGCCGACACGGTGGTTCGTTCTGGTCAGAAAACGCGAGTGGTCGTGATTTGAAAGTTCATTCATGGAAATCGCAACTGCCTGTCCACCCATACGGGACATATTGTGATGCATCGCCCCGAAAAAATTGCCCGCATTGCCAAGCATATCCTGACGGAACTCATCACTGTGCTTCTGCATACCGGTTAAAAACCACGTCACCGGTTCCATAAACGCATCATAGTTCATAATGGTATCCCATTCATCCCCCTGGAGCCAGTCATAGGAATCGCCGTAATTTTCTGCAAGAATGACAGCTTCCGGATTTGCTTCCTTGACTGCCTTTCTGAACTTTTTCCAGAACTGGTGGTTGTATTCCCGGCTGTTGCCAGATCTGCCGCAACATCCAGTCGCCAGCCGTCTACGCAGTACGGCTCGGATACCCATTTTTTACCAATACCTAAAATATACTGCTCCAGTGTATCCGCTTCCTCGTAGTTAAGTTTCGGCAGGGTGTCATTGCCCCACCAGCCGTCATACGAGTTGTTATCCGGCCACTGGTTACTGTAGAATTTAAAAAAGGTATGATACGGACTGTTAAAGCTCTCATACGCACCGGATGCATACTGTTCCGGGCTTGTACTGTAAATATGCTCCCTGTCAAGCCATTTATTAAACGAACCGCAGTGGTTAAATACGCCGTCAATAATGACCTTCATGCCTCTTTTGTGAATTTCTTCCACCAGCTTTGCAAAAAATTCATTGCTGGCTTCCAGATTCTTTTTATTCGTTACCCTGTCCATATACCGGGTTGCATGTGTATTACACTGATCTCCCTCACTGAGCAGTTTTCCCTCATCCGATACAATCACACCAAAATGCGGGTCTATATATCGTAGTCCTGTATATCATATTTATGATTGGACGGCGATACAAACAGCGGGTTAAAGTAAATAACCTCTACCCCTAAGTCCTGTAAATAATCCAGCTTGTCCCATACGCCTTTTAAGTCGCCGCCGTAGAAATTACGCACATCCATCTGCGCCGGATACCGGTTCCAGTCGTCCACCTGACAGACATGCTCTCCGATATAGCTGTATTCATCATTTAATACATCATTGCTTTTATCCCCATTGCAGAAGCGGTCTGTAAAAATCTGATACATCACCGCACCCTTTGCCCACTCCGGGGTCTGAAAGCCCGGCATAATCTGAAAATTATAAAAAGGATTTAATTCTTTTGCCGCGCCAATCTGATTATAAAAACAGACATTTTTGCCGGACACGACTTTAAAATAGTAATAAAGCTTTTCTTCCGCCACTTCCACCGATGCCTCGTAGTAATCAAACAGTGTATTATTGGCAACACGGTACATCTCATACTCCTGATTGTTTACATACAGGTATGCCGTATCCACATTATACCTTCCTGTTCTTAAGCGAAGCTTTACCGTATCCCCCGGCTGCGGTTCTGCCGGTATTCTATATTCTTCTGTAACGTCACTGAATAACGCCCCTGTCTTTAATACCGGACGTGTATTACACATATACATCAGCTTCCGATTGCTGGCTGTCATATTTTCAATGGCTTTTACAATTCTCATGGACAGACTCCTCTTTTTAATTTCACATTCTTTATTATATAACGAAATTCAATAGATTTCAACAACATCATCATTTTGCCCCTGAATCTCCCTATAAGCAGTAAAAAGGACAGCCGAGGAAGGCTGTCCTTTTTGGAGAAGGTATTTCACTTATTATGGGGTGTAGCAAAAAATATATAATGTATTGGGGGGTTTTTACGTTAATTATAGTATCATGAACGCAAAGTGAAGTGTTCACAATCTTGACGAATTTTGTCGATTTTTTTTGTGCATATTTCACAACCGTTCCCCACCCTTTGAATACAATCTAATTTTCAAACAACGCCTCAAACTCCTCACGGGTTACTTTTTCTTTTTCCAGAAGCAGCTGTGCGCTCTTTTCAAGCACGTCCATATGCTCCTCAATCATCTTTTTGGCTTTGCCATAGCACTCGTCAATGATGTTCTTTACTTCCATATCAATCTGGGAAGCCACCTCTTCGCCATATGGTCTGGTATGTGCCAGATCCCTGCCGATAAAGACTTCATCACTGTCGTTGTCATAATTAATCAGCCCCAGCTTGATGAGAAGCCGTATTTTGTAACCATTGACCGGGCAGTTTCCGTGGCCTGTTTGATATCCTGTGATGCCCCGGTGGTAATATCATCAAATACCAGTTCTTCCGCAATACGTCCGCCTAAGCTGACGATAATATTCTGAAGCATTTTGCCGCGTGTGTTAAACATTTCATCTCGTTCCGGCAACGGCATAGTATAACCTGCTGCCCCCATTCCCGTCGGAATAATGGAAATCGTATGCACCGGACCGACATCCGGAAGCAGATGAAATAAAATTGCATGCCCGGATTCGTGGTATGCCGTAATCTTCTTTTCTTTTTTCAGAAATAATCTTACTGCGTTTTTCACACCGATCGCCAACCTTTTACAAATGCGTTAATTCACATCTGCATTGGTAATATATTTTTCTTTTCGCTTGGCTGCGTTAATTGCCGCCTCATTTAACAGATTTTCCAAATCCGCACCGGTAAATCCGGCTGTGGTTCTTGCAAGACTTTCTAAATCCACATCATCACCGAGCGGTTTCTTTGCCGCATGGACATTTAAAATTTCAAGACGTCCCTGTACATCCGGCCGTCCGACAACAACTTTTCTATCAAAACGTCCCGGTCTTAAAATCGCCGGGTCTAAAATATCAATACGGTTTGTTGCCGCCATCACGATAATACCTTCGTTGATACCAAAACCGTCCATCTCAACAAGCATCTGGTTTAACGTCTGCTCGCGCTCGTCATGTCCGCCGCCCATACCGGTACCACGGCGTCTTGCCACAGCATCGATTTCATCGATAAATACGATACACGGTGCGTTTTTCTTGGCTTCTTCAAATAAGTCACGCACACGGGAAGCACCGACACCGACAAACATTTCCACGAAATCCGAACCGGAAATGCTAAAGAAAGGCACACCCGCTTCTCCTGCTACTGCCTTTGCAAGCAGTGTCTTACCGGTTCCCGGAGGACCTGTTAAAATCACACCTTTCGGGATTCTTGCGCCCAGTTCTGTATATTTCACCGGATTTTTTAAGAAATCCACAATTTCTTCAAGTTCTTCTTTTTCTTCCTGAAGACCGGCAACGTCTTTAAATGTAACAGGGTTTTGTGTACCGTTCATCAGCTTGGCACGGCTTTTTCCGAAGTTCATCATCTTCGCGCCGCCACCGCCGCCTGCCTGTCTGTTGGTCATCATCATAATTATAATAATAATCACCAGACAAATACCAAACGGAAGAATCGTTGTAATCCATACGCTGTCTCTTGTCACATCTTTTAACGTGTACCGGATATTGTTATCCAGCAGTAACTGTTCAATTTCATGCACATCAGAAACATTTAACAGTTCCTCGCCGTTGTCCGTCTTGGTAATAGATAGTACACCGGTCGGCACTTCTGAATTCTGCTTGATTAACACGCTGGATACATATCCGTTCTGGACATCCCACAGGAAATTGCTGTAGCTGTATGATGATGACGATGGTGAAAGTCTTGCCAGTGCAAAATAAAGCACGGCAATCACCGCTATAACCACCAGATAGATGCCAACTCCTCCCATTTTATTTCTGTTTGTATTCATCTTTTCCTCCTCTTTCTTCTTTATTCACTTTCGATTACACCGACATATGGCAGATTTCTGTAATGCTGGTCATAATCGAGTCCATATCCGACTACAAATTTATCCGGAATTTCAAATCCGTTATAAGCAACATCTATTTCTACTTCGCGGCGTTCCGGCTTGCTAAGCAGTGTACAGATCCGTAAATCTTTCGGTCCGCGTTCCTGTAACATCGGAACAAGTCTTGACAATGTATTTCCGGAATCAATGATATCTTCAACAATGATAACATTTTCATCTTTTAACGGCTCGTCCAGGTCTTTTTTAATCTGAACTGTTCCGCTTGATACCGTGCCGCTTCCATAGCTGGATACCTGCATAAAATCAATCATTACCGGCACGGTAATTCTTTTTGCAAGTTCACACGCAAAAAAAGCACTGCCCTTTAAAATGCAGATCAGTTTTACGGTTTCCCCTGCAAAATCACTGCTGATCTGGGCTGCCAGTTCACACACTCTCTTTTCAATTTCTTCCTCTGATATCATCACACTGATATGGTGCTGTTCCATTTCATTTATCCTCCTGCATTACTACGCTTATTTTTAATATCCTTTGGGTCGAATCCATAACCAGCCCGGCACTGCTTCGTCTGACACCTGCCGCCCACAGTATCTCATCGGATACGGCAAGCAGAAGAACCGCATCTCTTACCTGCCTTGGCACTTTCTTATCAATCAGTTCTTTTTTTAAGGTCTTTTTCGTGCCATTCCTGTCAATCTTTATAAAATCTGCTGTTTTCCGGAAACGAAAAGAAAAATTATCCTCTATTTTATCATAATCAAAGAGTTTCGTATAGTCGTTATTTCCATAAATTTCTGATAAGCTGCCCTGTTCTAAAATGACCACTGCCTTACGGCATTCGTTTACCCGTGTAAAATACACCGCTCATTGACAGGAATAGTTATTCTCTTCCCACGCCATATTTTTTCAAATTCCAGTAAATCCGGCATCTGCACCGCACTGTCAGCCGGATTTTGCGGCATACTTCCACATTGCTCTGTACCGCCGTGTATACCGCCACACTGCTTTCTGCTGTCGAGGTGTGCCGTTTTTGTTCCGCGCAATCGTAATTTCATCATATCCCCTTACCGCCACCAGCCCATACGGCAGGCTCACACATTTGCCGACAGAATGTTCAAGAAGCTCCTGCACTGCCCCGACATGTACCCTGTAATATCTTTGCACCATGGCTTCCGCTTCTATTGCCTGCCGGATAACATACTGCTGTAAAACCGGCGGTGCAGAAACCAGCGCCTTTACAGACAACTTTACGGACGGTTTTGACGGATTTTCCTGCGGCTGTAAAATAACCGCCTTTTCATACAGCCCTGCCGCCTGCTGTTCAATATATTCTTCCGCCTGCAAAACGCTGTCTGCCAGTTCCGTCAGCTTCTGTACGGCATTGGGATTCAGATTCTTCTCAAGATACGGAATCAGTTCCCGGCGTATTTTATTTCTTGTATACACCAGTTCTTCATTGGTGCTGTCCGTCACATAAGAAAGTCCTTGCAATGTCAGATATTCCTCAATCTGTGCACGGCTCACACATAAGAGCGGACGGATAATATTGTCCCGCACCGGACGGATTCCACAAATTCCGCGCAGGCTGCTGCCCCGTACCAGATTCATCAGTACGGTTTCAGCCTGGTCATTCTGATGGTGTGCCACGGCGATTTTTACTTTTCTGCCTGTATGCTTTTCCTGCTGCGCGGCAATTTCCTTAAAAATGCGGTAGCGCAGGATTCTTCCCGCCTCTTCCTCTGACAGCTTCTCCTGGTGTGCCACAGACGGCACATCCACCCTGCGGCTTATATATTCCACCGATAACTGTCTGCAAAGCTGCTTCGCAAACTGCTCATCCCGTTCTGCCTCTGTTCCGCGGATTCCGTGATTGACATGCACCGCCAGAAGACGGATATCCAGTTGTTCTTTTTCTATAATTTCTTTTAAAACAGCCACCAGACATACCGAATCCGCACCGCCGGACAAGCCGGCAACAAGGATGCCTGTATTTTCTAACATCCGGTGTTCCTGTATATATTTGTATATTTTCTTTACCATAAAACAATTATATTCTCATTTTTCATAGGTGTCAAACAGTCCCAGTACCAAAACCGTACAGTCATCCGATGCTTTCATATCATTATAGGCAAGCGACTGTTCCAGAAGTTTCTCTGCCATTGCGGACGGTTCCCGTATCGTCAGGGCATGAATCATCTGTGCCATGCGTTCCTCTTTATTCACACACGGAATATTATCCAGTACTCCGTCACTGACCATAACAATATAATCGCCGTCATAGAGTTTCTTTGTCGTGCAGTCATAATCGACCTGTTCTAACACCCCCATCGGCAATGTCGTTGACTGGATAATCTCCACCACTTGTCCCGCCTGATAAATGTGGATACCGCACCCAGCTTCATACAGTGCATATACCCGACTGCAGTCTATCACACTCATGTCCATTGTTACCGGATTTCCCGTTCCGCCGCCTGCAATATACGCAGAATTAATCAGATCAATGGATGCTTTTTCATCAAACCCGGCATCAATACAGTTTTCCATCAGTTCAATGACCATACGGCTTTCAATGTAAGCGCGTTTTCCGCTGCCCATGCCGTCTGCAATCGCCGCAATGGCTTTTCCACATTCTAACCGCGAAATCAGAAAGTTATCCCCATTAAAATGACTTTTCCCCTTATTCATTCTTGCCACACCACTGAGCAGTTTAAACCGGTCTTCCTGAATAAAAATGTACTGATGATATTCTTCATTGATAATCCGGCGGTTGGAATCATCCGGATAATATCCGCTCCGCAGCACTTCCGTAAGCACCGGAACAACTTTTTTTGCTGCCACACAGCTTCTGCCCACAGTCCTTGCCTGAAACACAATGGCATTTCTGCCATTTTTTTTTGACAAATGCTGTACGTTTTTTATGCGTATCCCGTTCACGAAACATTTGCGTGTCAGTTCCCTGACAAAATCTTTTTTTCCGTCTTCCGTATGCACATACATGGTCATACATTCTTCCAGTACATCCGCAACTAAAAAAAGCTGTTTGGAAATTCCGGTACCGCTTTTTTGCGGTTCCGAAGCGTTTTCATACGCTTCGCCAAGACGTCTGAATGTCCTGGCAGTTTCCTCCAGCTTTGTTACGGAATAGTCCACTACATAATCCTGCACCCTTTCACTCATACAGCCCCTCCTGCTTCTGGCATTTTTCTGCCTATTATAGACGCTGTTTTGTGCAGTTTTTGTCAGGTAGTGTAACCTGTCACAATATTTTATTAGTTTTCCGGTTTAAATACCAGTTCATCCGGATAAATCATGCCGAATTTATCCTTTGCAACTTCTTCAGCAAATTTTTTGGTCTGGATATACTTTTTATATTCATCAATCTCATCAGACCGGTTCTGCTGTTCTTCCACCTGCTCCTGCAACTGTGCCACGCGTGCCTGATATTCTTTATTCTGCTTTTCCAGTGTCCGCTTGCCGCTCCAGATCACAGCGCCATAATCATGACAGGCAAATGCAAGCACCATGCCTAAAATTGCTGACTGTTTCTGTCCGCTTTCTTCTTGTTTCTCTTTCCCTGCGCTGTTTCAAACTTCATTGCCCTGCCCCCTTTTCCTTACAGCCGCCGCTTGATGCAGCCTTGTTATTTTATGTACTCCTATTTTAATCAAACAGAGTGCTTTTTTCAATGGCTTTAAACATAAATTTATGAATTTTGTAGTGTATTTTACAAAAAATGTGCCAAATGCATACCGGTATAAAACCGCCCCTGCCAAAAAACCTGTCACCAGAAAACCTCTTAAAATACCGTCATTTACTTCATAGGTCATGCAAAATACGGTAACTGCCGCATATATCCAGTACAAAATATCTTCTGCCGACATCACCCATATATTTTTATGACGGATTACGCGTCTGAAGATACGGATACAGTCATATTCTAATGCCAGCACCATTCCTAAAAAGAGTGCCGACAATAATGTCCTGCCCTCCCACCAGATTAGTTTTGCAATCATCGAAACAGCCTTCCAAGCATGGATTCTCCCTTTTTGGCATAGGAATTTACCTCGGAATAGGCATAGCTTTCAATCGTACCGTCAATATCCAGTTCTCCTTTTTCCACGGACAGCCGGCTGACATGCAGATTTGCACCTTTAATCGTAATCATGCCGCAGTCGGATTCCAGAATAACTTTATTTAAATCAAAAGAAATGACATCGACGATACCCGTCATTTCCAGCTTATTGCGGTTTTCCATGTGCATTTTATGCAGACGCTTCTGTTTTTACTTTTTTCTTCCATAACGGTCTCCATCCTGATACTTGATTGTATCAGTATATGTCTGCCCGCATGATTTCAGAACCGCCTACAGATATTCAAACATATCTGCTGCTTCTTCTTTTTTGACAGTATCCTTTACATCTGTTACACGGACTTTCACAGACTTATTGCCAAATGCGATTTCAATCACATCACCGGCTTTTACATCTGCCGATGCTTTTGCCACTTTTCCGTTAATCACAACCCTGCCCGCATCACACGCCTCATTTGCCACGGTACGGCGCTTAATCAGTCTGGATACCTTTAAATATTTATCTAATCTCATCGCTGCTCCTTTTTGCTGTATCCCGGCGGCAGCCCCGCCAGGCGCACATATGAAAAAACTGCCGCACCCGCGATTATACAATCGGCGGCACGGCAGCCTTAGATTCTCTTTTGCCTTAAATTAAGCGTTTACAGCATCCTTTAAAGCCTTACCAGCCTTAAACTTAGGTGCCTTGCAGGCTGCAATCTTAATTTCCTTGCCTGTCTGTGGGTTCTTACCTGTTCTTGCTGCTCTTTCAGTTACTTCAAAAGTACCGAAACCAACTAACTGGATTTTTTCGCCCTTCTTTAATTCTTCGCCTACAACATCGATAAATGCCTTTAATGCCTTTTCGCTGTCTTTTTTAGATAATTCAGTCTTGTCAGCAATTGCTGCAACTAACTCAGTCTTATTCATGTGAATTTCTCTCCTCAATCAGTATATTTCTATTGGATTTCCCCAACAAAATCATTTATAAACTTTTTTACAGCTTTTGTCAATACAAACCGCCTATTTAGCATTTTCACGGCATTTCAAGGGTTTTGTAATGAAATCCCGTCAAAAATTTAGTAAAAATGACCAACGCACGCCTACTCTGCGCCTTCCTGTGCCTCTAAAATGCGGCATTTCTCCCGCTGTTTTTCAAGTGCCTTCAAAGGGATTTTCCCCTGTTCATACATCTTTTCGTACTCTTTTTAACCGTCCCAGCTTTTCTTCTTTTTTAACGCGTTTCCACACGCTTAATCCTTCACCGGGTGTCCTTGACATTTCTTCATCGCCAAATACATTCGGATGTCTTCTGACCAGTTTCTTTGCCAGCTCGTCAATAACATCATCCAGTGTAAATTCCTGCCGTTCCTGCGCAATTTCTGCATACATCAGCACCTGAAGCATTAAATCGCCGAGTTCTTCCCTCAGATTGATAAAATCCTCGTTGTCTACGGCTTCCACAACCTCTGCGGCTTCATCGGTGACACATTTTTTCATGCTCTCATAGGTCTGCGTGCTGTCCCACGGACAGCCGTCCGGCTGGCGCAGCTTATGCACAATTGCCAGCAGGTCCTTCCATTCATACGTTTCTTTTAAATACTCCTGATTTTTCATGTGTTTTCTGCCTTTCTCTCTCATACGTTTCTGACACGGACAGCCGCAGCTGCTTTTGCATTTTACTTCCTGCTATCTTTAAGACTCCATCTGTCTGCCTAAAAAATCAGCTGCTGCTGCAGCCAGCGCTTTTTCAGTATCCGTAAAATGTATTTTACCGTCTTTTGTCGTAATAATCACCGCTCCGAGTACATCTCCGGCGCAGATAATCGGACTTAATGCCTGTTCCTTGTATTCTTCCTCCAGATTCTCCGCAACCGGCACAAACTCCCTGTCCCCGCTTGCCGCAACAAGTGTGCTTCTGTTATCTAAAAGCTGCTCCATTTTTTTCGTGATATTCTTTTTTATCATGTCCTTTTTATCCGGACCTGCTGCCGCAATAATCTGGTCGCGGTCCGAAACGCAGACGGTATGCCCTGTTGTCTGCGCAAGCGACTCCGCATAGTCTTTGGCAAAAGCCCCCAGCTCTCCGATGGGTGAATATTTTTTTAAGATAATCTCACCCTCTTTATCGGTAAATATTTTCAAGCGGGTCTGTCTCCCGGATGCGAAGCGTTCTTCTGATTTCTTTGGGAATGACAATTCTCCCCAAATCATCGATTCTTCTTACAATGCCTGTCGCTTTCATAATCTGCTTTCCTCCAATGCTATATTTGGGCCGGCAGCTTTATTAATCTATGTCTGTTCAAATCAATAAAGCCGCTCTTTTTGCTATATATTAGCTTTGGAGTTAGTATGTGGAAAATGTGAATATTTATACAAACCTAAGCCATCTGTTCACACTAGTTTTTTATAAACCAATATCTGTAAACAAAGGGTTATCCTGCTTGTACTGCATCTTATTCGCAGTAATTCTTACTTACATAATCCTTAATTGCTTCGCTGTCTTCCGGCATTCTGCATCCGATAATATATTCTCCATCATTATTAGAACAGCGGATAACACAGCCTTCCAGCGGTTTACCGCCTAAAACATCAAAGCCCTGTACATCCAGTGTAAGATTTTCACCCTTTGCACGCTCAAAGACGGAATCGTTTACTGAAAATGCAAAACCGTTGGCACTGATATTGACCATCTTGCCATCATAAGCTGTATCCTGTCCGTTGATACGGATTGTACATTTGTTATCCAGCGGCATACGCGGATACTTTCTTCTGTTAAATACCTGTGGATTGGTTTCAACGGTTAACTTATACTGACCTTTTCGCCATGTCTGCTATAGTGTACTGCTACGTGCTCCCAGCAGTACAATACATTATCCACAACAATATTTAACCGGCAGAACGCATTTCTGTCACGCTTATCAACTGCCTGTCCGCTCTTACTATCCAGTGCAACAAAAAATATCTTTATCCATACAGTCTACGACTTCACCCAGATATTCATCTTTCTTACCGCCGGCATCCCCAAAAGCAATAGAAATCTTCATGCCCTGTTTAATATCCTGAACACCCATAAATCCGCCAACACCCAGTTCACGCATCAGCTTACCAACTACACCTTCAATATCCATGGCACTCTTTGCGCTGGCTTCGTACTTGCTTAACATTGTCTTTGTCGTCAGTTCTGCACCGCTGATGCTCTGTGTCATGACTTCCATGACTTCACCGACCTGATTCATGTTTTCCGTCAGCGTGCGGTTTGAACTTTCAACCTCTTTAACAGCACTGTCTACAACCTTGATATTTTCTCCAAGGCTTGTCGCATCCTGTGTAATATTGGTTACACTTACATTGACATTCGATACCTTTTCAATATTAACCTGTATCAGTTCAATGGTTTCTGCAATGGATTCAAGCATCTTCTGGGATGTTTCTTCCAGATGGGAAAGCGCTTCCATGATACTGTTAGAAGATGCCTGTGTGCCGCTGCTCAAATTACGGATTTCATTAGCTACAACCGCAAAGCCCTTTCCGGCTTCTCCGGCTCTTGCCGCTTCGATAGAAGCATTTAACGCCAGTAAATTGGTCTTTGAGGTAATGCCCTCAATTGTACTGGTTTCTTCTTTTACATTTTCAAATTCTTTCTTGAAATCTTCCAGAATCTGTTCAACCTGTTTTGAAAGGTCTGCCATCTTATTGGTTGTTTCCACAACCTCTACCAGTTCACCCGCACTCACATTGGCATGTTCAACCGATGCCCCGATCAGGTCTACTACCTGTTCCATCAGGTCAGCCACACCTTTGACCTGTGTATCAATGACCTTTGTCATCTCCATGGAAGAAAGGGTCTTTTCATTTAAGACACCGTTGTTGGCATCGAGATTCTGCATATCCTTCATAACATCATTGGCACCCGTTCTGTTCTCGTCTGCCAGTTCACGGACAACCGTTACACCGTCTACAACGGCATTACTTGCATCCTTAACCTGTTCTACGGTACGGACAACGCGCTCTAAGTTGCTTTTAATAGACTGCGTAAGCGCCCCATCGGATTCTACCAGATGTTTGATTGCCATATTGGTACAAACATAACAACCAATTACAATGACCAGCTGTAATGCACATTCAGGACTTGCCATATAATCCATCATGCCCTTTGCCAGCCCCTTATAAGCATTACTTGAAATCAGTACAAAAAGTGTAATCCACATCATCGTGCGGATAAACTTCGGGTCTTTGTATAAAATCAGAATTGAAATTAACGGCAGGATAAACACATATGAAATCTGGTCGAGTGCCGTCCATGCAATGACCGAATAAAATGCAAGATATCCCAGTCCCACAATCCATTTATACGGTTTAAAATCCATTCCTTTAATAAACAACAGTGCCTGTCCGACAATATAGACTGCCCAGCCCACAATCGCAAATGCTGCGTAATAGCCCGGTGTCAGTGTTCCGGTGCCGACTTTGATGCCATAATAAATGCACGCAACGATCAGCAGAAGCACCCATGTTATGCTTGCTCTTTTGTTCGTCTTCGCCCTGAAAAAGGCTTCATTATAATTTTCCATAAACATTTCTCCTTTTAGTAAGTCAGCCATAGTTCTTTATTAAGAAGTATACCATAATTTATCAAAAAAGACTACTAATTCCCGCAGACACCATCAAAAGATATCATTTTCATTATTTTGTTGAAAAGCCCTCAAAAAATATCTTAAAATAATGATATGATGCCATGGTAAAACCCCCTGGCCATGATAGGAGACTGCTATGAGTGACTTTATGATAAGAAATTTTTATAAACAGCGAAAAGACTTTG
>ENA-OQAZ01000976-OQAZ01000976.1-human-gut-metagenome-genome-assembly--contig:-NODE-976-length-14923-cov-5.976277_pt1 | contig 14923 bp, 21 predicted proteins | sample MGYA00242737_ERZ504531 | MGnify/ENA primary metagenome ERZ504531 (study PRJEB26092, sample SAMD00036244) | human gut metagenome | host: Homo sapiens | study: EMG produced TPA metagenomics assembly of...
TTATCATCCTCTGCAACATTCAGCCCCCGCTCATTCGTATCCCACTTGAACTCCGTCTGAAATTTGATCTCAAAAACGTCAAAAAAACTGAGGTATCACCCGGATTTCACAAAAGATTTTCAAGATTTGCTAAAGAATCTCCGGGCAAGCCTTGCAAGCCCCGGAACCGGGTGTATAATAGGGATATCGACTTTGAGCCGCTCTGAGAAAAAAGAGCAGCCGCGCAATGCGTGGGAAAACACAGAAACGGTAGGAAGAAATGGAAAAATTCAGCGTCAAAAAGCCGTTCACCGTTCTGGTTGCAGTCATCATGGTCATCATGCTGGGCCTTGTGTCCGTGCAGAATATGCAGACCAACCTGCTGCCAAACGTGAACACACCGTACCTGATGGTGGTCACGGTCTATCCCGGTGCCAGCCGGAGCGTGTGGAGAACGAGTCTCCGACGTGATGGAGAGTGCGCTGGGCACCATCTCGGGCGTGAAAAACGTCACCGCCACCTCGGCAGAAAACTACAGTCTGCTGCTGATGGAGTTTGAGGATGATACGGACATGAACAGTGCCGTGGTCAAGGTGTCCAACAAGGTGGATCAGACCACCTCCAGCCTGCCAAGCACCTGCATGACCCCCTCCATCATTGAATATACCTGAACATGAACGCCTTTATGACCGTGGCCGTCAGCCGCGAGGGCAGCGATTCCTATGAGCTGGCCGATTTCGTCAACGACACCATGGTCCCCTATATTGAGCGTCAGGGCGGCGTTTCCAATATTTCCGCCAACGGCCTGGTCACCCGGATGGTGCAGGTGCAGCTCGATCAGGAAAAGATCGATGCCATCAACGAAAAGCTGCTGGAAGTCATTGACGTGCAGCTGGCCGATGCAAAGGCCCAGCTGGATGATGCCGAGGCCCAGATCGAGGCAGGCAGAAAGGAGTACGAGACCCAGCTGGCCAGTTACGACAAGCTGGTCAGCGATACCATCAACAGCCAGTATTCCGGCGAGCTGCAGGATTCCTTCATGCTGGTCAAGAAGCAGGCACAGGCCCTTCTGGAGAGCGTCAACCAGCTCATTGCCGTGGTCAACGAGCCTGAGATCCAGCAGGCCCTGATCGATGTGCGGGACGGCCTGCAGCGGGTCGTGGACAAGTTCAACGAGACCGGAATGCAGGATATCGATTCTCTGATCGAGATCGTGGCGGAGCTGCGCGATATCACCGATAAGCTGACCACCGCTTTGCAGGATCTGCAGCAGCGCCTGAACGCGCAGGGCGACTCTGCCGGCACAACGGCCGGGGAGCTGGTCGATGATCTGCAGGTGCAGCAGAGCCTGAGCAACATTTATAACACGCTGGAGAGCACCATCAAGCCATGGACGATGTGCCCGGACTGATGGACCAGTTCACCCAGATCGTGGGCTCCTATTCCCAGCAGCAGCTGCAGGCCTATATCAAGTTCACCGAGGCCCGCGAGATGCTGAACGATTACGAGCAGCAGCTGGCAGATGCCAAGCAGCAGTATGAGGATGCCAAGCAGAAGGCCATGGAGAACTCCGACGTGGCCAAGATGCTGGATATCAACACGCTGGCACAGCTGATCTATGCCCAGAACTTCTCCATGCCCGCCGGTTATGTCAAGGATTCCAGCAACAAGTCCTGGCTGCTGAAGGTCGGCGAGGAGTACGACAGCATCGAGGATATCTCCGGTGCCTGCTGCTCCATGTGGACGGCTTTGGCGATGTCCGCCTGTCTGACGTGGCCGATGTGCAGATCATCGACAACGCGGAGGACAGCTTTACCCGCCTGAACGGCGAGCGCTCCGTGGTGCTGAAGATCTTCAAGAGCAATTCTTCCAGCGCCGGTGAAGTTTCCGGCAACTGCAAGGCCGCCTTCAAGGAGCTGGAACAGAAATACGATGGCCTGCATGTGGTCGTGCTGTCCAACCAGGCAACTACATCAGCATCATCGTCAGCAGCATCCTGAGCAGTATGCTCATCGGTGCGGCCCTTGCCATCATCGTGCTGGCCATCTTCCTCAAGGATATCAAGCCCACGCTGGTGGTCGGCATCAGTATCCCGCTGTCGGTGCTGTTTGCGTGGTGCTCATGTACTTCACCGGTCTGGATATGAATATTATGACGCTGGCGGGCCTGTCCCTCGGCATTGGTATGCTGGTGGATAACTCCATCGTCGTCATCGAGAACATCTACCGTCTGCGCAGCCGCGGCGTGCCCGCGGCCCGCGCCGGCGGTCCAGGGCACCAAGCAGGTGGGCATGGCCATCATGCTTCCACCCTCACCTCTGTCTGCGTGTTCCTGCCCGTCATCTTCACCTCCGGTGTCATCAAGAGCCTGCTGCAGCCCATGTCCATGTGCATCGGCTACTGTTTGGCTGCTTCCCTCATCGTGGCGCTGACGGTTGCCCCGGCGGCCTCCTCTACCCTGCTGAAAAACTCCAAGCCCAAAGAGCTCAAGTGGTTCGACAAGGTGCAGGAAAAGTACGTCAAGAGCCTGGAATGGTGCTTCCAGCATCGCTGGGCACCGTTGGGCGCGGCAGTGGTGCTGCTGGTGTTCTGCGGCTGGCGCGTGATGTCCATGGGCGTTGAGATGCTGCCCACCATCACCAGCAACGAGGCCATCGTCACCCTCTCCACCGAGAAGGATATGACCAAGGAAGAATCCTATGCTGTGGCCGAGAATGTCATTGATGCCCTGCTGGCTGTGGACAACGTGGAAGAGGTGGGCGTTACCACCGACAGCCGCGTGGCCGGAATGGATGTCGGCCAGCTGGGCCTGCCCCAGACCATCACCGACCTGCTGAACGCCGCCAACAGCTACGGCACCTACCAGTCAACGTGATGCTGGACGAGAGCCTCTCCTCCCGGCAGATCGAACAGGCCCGTGAGGCGCTGGAGGAAGCTGTGAACGGTGTGGAGAACTGCACTGCCACCGTTGAGATCAGCGGAATGCAGGAGCTGACCAGCCAGCTGGATATGGGCCTGACCGTCCAGGTCTCCGGCAGCGACATCGACACCATGACCGCCCTCTCCGAGAAGGTGGTGGATATGGTCAACGAGATGGATGGCTTTACCAATGCAACCAACGGTCTGGGCAGCGGCGATGCCACCATCAACCTGCAGATCGACCGGGATAAGGTCCGTTCCTACGGCCTGACCGTGGCGCAGGTCTACCAGCAGATCGCCGCCAAACTGACCACCACCACCACGGCCCAGACCCCCGTTGCCATCGATGGCTCCACCATGAACGTCCAGATCAGCAACAATCTGGACCCCATGACCAAGGAAAACATGATGGATATGACCTTTACGACCTCCGTTATGGCCGCCGACGGCACCACCCAGACCGGCACCTGCACGCTGGGCGATATGGCCACCTGGGTCACCGGCTCCACCCCGGACTCCATCACCAGCAAGAACCAGACCCGCTATATCAGTGTGACGGCTGATGCGGTGGAGGGCACCAATACCACCACCGAGACCCGCGCGCTGGAAAAGAAGCTGAACGAGTTTGCCGCATCCGATGAGATGCCCGAGGGCTGCAGCTTCTATATGGGCGGCGGCTCTGAGATCAACGGCATGGTGGTGGATCAGATGGGCCAGTGGATGTTCCTGGCGCTGCCCTTCGTCTACCTTGTTATGGTGGCCCAGTTCCAGAGCCTGCTCTCCCCCTTCATCGTTCTGTTCACCATTCCGCTGGCCTTTACCGGCGGCCTGCTGGGCCTGCTGCTCACCGGCCAGCAGCTGACTATGATCTCCCTGATGGGCTTCATCGTCCTGATGGGCACGGTCGTCAACAACGGCATCGTGTTCGTGGATTACGCCAACCAGCTGCGCATCGGCGGCATGGAGCGCCGCGCGGCCCTGATCGCCACCGGCAAAACACGAATGCGCCCCATCCTGATGACCACCCTGACCACCGTTCTGGCCATGCTCCAGCTGGTGTTCAGCGGCGATATGGCCAGCCAGCTGATGAGCGGCATGGCCATCGTCATCATCTTCGGCCTGACCTACGCCACCCTGATGACCCTGTACGTTGTGCCCCTGATGTATGACATCCTCTTCAAGAAGCCGCCGCTGAACGTGGATATCGGCGATGAGAACCTTGACGACATCCCCGATGATGCCGCCGAGTATATCGCCCAGAACACCGCTCAGCCGGAGTAAGAAAACTTCCCCAAAGCACCCTTCACAGCCATGTGAGGGGTGCTTTTTTTGTTGCAATGACTATGATAACTTTGGACGCAGTCCTTCTCCAGAACCTCTCAGTCTCGCATTCGCTCGACAGCTCCCCTAGTAGGGGAGCCTTTGGCAAGAAATTTAATTTTGCTAATATCGCTGACGCTCCAGAACTGATATCTACCACAAGCTCTATAAGTCATCAATCAGGATTGCAGGTTGATTTTCTTCGTGAAAAAACTTTTACGTCAGCAGGATAAATAGTAGCGAAGCGCTAGCTTTTGAGAACGAAACGGTATGCCAAGGGCTCCCCTACTAGGGGAGCTGGCATCAAGCGAAGCGCAGATGACTGAGAGGTTATAAAATCTTGTCAGATGACTAGAAACATGATAAAGTAAACATAGAAGAAACGGAAGGAGTGGCAGCTATGTGCAAGACAATGCAGGTGATCGTTGATCGGGAACGAGAAGATGCCGAGGTGGCAAAGGGAAAGCGCATTGCGCTCAATCTCTGGAAGAACGGAGAGCATGATCTGGATAAGATCGCCCAGACCACAGAACTTTCGTTAGAACAGGTGCGGGAGGCAATTACCGAACCGTGTTCTGCATAAAAAACTTCCCCAAAGCACCCTTCACAGCCATGTGAGGGGTGCTTTTTGTCAATCTGCTAAAAAAATCGCCGCAGCTTTGGCACAGTCTCCAAAAATTGAGGAATTCAATAAAAAATATTGACAGGGGGGGTAGATGTAAAATGAGGTCACACTACGGAAGGTGTAGGGGTATGCTTTCTGTGTGGTAAAATATCATTTTACATTGGAGGTTCTACAAATGAAAATGCTCAAGAAAATCGCAGCAGCTATCATGGCTGTGGCAATGGCAACTCTGATGCTGACCGCTTGCGGCGAGGACAGCGCACCTTCCTACCGTCTGCAGAAGATCGTGGAAGCAAATCAGAAGTCCGGTAAAGTCTACGCAGATATGACGTTGGTGGATAAGGAATCTTCTGCGAACTACGTGTATGCCATTAACGGCCAGAATATGTACGCAAAGATTCAGTTTACCGCAAATAACTCGATGGAAGTTGTCGTTAAGGATGGCAAGGGTTATTATAAGAATCAAGCTGGCCAGTGGGTTGAGTCTCCTAGCATGGGCGAATCTCTGAAGCAGGGTTCTACTGCTATTACTCCTGTTGCAGGTAACATTGTGGTTGCACCGGAGTACAAGATTGAGGCTACTGGCGAGACCATGTATGCAGAAACCATTGTATCGAATGGACAGGAAATTGCCTACTGCTTCAATGGCGATAAGCTGGCCTATATTGTCACGACCGTTGAGGGACAGACGATCACGCTGAAGGTCAATAAGTGGGAAAATAACTATGACCAGGCAATTCAGGATAAGCTGGATCTGAAGGCATAAGTACAAAATCAAAATTCATACAAGCCCCGGAGCGCCTACCCCTGGCCCTCCGGGGCTTTTTTTGGCCTATGGGGCAGAACTTACAAAAAATCTCTCGAAATATTGGATAGATTCCCTTAAAAAATGCCAACACAGAAGGGGAAAATTGTGATATAATCAAAACAATAAAGGATAAAACAGAGAGTGTGCTGTACCTGAAAAAATACAAAAGGAGGCGAGCCTATGGCACAGTTTCTCTCCAAGCCCTTTGGCATGACCCCAAACGGCGAAAAGATCAATGAATACATCATCTCGAACCCCGGCGGCTGGCGGTCAGTGTGCTGAACTACGGCTGTATCATCAAGAATATCTGGGTGCCCACCAAGCGCGGGCCGGTGGATGTGGTGCTGGGCCACGACACCTACGCCGATTACGTCAAGGACTTTGAATCGTCCGGCAGTACCTGCTGCGGCGCGTTCGTGGCCGGTACGCCAACCGCATCGAGAACGCCGTGTTCAACGTGGGCGGCAAGACCTACCAGCTGGAAGCCAACAACGGCAAAAACCACCTGCACGGCACCTTCCCGCGCAAGCTGTATGAGGTAAAGGCCTTTGGCGATACCCTGCTTCTGGAGCGGAAAGCCCCGATGGAGAGGATGGTTTCCCGGGAAATCTGAAGATCTCGGTGCGGTATATCCTCACCGAGGACAACGCCCTGCGGATGGATTACCGTGTCTCCTCTGATGCCGACACCATCATCAACCTGACCAACCACACCTACTTCAATCTGGATGGCGGCGGCGATGTGCTGGGCCAGAAGCTGCGCATCTATGCGTCCCGCTATCTGGAGGGCAACAACGAGACCTGCCCCACCGGCAATATCCTGCCCGTGGCAGGCACGCCGATGGATTTCCGGGCGGGCAAGCCCATTGGCCGGGACATCGACACCGGCTTTTCCCAGACCACCATGGTGGGCGGCGGCTATGACCACTGCTTTGTCATCGACAGGGGCCGCGGAGCCAGCCAGAGCCTGTGCGCCTGGGCTTCCAGCGATAAGACCGGCATCAGCATGAAGGTCTATACCACCCAGCCCGGCGTGCAGCTCTACACCGGCAATTTCCTGCAGGACTGCCCTGCCCCCGGCAAGGGCGGCGTGCCGATGCAGAAATACGGCGGCTTTGCGCTGGAGACCCAGCACTTCCCCTGCAGCCCCTCCCACCCGGAGTTCCCCTCCACCGCCCTGCGGGCCGGGAAAGTGTTCCGTGCCAACACCACCCTGCGGTTCTTCACCGGCAAACAGTGCGGGAAACTGTAAAATGCAGCCCTCTCATTCAAAGCCTGACAGCTTTGCCCGGGAGGGCCTTTTTCTCTGATTTGCACAAAGCGTTCCATCACTCCATGTGCAAAACACAAAAAACGCTTGTAAATCAATGCGCGGAAAAATAAATGGAAACAAAAATCCATCCTTATAAAATTCCCGTTACTTGATTCTGCGGCCAAAACGTTGTATCCTTGTGGCAGAAGGCGGGCTTGCCCCGCGCAAGCAACTTTGGTGACGAGAAGAGAGGTACTTTTATGGCAATTTTGGTTTCCGGCGGTGCCGGTTATATCGGCAGCCACACCTGTATCGAACTGCTGAACGCTGGCTTTGACATCGTAGTGGCAGATAACTATTACAACGCTTCCCCCGTGGTGCTGGATCGGGTCAAGCAGATCACCGGCAAGGACTTCCGGTTCTATCAGGCCGATATGACAAAGCACGAGGATGTGGAGAAGATCTTCACCGAGTGCCCTGATATCGATGCTGTCATCCAGTTTGCCGCCTATAAGGCAGTGGGCGAGAGCGTTTCCAAGCCCATCGAGTACTACTACAACAACCTCAACTGCACGCTGGTCATTCTGGACGTGATGCGCCGCCACAACTGCCGCAACTTCGTGTTCAGCTCCTCCGCCACTGTCTACGGTGACCCCGCCAGCGTGCCCATCACCGAGGACTTCCCCGTGGGTGCCACCACCAACCCCTACGGCACCACCAAGGCCTTTACTGAGCGCATCCTGACCGATGTCTGCAAGGCCGATCCCACTCTGAATGTGGCCCTGCTCCGTTACTTCAACCCCATCGGTGCCCACAAGTCCGGCCTGATCGGCGAGGACCCCAACGGCATCCCCAACAACCTGATGCCCTACATCGCCAAAGTGGCCGTGGGCAAGCTGGAAAAGGTGCACGTCTTTGGCAACGACTACCCCACCCCCGACGGCACCGGCGTGCGCGATTACATCCATGTGGTTGACCTGGCCCGGGGCCATGTCTGCGCCATCAGGAAGCTGCAGACCAACTGCGGCCTGTTTATCTGCAACCTGGGCACCGGCCACGGCTACAGCGTGCTGGATGTCCTCCACGCCTTTGAGAAGGCCTGCGGCAAGCAGATCCCCTATGTGATCGATCCCCGCCGCCCCGGCGATATCGCCGAGTGCTATGCCGACCCCACCAAGGCTAAGAACGAGCTGGGTTGGGTGGCTGAGTACGGCATTGAGGAGATGTGTGCCGACAGCTGGAACTGGCAGAAGAACAACCCCGACGGCTATCACACCGTGAAGTAAACAGAACTGTTCTCAAAACGCACCTTTGAACGTAAAAATTCAGGGGTGCGTTTTCTTTTGCCCGGAAACCTGCCGGAACAGGGGAAAGAGTTCTACAAAAAACAGCGGGGACAGGCGAGAATTTTTGCCGCTTCCCGCCTTGACAATGCCTTTGAGTTAGCTTATATTAAGACTGTTCATATATACTAACATTTTGTCGAAGGAAAGGCATCTGCCATGACATTAAAGGAACTGAAGATCGGCGAAAGTGCCGTGATCGATACAGTGGGCGGAACGGGAGAACTCCGCCAGCATTTTCTGGATATGGGGCTGATCCCCGGCGAGAAGGTCACGCTGGTGAAATTTGCACCCATGGGAGACCCCATGGAGCTGCAGATCCACGGCTATGAGCTGACCCTGCGGCTGGACGATGCGGCACGGATCGAGATCACCCCGGCGGAAGCACCCGCAGCGGCCCCGGCACGGAAGGCTGGCCGGATGGTGGAGCACCCGGGCCTGGGCGAGGGCGGCCGCTACCACACCAAAAAGGGCGAACACCCGCTGCCGGAGGGAACGGTGCTGACGTTTGCGCTGGCCGGAAATCAAAACTGCGGCAAAACGACCCTGTTCAACCAGCTCACCGGCTCCAACCAGCATGTGGGCAACTTTCCGGGCGTGACGGTGGACCGCAAGAGCGGTGCCATCCGGGAATATCCCGATACCGAAGTCACCGACCTGCCCGGTATCTACTCCATGTCGCCCTATTCCAGCGAGGAGATCGTGACCCGCCAGTTCATCATTGGCGAAAAGCCCACGGGCATCATCAATATCGTGGATGCCACCAACATCGAGCGCAACCTGTACTTAACGATGCAGCTGATGGAGCTGGACACCCCTATGGTGCTGGCACTGAATATGATGGATGAGGTGCGCGGCAACGGCGGCACCATCAACATCAACGAGATGGAAGCAATGCTGGGCATCCCGGTGTCCCCATTTCCGCCGCAAAGAACGAGGGCGTGGATGAGCTGGTGGATCACGCCATCCATGTGGCAAAGTATCAGGAGCGCCCGGGCCGGATGGACTTCTGCGGCGAGGATGACCACGGCGGTGCGGTTCACCGCTGCATCCACGGCATCATCCATCTCATCGAGGACCACGCCCGGGCGGCGGGGATCCCGGTGCGCTTTGCCGCCACAAAGCTGGTGGAGGGCGACCCCCGCATTGAGGAGGCCCTGAAGCTGGATCAGAACGAAAAAGAGATGATCGAGCATATCATCCTGCAGATGGAGCAGGAGCGCGGTCTGGACCGCGCCGCTGCCATTGCAGACATGCGGTTCCACTTTATCCATCAGCTGGTGAATCAGACCGTGGTAAAGCCCCACCAGAGCAAGGAGCAGCTGCGCAGCGCAAGGATCGACCGCTTCCTCACCGGAAAATATACGGCGATCCCGGCGTTTGTGGGCATCATGGCGCTGGTGTTTTATCTGCCTTCGGCGTGATCGGCGCAGGGCTGCAAGGCCTGCTGGAACTGGGTATTGAGAACCTGACGATCCTTGTGGACAATGCCCTGACGGCGTGGAACGTCAACGATGCAGTGCATTCGCTGGTGATCGACGGCATCTTTACCGGTGTGGGCAGTGTGCTGAGTTTCCTGCCCATCATCGTGACCCTGTTCTTCTTCCTTTCCCTGCTGGAGGATACCGGCTATATGGCCCGCGTGGCTTTTGTGATGGACAAGCTGCTGCGGCGCATCGGTCTTTCAGGCCGCAGCATCGTGCCCATGCTCATCGGCTTTGGCTGCACGGTCCCCGGCGTGATGGCAAGCCGCACGCTGCCTCGGAGCGGGACCGGAAAATGACCATTCTGCTCACGCCCTTTATGAGCTGCTCGGCCAAGCTCCCGATCTACAGCCTGTTTGCGGTGACCTTCTTCCCGGAGTACGCCGCACTGGTCATGGTGGGCCTGTATTTCCTGGGCATCCTTGTGGGCATCGGTATGGCCTTTCTGCTCAAGGGAACGCTGTTCAAGGGCGAGGCCGTGCCCTTTGTTATGGAGCTGCCCAACTACCGCCTGCCCGGCCTGAAAAATGTGGCCCAGCTGCTCTGGGAAAAGGCCCGGGATTTCCTCGAGCGTGCCTTTACGGTCATCTTCCTGGCAACCATCATCATCTGGTTCCTGCAGAACTTTGATTTCCAGCTCAGCCTGACCGCAGACCCGCAGGAGAGCATCCTGGCCTGGATCGCCAGCGGCATCGCGCCGTTGTTTGCACCGCTGGGCTTTGGCGACTGGCGGGTGTCCACGGCGCTGATCACCGGCTTTATGGCAAAGGAGAGCGTCGTATCCACCCTTACCATCCTGTATGGCTCCTCTGCCGCACTGGGCGCGGCGCTCAGCCCGGCGGCAGCGGCTCCCCTGCTGGTGTTCTGCCTGCTCTACACCCCCTGCATCGCCGCTGTGGCATCGGTCAAGCGGGAGATGGGCGGCCGCTGGGCCACCGTTATGGTCGTAAACCAGTGCGTTGTGGCATGGCTTGCCGCGCTCGTTGTGCGGATCCTCGCCGTGGCGGTGCTGTGACCCTGTCCTGAAGCATATCAAAAGCCCGTACCGTGAAAATCTTCATGGTGCGGGCTTTTTGCGATGAAAAAATATATGGGTCAGGTGATTTTATGCCGCCTGCCCTTGACAACAGAGATTTCCTGTGCTAAAATGCTTCAAAAATGAACAATTCAAAAAGAAGAGAAAGAGAGGCGCGCAATGCGTGAGCTGAACCCCAGTGTGGAATTTGCCAACAAGACGGGCCTTGCGTACAGCGCCGTCTGCAAGCCGCTGTGCCAGAAGCTGCACCTGCCGCAGACAGCGTTTGATATCCTGATGTTCCTTGCCAACAACCCCAACTACACGACCGCCCGCGATATCGTGGAGGTACGCCACATCAAGGCGAACCTTGTCTCGGTGAATGTGGACAAGCTGGTGCAGGAGGGCTTTCTGGAGCGCCGTCCGGTGTTGGGTGACCGCCGCAAAACGGAGCTTGCCTGCACCGAAAAGGCGCAGTCATCATCGAACAGGGCCGCAGGATGCAGGATGATTTCATCCGCCGCTGATGGCAGGGCTGGAGGAAGAAAAGCTCGAGATATTTTTTGAAGTCATCGATACGATGAGCGAAAATCTGGATGCGATCCTGGAAGGAGAAAAATAAGATGAATCTGCTGTTTACCATCATTGTTACCTTTTTTGCCGGAATGGGCGCGGGCCTGGGCACCGGCTTTGCGGGCATGAGCGCCGCCGCGGTCATCAGCCCGATGCTCATCACTTTCCTGGGGATGGACCCCTATATGGCGGTCGGCATTGCCCTTTCCTCGGATGTGCTGGCCAGTGCGGTATCTGCCTTCACCTACCACAAAAACAAAAACCTGGATATCAAAAACGGCCTGATCATGATGGCCAGTGTGCTGCTGTTCACCGTGGTGGGCAGCTGGGTGGCAAGTCTGGTGCCTTCCACCACCATGGGCAGCTTCTCGGTGTTTATGACATTCCTGCTGGGCATTAAATTCATCGTCAAGCCCGTTATGACCACCAAAGAAGCCATGCAGGGGGTCTCTGCTGAGAAGCGTGCCCTCCAGTCTGTCGTCTGCGGCGTGGTCATCGGAATGATCTGCGGCTTTATCGGTGCCGGCGGCGGCATGATGATGCTGCTCATCCTGACCAGTGTGCTGGGCTACGAGCTCAAGACTGCCGTGGGCACCAGTGTGTTCATTATGACTTTCACCGCCCTGACCGGTGCGGCCTCCCACTTTGCCATCGGCGGCGCACCGGACTGGACCGTGTTTATCCTCTGCGTCCTGTTCACCCTGCTGTGGGCCCGCATCGCCGCTGTCTTTGCCAATAAGGCCGATGCCAAGACCCTGAACCGTGCAACCGGCATCGTTCTGGTCGTGCTGGGCATCGTGGTCATGGGCTTCAATCTCCTGACAAAATAAACTGCAAAAGAAAAGGGCCTGTCTCCCGAAATTCATTGGAGACAGGCCCTTTTTGTTGTACTTTGGGAAATTACTTTTCTTCGATGGTGGAGTGCTCGATCACCCAGTCGGCGGCGCGGCGGATGGCCTCGCTGCGCTGCATGGCGGGGATGTTGGCGTTGGCCTTGACCTCTTCCAGCGTTTTCTTGGTGCGGTCGGCGCGCTCCTGCAGGTTCTTGGTGATCTCCTCATCGGTGGGCACCAGCCCCTCGTTCTGGGCAACCTGCAGCAGAGCCATCCGGGCGCGGGTGTTCTTCTCGGCGGCGGCGTGAACGTTGGCCGTGAAGTTCTCGCGGGTCTGGTGAATCTGGCTCAGGTAGCGGTCCAGGCTCATGCGCTGCATCTGGAGCTGCTGCTGGATGTTCTGCATCTCCTGCTGGTAGGTGCTCTCCACCAGAACGCTGGGGAGCTCGCCCTCAGCGGCAGAGGCCAGCTGGGTCAACACCTGATCCTTGGCGCGGTTCAGGGCGCTGGCGTGCTTGCCGTCGTGCAGCTGCTTGCGCACCTGCTCCCGGAACGCTTCCATGGTGTCCACCTTGCCCACCTTCTTGGCAAAATCGCTGTTCAGGGCGGGCAGCTGGCGGACGCAGACATCGATCAGCTTGATCTTAAAGACAACGGGCTTTCCGGCCAGGTCCTTGACGTGATAGCGTACCGGGAAGGTGACGTTGATCTCGAATTCCTCGCCGCCCTTGTGGCCCAGAATGCCATCCTCAAAGCCGGGGATCATCCGGCCGCTGCCCAGCTGCAGGGTCTGGTTCTGTGCGGAACCGCCCTGGAAGGGCTTGCCGTCCAACAGGCCCTCGTAATCGATGTGAACGATGTTGCCCTTGACAGCCGGGCCTTGTGGGGCACCAGCTCGGCGGCAGCATTGCGGCGGCGCTCCAGCACGGCATCGATCTCTTTGTCGGTGACGGCGGGGGTCACGCACTCCACATGGAAGCCGGTGGTCTGGGTCAGGTTCAGCTCCGGCTGCAGCGGGGTGGTGGCGGTGGCTACAAAGCCCTCGTCCTTTTTGACGCTGACCAGGTCGTAGCTGGGCTCATCCACCGCCTTGAAGCCGTGCTCGGCCATGGCGGCCTCGTACAGGGCAGGAACATCGCGATCCATCAGGTCGTTGATGGCATCATACCAGAATGTGTGCTCGCCGCGGTCGGCCTCGATTTGAGCACGGTCGGCCTCGCCCTTGGCAAAGCCCTTGATGGTGTAGCTGGCGCGGGTGCGCTCATACACCGCATTGGATGCGGTCTCCAGCTCCTCAGCCGTTGCGCTGAAGGTCATCTTGCAGACACTCTTTTCGGGAGTTTCCACGCTTACCAGTTTCATAGGAATCCAACCTCCGTGTTGCCCCAAAAGGAGCGATTTCAAACATTAGTAAAGTTATTATAGCACAAGTGGGGCAAAAGCGGTATAATAAAAGAGAGAAAAAAGTGCGAAGCGGGCGATTTTTGCCCAGCGGAGCACGAAAGGATGTGCATCGGATGCGCTTGTTTGACGTTCTCGGGCCGGTTATGATCGGCCCCTCTTCCAGCCATACAGCGGGTGCCGCCCGGATCGGCTACACGGCCCAGAAACTTCTGGGCGAGATCCCGGCGCAGGCGGATATCGGCCTGTACGGCAGCTTTGCCACCACCGGAAAGGGACATGGCACGGATAAAGCCCTGGTCGCCGGCCTGCTTGGCCTGCGGCAGATGATCCCCGCCTGCCCGACAGCTTTGCCCTGGCCGCAGAGCAGGGCATGGCATTCCGGATCCATCCTGTGGAATTGCGCTCTGCGCACCCCAATACCGCTGTTCTCACCCTGACGGGCCGGGAGGGGCGGGTGCTTTCCATGAAAGCCGCTTCGGTGGGCGGCGGGCGCATCCGTGTGACCGAGATCGACGGCGTGCCCGCCGATTTCGGCGGCGACAGCAACACCCTGATCATTCACAATGAGGACACCCCCGGCTGCATCGCCGAGGTGACCACCTGCCTTGCCGTGCGCAGGATCAACGTTGCATCGATGCAGGTGTTCCGCGCAGGAACCGGCGGCTATGCCGTTATGGTATTGGAGTGCGATTCCCACATCCCCCACCCGCTGGAACGGAAGCTGGCGACCCTGCCCGGCATCCTGAAGGTGACCTGCCTGAACATCGACGAGCCCGAAGAAGACGCGGAGGAATGACCATGTCCTTTTTATCCTGTGAAGAAATGCTGGCCGCTGCCCGCAGCCAGAACCTCTCCCTTGCCGAGGCCATCCTGCGCAGTGATCTGGCCGAGAGCCGCCTGACCGAAGAGGCCAGCCGCCATGCCATGCATCACCTGTGCATGTAATGGAGGCCACCAGCCTGGATTATGACCCTGCCCAGCGCAGCCGCAGCGGCCTGTCCGGCGGCGATGCCGCCAAGGTGGAACAGGCCCATCAGGCGGGCAGGAGCTATGGCGGGGATTACCTTGCTGAGGTGACTGCCGAAGCTCTCAAGACCGCTGAGTGCAACGCCTGCATGAAACGGATCGTTGCTGCCCCCACAGCGGGCAGCTGCGGTGTGCTCCCGGCGGTGCTGCTTCCCCTTGCCCGTGCAGGCGAGGCCGATGAAGAAGCCATCTGTGATGCCCTCTATGTGGCCGCAGGCTTTGGGCAGGTCATCGCTGCCCGGGCCACTCTGGCCGGTGCGAGGGAGGCTGTCAGGCTGAGGTGGGAGCCGCCAGCGCCATGGCCGCCGCCGCCCTCTGCCACCTGAAGGGCGGCACGCCGGAGC
>ENA-OQAZ01000977-OQAZ01000977.1-human-gut-metagenome-genome-assembly--contig:-NODE-977-length-14920-cov-2.236936_pt1 | contig 14920 bp, 14 predicted proteins | sample MGYA00242737_ERZ504531 | MGnify/ENA primary metagenome ERZ504531 (study PRJEB26092, sample SAMD00036244) | human gut metagenome | host: Homo sapiens | study: EMG produced TPA metagenomics assembly of...
CAATGAGGCAATGGATCTGACGCTTGGACAGCATGTAATCATGGAGGAGGATACCGGAGAAACAAGAGGAAAAGACAGGTCTTTGGATTCCAAACTACTATGTAGTATCAGATGATGAGACGAATACTTACTATGTGTGGAGCTGTGATGACAATCAAAAGGTCTGCAAGAAAGAGATAAGTGTTGGAGAGATTGATGAGGAAATGCTTGAGTACCAGATTCTTGATGGACTGACAGAGAATGACTATATTGCTTTTCCAGATGAGCTGACACAGGAAGGTATGGAGGCTATTTTGCCGGACAGCATGGAGAATGGTGAAAATCAGGGCGATGCAGGAAATGCCGGTGCGATGAATGTGATGGAGTAAGGGGGCAGGCAGTATGCTGTTAGAGCTAAAAGATATAAATAAAAGTTATTTTCAGGGAAAGCAGGAAATGCCCGTCTTAAAAAATGTCAATTTTAGTGTAGAGGAAGGCGAGTATGTGGCAATCATGGGACCGTCAGGTTCCGGAAAATCAACATTAATGAATATTATCGGATGCCTGGATAAGCCAACTTCAGGAAGCTTTTACCTGGATGGAAAGGACATTTTAAAATATAAAGACAATGCACTTTCAACTGTGCGTTTAAATACGATTGGATTTGTATTTCAGAGTTTCTTTTTGATGATGAAGCAGACGGCACTTGAAAATGTGTGTCTTCCGCTGACATATGCAGGAATACCAAAGCGAAAGCGAAAGGAGATTGCCGCGCAGGCGCTAAAGCGTGTCGGACTAGAAGATCGTATGAATTATAAACCGACACAGCTGTCAGGTGGACAGTGTCAGCGAGTAGCTATTGCAAGAGCCATTTCCAATCATCCCAAAATTTTGCTTGCGGATGAACCGACTGGTGCGCTTGATTCCAAGTCTGGTGCACAGATTATGGAGCTTTTTCAGAGTCTTCACGAGGAAGGTGTAACAATTATTATGATTACACATGATTCAGAAATTGCATCACATGCGCAGCGTGTCATTCACATCCGCGATGGACAGATTGCAGAACAATAATAAGATATGGCAAATGGAGGGCAGTATGAAAAAATTAGCAGTTTATATTCTGGTACCTTCGCTTATAGTAGGAAGCTGCGGAGCCGGTGTATATGTGTATCAAAAAAATAAGCAGGCAAATACATATGTAAAAGTTGTTCCTGTCAGCAGCATATCGACATCTGATTATGGTTCTGATATGTATATGTATGGACAGGTTGTCAATAATCAGCGCCAGCAAATAAGTGTTACGACCTCACAGAAAATTTCAGAGGTCTTAGTGAAAAAAGGCGACAATGTAAATATTGGTGATCCTATTTTAAAGATGGACACAACAATGGACAATTTGAATTTGCAGGATCTTGATATTCAGATTCAGAAAAAAGTTCTTGAGATTTCAGATGGTTTTAAACGGTTGGACAAATTGCAGAAGACAACACCGGCAGCACCGTTTAATCCAGGCGATTTTGATCCAGGCTGGGATCCAGGATGGGATCCGGGCTGGGAAGAGCCAACGGAGAGCTCATCTGAAGAAGAAAGCTCAAGTGAGGAAGAAAGTTCATCCGAAGAAGAAAGCTCAAGTGAAAAAGAAAGTTCATCCGAGAAAGATAGTTCATCTGCGCAGGAAAGTTCTTCGGAGCAGTCGACCTCATCACAGGAATCAAGCAGTGAAGAGCCAACAAAGCCAGAGGAGTCAAGCGGTGAGCAGACGAGTGCAGAGCAGCCGACAGGTACAGAACCGTCTTCGGAAAGTCCATCTCAAAGCTCATCTTCAGAACCGTCTGCAGATCAGTCAAGTCAGGATCAGTCAAGTGCAGAGGAATCTAGTCCAGAGCAGTCAAGTTCAGAAAATCCGAGTACGCAGCCAAGTGAGGAATCAACGCCAGAACCTACCACGGCGCCTGATCCGACAGGCGCAAATGGAGAACAGCTGATTGGAAAGGAAATTACAAAAGTAGAGCAGGCAGCAAGCGGTGATGGAAGTAAGCAGTCACCATATTTGTTCCTTTGCGGTGCTGATGCAAAGCTTGATAATGCACTGATCCGTAAGCTTGTAAGTGAGAAAAAATATGCAACAATTCGTTTTTATAATGAGAGTGGAATGCCGGCGTATGATCTTGACTTATCAAAGATGATTCTTTCTGAGGATGATAAGCCGATTATTCACACACATAATTATATAGAAGAAAGTCGCACAGAGGCCACATGTTTGTCGCCGTCAATTGTAACATATCGCTGCGACGGATGTGGTGATGGCTACATTGTGCAGGAGGGTGAAAAGGCAGATCATATATTTGTGGATATTGTAAATAACCCTGCAACATGCGTGACAAAGGGTTATCTTGTTAGACAATGTTCAGTATGTGGTGTGATTGAAACGCAGCAGACTGACCCAGATCCAAATGCACATCAATACGTATTGTATTATGATGGCGGCACGACAAGTCCGTGGAATTATTACCAGTGCAGTGTGTGTGGTGCAACAAAGACAGAGGCAAATCCTAATTATGTGCAGCCAACAATGCCATCTTCAGAACCATCGACAGAGTCTGGCACACAGAGCGCATATAATATCACAGAGGAGCGCACGGCAATGCTGGCAACAGCATCTGTACGTCATATACTGACGGCGGCGGGCAGTGGAGATGGAGACGGTAATGGATCCGCACCAGCCGATATCTCACTTCCAACATTCCAGAATGAGGATTTTAGCGGCTACACAGCAGAAGAACTTGCGAAGGAGATTCAGTCTCAGAAGGAGAGTCTGCGTGATATGGATTGGAGCGCAGAAAGTTAGAGCTTGAATATGCAAAGCAGCAAAAAGAGCTGTCAAAAAGCGCAACTATCTGCAGTACCGTAAAGGGAACAGTAGAAGAGCTGCAAAATATGGATGATATTGATTATTCGAAGCCGTTTGCCGTTATTAACGGAGGCGAAGGATATTATGTTCAGGGAACTGTCACAGAGGATCTTCTTGATACTTTTGTGCCGGGAATGAATATTTCATGCAACAGCTGGGTGAATGATTCATCAATTTTCTGTACAGCGGTAGTAACAGAAGTTTCTGAGTATCCAACTACAAATACGATGGGAGGTTCACAGAATCCAAATCTTTCATATTATCCGTTTGTAGCATATATTACGCCAGAGGATGGAAAGGGACTTACAAATGGCGCTTATGTTGATATCAGCCTGACGACTCAGGGTGATTCTGATTCTCTTTATATAAGTCAGATGTATGTCAAGAAAGAAGATAATCGTTACTTTGTCTATGCGAAAAATCAGCAGACTGGTCTTCTTGAAAAGCGCTATGTCACGATTGGAAAGAGTCTGTATGGCAGCTATTACCAGATCAAATCAGGATTAACAAATGATGATATGATTGCAGTACCATTTGGAAAGACTGTAAGGAAGGTGTTAAGACAACAAGTGAGTATGGTGATGACAGCAATGGACAGATGGAGCCAGGTATGGATCCGGATATGGATGCAAGCATGTATGACAATGGAATGATGTACGATGCAAGTATGGCAGATGATGGAATGATGTACGATGCAAGTATGGCAGATGATGGCATAATGTACAATGCAAGCATGGCAGATGATGGGGAGGTGGATCAGTAAATGTTTGAAAATATACGATTATCCTTTCAGGGAATCTGGTCACATAAACTGCGTTCATTTCTGACAATGCTTGGCATTATCATAGGTATTGCAGCCATTATTGCGATTGTTTCTACCATAGAAGGAACAAATGAATTAATCAAGCAGAACATGATGGGCAATAATCGTCATACGGTAAAGGTTCAGCTGTCACAGGATGATTACACATATGAGATCAGCACATGGAATCCATCACCAGAGGGTGTGCCGCTTTTTGATGAGGATACGCGTCAGGAGATTCTGCAAATTCCAAACGTGCTGCGTGCTGCATTTTATCAGGTGCGTTCCGAGTATAATAGTGTTGTTTTTTATAATAAGCAGTCGTTAAGTAGTTGTACGGTGCTTGGCATTGATCAATATTATTTTGGCACGGCAGGCTATCAGATAATGCAGGGGCGTGAAATTATTCAGGAGGACAGCAAAAAAAAGCGTCAGGTGGCAGTTATCGATGAGTCAGTTTTGCGTACATTGTTTCCAGATGAAGATCCAATTGGAAAAACAATTGAGATATATGGAGAACCATTTACAGTAGTGGGTGTATGTACGCAGGTTGGCCAAAGCGAACTTGTTATTAACTCAGAGGAAGAATACTGGACATATTATCAGGGTGGTTCCTCAAGTGGTAATATCTATATTCCAAAGGGCGTATGGGGAACAATCTATAAGTTTGACGAAGCGCAGAATCTTGTTTTGCAGGCAAGCGGAGCAGATGAGATGGCGGCAGCAGGAAAGGCTGCAGCAAATATCATGAACCAGAACATGAATGTGTCTGATTCAAGTATTACATATCGCTCAGAGGATCTGATGCAGCAGGCAAAGCAGCTGCAGGATATGCAAAGCTCTACTAACAGCATGTTAATCTGGGTTGCCTGCATATCCCTTCTTGTCGGAGGAATTGGTGTCATGAATATCATGCTTGTATCTGTTACGGAGCGTACAAAGGAGATTGGTTTAAAGAAGGCAATCGGAGCTAAAAAGGGCAGAATCCTCGGACAGTTTTTAACGGAAGCTGCAATTCTTACAAGTATGGGCGGACTTTTGGGTGTAGCAGCAGGAATCGGATTGGCAGAGGTGATTTCTAAGATGTCATCTACACCAGTTGCAATCAATGGTACATCTATCGTAGTATCAGTTGGATTTTCTACACTGATTGGAGTTGTCTTTGGTTTACTGCCGTCCATTTCAGCGGCAAATCTAAACCCAATTGAGGCACTGCGACACGAGTAAAACCGAAAAGTAAATAAGTGATATTAGCAATACTTAAAATGAAAAATACCGGCTTCCAATCGTTAGATATCATAATTGGAAGTCGATATTTTTTCTTTATCAAATTGATTCAATTGAATTGGATTTGCAAAGCAACTGTTTTAATTTATCTTTTGTAGCTTTGTCTGTAAAGGCGGCATCTACAGCGGTTAAAAGCATCTTTTCTTCCTGTGCAAGTGTGATGCCAAGAGACTGGGCGTAGGCAAACTCATTTGCAATCGTTGTGCTTGAGATCGCTGGATTATCGGTATTTAAGGTGACTGCCAGTTCCCGCTTTACAAAATCTGAGAGCGGATAGGTCTTCATATCAGAAACAACCTTCGTTTGGCGGTTGCTGGTGGGGCAAAGTTCAAGAGGAATCTGATTTCCCTTTAAAAGTGACAAAAGTGCATCATCCTCAAAGGCGCGCACACCATGGCCAATGCGACGGGCACCCATCTCAATTGCACAGCGCACACTGTCGGCACCGGCAGCTTCTCCGGCATGCAGTGTAAATGGCACGTCTAGCTTTGATGCAAGTGCAAATAGTTCTCTATAATCGCTTGTCGCAAACAAGCCTTCTGCACCGGCAAGGTCAAGTGCAGTGATGCCATCGTGAGTTGTCAGATATTCTTTTGCAAGCTGAACTGTCTCCAGATTGGCTTTTTCACGTTCCGGTCCACGCATGCAGCAGAGAATGATGCTGCTAGAAAGACGAGACCGAGAAAGGCCATCAAGGGCAGCTTCAATGACCTCGCGCTGGCTTAAGCCTCTTTGCATAAAGGATTGAGGGGCAAATCGAAGCTCTGCATAGATGACATTTTGTGCGATCAGCTTTTCTTGAACTAGATAAAAAAGCCTCACTGATGCTTTCCTTTGTCTGTAACAGTGAGATTGGAAGATCAAAGCGGCGCAAATATTCGTTTAAGTCCTCGCAGTCAGGAGGGATGCTAAGAAGCTTAGAAAGCTCGGCATCGGAGGATGAGGGAAGCGTTTGATTTTGAAGCTTTGCAAGTACTTTTGCAATATCTAGTGTAATTGCACCGTCAAGATGTAAATGTAAGTCAATAAAATGTGTTGGAAGTGTAATCTTTTTTGTGGACATAACAAACCTACCTTTCGTATCAGTAGAATAAGTGTACGTCTTATCACAAAAAAAATCAAGAAGTTAAGAATTGAAATAGAAAATTGACAGATGCGTACAGCGAAGTAGAATAAAGACTGAAATTGACTTAAAATACAAAATTGACTGTATAACAGTCAAGAAGGAGGAAGTATGGCAGAGTGGTTGAAAGATGCAGTTTTCTATGAGATTTATCCACAGTCTTTTCAGGATACCAACGCAGATGGAATCGGTGATTTTCAGGGAATCATTGATCATCTAGACTATATTAAGGAGTTGGGTTGCAATGCGATTTGGATGAACCCATGTTTTGAATCTCCATTTGGTGATGCTGGTTATGACGTGTCCGATTATTACACAGCAGCACCACGCTATGGAACCAATGAGGATTTGAAGAGACTGTTTGATGAGGTTCACAAGAGGGGAATGTATATTCTTCTGGATCTGGTTCCAGGACACACCTCTGTAGAACATTCATGGTTTAAGGAATCGCTTAAGGCACAGAAAAATCCATATACCGATCGCTATATTTGGACAGACAATATCTGGGAGCAGCCAGAGGGAATTGCCTCGATCAAGGGTATTTCGGACAGAGACGGTTGTTGCGTGGTAAATTTCTTTTCCCACCAGCCGGCATTAAATTATGGTCACTATATCTGTGAGCGCTCGTGGCAGCAGCCGATGGATGCAGAGGGACCGAAGGCAACAATTGCTGAGATGGAAAAGGTCATGCGCTTTTGGCTTCAGATGGGCTGCGATGGTTTCCGTGTCGATATGGCAGGCTCACTTGTAAAAAATGACCCTGATGGACTTGGAACTATTCGCCTGTGGCAGACCATTCGCCAATTTCTTGATAAAGAATTTCCAGAGGCAGCGATGGTATCAGAGTGGGGTGAGCCAGATAAGTCACTTCAGGCAGGTTTTGATATGGACTTTTTGCTGCACTTTGGACCATCTCACTACAATGATCTGTTTCGCTGTGAGGAACCGTATTTTTCCTCTAGAGGAAAGGGTAGCGCAGCAGCTTTTGTAGAAAAATATAAGGAGAGCCGCAAAAAGGCAGGAGAGAAGGGCCTAATTTGTATCCCATCTGGAAACCATGATATGGATCGTTTGGCGAGAGTTTTGCACGGAGATGAGTTAAAGGTGGCATTTGCATTTCTTTTGACGATGCCAGGTGCACCATTTATCTATTATGGAGATGAGATTGGTCTTCGCTATGTCGAAAATTTGGTATCAGTTGAGGGCGGCTACAACCGTACTGGTTCCCGTTCTCCAATGCAGTGGAATCACGAGGTGAATTTTGGCTTTAGCAATGCGTCACCAGAAAAACTGTATATTCCGACTGATGACAAGCCAAACAGTCCGACAGTAGAGGATCAGATGAAGGATCCAAATTCTCTGTATTACGAGGTGAAAAAGCTGATTGCGCTTCGAAGAGAGCACAGTGCTTTGTTAAGTGATGGCAATATTGAGTTTGTATCAGATGGAGCAGATGGATCACCGCTTGCCTATATTAGAAGTAGTGCAGATGAGAAAATTTTGGTTGTCATAAATCCTGCCGATCGTGAGGCTGTTTTGAATGTGCCGGGTGATTGGAAAGAAACTCTCTATGAGATTGGCGGCGCAGTGGTCGTAGAGGATGGTAAGATTGTGATCCCATCAAAGTCAGCAAACTTACTGCGATAAAATAAAATATCCACAAACATAGTTCTACAAACGTGGTATTTTACCTGATTTGATAGAAAAAAATACAAGATTTGAGGAAAATTCATGATATATTTTCAGTGTGATTACGAGGAGGGCTGTCATCCAGCCATTTTAAAAAGACTTAATGAGACAAATCTGGAGCAGACGGTAGGATACAGTATGGATCTGTACTGTGCGAGTGCAAGAGAAAAGATTAAAAAGGCGGTTGGAAGACCGGATGCCGATGTGCATTTTCTTGTTGGAGGAACGCAGACTAATATGACTGTCATCGCGGCAGCGTTAAAGCCGTGGCAGGGCGCAATCTGTGCGGATACAGGTCATATTGCGTGCCATGAAACTGGAGCAATTGAGGCAACTGGTCACAAGGTATTGGCACTTTCATCAGAGGATGGAAAGATTACAGCAGCTCAGATTGAGGAGACTGTGAAGAAGCATTATGAAGACGGCAGCCGTGAGCATATTGTACAGCCAGGTATGGTATATATTTCATTTCCGACTGAAAGCGGAACACTTTACAGCAAGCAGGAACTGACTGATATATATGCAGTTTGCAAAGCATATGATATGCCGCTTTTTATTGACGGTGCACGCCTTGGCTATGGCTTACAGAGTCCGGCATGTGATGTTACACTGCCAGAGCTTGCTAATCTTTGCGATGTATTTTATATCGGCGGAACAAAGTGCGGTGCGCTTTTCGGTGAGGCTGTTGTAATTTTGAAGGAATCACTTAAAAAGGATTTTCGCTATATGATTAAGCAGCGCGGCGGCATGTTTGCAAAGGGTCGTCTGTTAGGCATTCAGTTTGATACGCTGTTTACAGACGGTTTGTATGAAGCGATTTGCGGCGAGGCTGTAAAAAAGGCAATGACTCTGCGTGAGGCGTTTTTGGAAAAAGGAATTTCCATGTATGGAAGCTCTATGACAAATCAGCAGTTTCCGATTTTAACAGATGCACAAAAAGAAGCACTGGCGAAAGATTTTGCCTTTGAATATTGGGGAGAAGCAAAAGATGGCAAATCGATTGTTCGTTTTTGCACAAGCTGGGCAACAAATGATGCGCAGATCAAGGCACTGACAGATGCAATTGCTGCACTGTAAGAGCTGACTAACAGCAAGCAATTCTATATGACTTTAAATAGTTACAAAAAAAGGACCTTTGGCAAAAAGCCATTGGTCCTTCTTTTTGTAAAATTAGTCATTATATCCGTTTGGATTCTTTGTCTGCCAGTTCCAGGAATCTGCGCACATCTCATCAATGTCATACTGTGCAGTCCAGCCAAGCTCGGCGGCAGCCTTATCGCACTTAGAGTAGCAGGTTGCAATATCACCAGCACGGCGAGGTTTGATCACATACGGAAGCTTTTTGCCGCATGCCTTCTCGAATGCATGGATGACATCAAGAACGCTGTAGCCCTTTCCAGTACCAAGGTTGTAGATGTTAACACCGTCTTTGTCGGCTAACTTCTGGATTGCCTTTACATGGCCTCTTGCAAGGTCTACTACATGAATGTAGTCACGAACACCGGTTCCGTCTGGTGTATCGTAGTCATCTCCGAATACGTTGATGCACTGAAGCTTTCCAATTGCAACCTGAGCAACATATGGAAGCAGGTTGTTCGGAATACCCTTTGGATCCTCACCGATCAGCCGCTCTTATGAGCACCGATTGGATTGAAGTAGCGAAGCAGGATTACATTCCACTCTGGGTCAGCAGTGTGAATATCAGTTAATACCTGCTCAAGCATCCACTTGGTCCAGCCATATGGGTTAGTTGCAGTACCCTTCGGGCAGTTTTCAGTAATCGGGATCTCAGCTGGAGAACCATATACAGTAGCAGAAGAGCTAAAGATAATGTTCTTAACGCCGTGATTGCGCATCTCATCACACAGAATCAGTGTGCCGGACATGTTGTTAGTGTAGTACTCGATTGGCTTTACAACAGATTCGCCGACAGCTTGAGACCTGCAAAGTGGATGACTGCGTCAATTTTTTCATTATCGAAGATTGCCTTTACACCCTCACGGTCTAACATGTCAGTCTGGTAGAAAGTAACCTTCTTTCCAGTGATCTGCTCGATGCGTTCAACGGCCTTAATGTTGGCGTTGTACAGGTTGTCCATGATGACAACCTCATATCCCTCGTTCAACAGTTCGACGCAGGTATGGCTGCCGATATAGCCGGCGCCACCGGTAACTAAAATCTTCATGATAACCCCATTTCTGCGCTGCGATAAATAATAAATAGTAGTATCGTGTGTAATAAAATATTGAGTAGGCGTACAGACAATTTTGGCCGCAGCGCTAGCCGATTGCCTTAACGTGCATTTGGAAATCGTCTTGACTTTCCTCTACTTACAATTATAATGAGAGAGGAATGGTATGGCAACAACTATTTTCGAAAAAATTATAAGTATCTTGAGGTTTCTATGCAATTAAAAATTAATAATGAGAAAAAAGAGCTGAAGTTTCACGGAAGCTATGAATTTCCAGTGTTTGTCAGCCATGAAGTGTTGTCTGATTACGAGAGAGGCGCATTTGCCTGGCACTGGCATCCGGAGGTAGAATTAACCTATATTGAGGAGGGACAAATCGAATATCAGGTAAATGACACTGTATATTGCCTTAAGGCAGGAGAAGGACTTTTTTGCAATGCAAATGCACTTCACACTGGTCATATGTTGAATCAGGGAGACTGCCGTTATCTTTCCGTTACATTTCATCCGCGAATGATTTATGGCTTTGAGGGAAGTGCAGTTGACAAAAAAATATGTAGAGCCTGTAACAAGAAATGATTTGCTTGGAGGACTACATCTTGTGCCAGATACTGAGTGGCAAAAACAGATACTTTTGTTGATTCAAACAATTGTGACAGATTATGAGGGTCATTTGCCAGGATTTGAGCTTGTAATTTGTCAGACACTTTTGCAAATATGGAATACATTGTATACAAACGTATGGAGTGAAATTTCGCCAGATCCATCGGCTCAGTACAAAGATATTGAGCGTCTTAGAAAGACGATTACTTATTTGCAGGAGCATTATCATGAGCATGTGACTCTTGGAGCTATCGCAGAAAATGTTAATATCTGCGCGAGTGAATGCTGCCGTTTTTTCAAGCGTCATATGAATCAGGACGATATTTGAATATTTGTTGGAATACCGCATTGAGAAAAGTCTGCCCCTTTTGATCAAGGGAGAAGACAGCATCACATCGATTGCCAGATGGTTGGATTTTCCAATCCTGCCTATTTTGGAAAGGTATTTCATCAGGTGATGAGATGCTCACCGAGCGATTATCGAAAGTCTTTCATTTCAAGGACACAGAAAGTATAGTCAGACGATATGACAAAAGTTCCCTAAAGACATCATAATATTTTGTCGATATAGGGAACACAGGTTTGTATTGTGTGAAAAAACTGGAAAAATTTTTCAAAGTTGCAAAAGCACCCACTACAATTGTGAATTCGATAGACACCAAATACAGTATAAATACATTGACAAAAGCACAAGATGTTGTATAATGGTGAGGAACAACTTGATTAAGGGGGCTGCATAATGAAGATTATTAAAAGAAGCGGAGCAGAGGCAATCTTTGACGCAAATAAGATTGCACAGGCCGTGAAAAAGGCCAATGACAGCGTGGTTGAGGCTGAAAGACTGAGCCATCATCAGATCGCTCATATTGTGGAAAAAGTAGAGAAGCAGTGCCTTGCAGTGAATCGTTCCTTAAACGTGGAAGAAATACAGGATCTTGTGGAGAATGCCATTATGCGTGAGCAGGCCTTCTCTGTAGCGCGAAATTATGTAAGGTATCGTTATGAGCGCGAGTTAGCCAGAACACACAATACAACTGATGAACGTATCAAGAGTATTCTTGAGTGCAACAACGAAGAGGTAAAGCAGGAAAACTCAAATAAGAATCCGACTGTAAACAGTGTACAAAGGGACTACATTGCAGGTGAGGTAAATAAGGATTTTACAAGAAGATTTTTGCTGCCAGAGGATATTGTGGAGGCGCATGATGCTGGAATCATTCATTTCCATGATACAGATTATTATGCACAGCACATGCACAACTGTTGTCTGATTAATCTTGAGGACATGCTGCAAAATGGCACTGTAATCAGTGAGACTATGCTTGAAAAGCCAAAGAGCTTTTCAACTGCATGTAACATTGCAACACAGGCCATCGCACAGGTAGCCAGCTCACAGTATGGCGGACAGAGTATTTCACTGGCACATCTTGCACCTTTTGTACAGATCAGCCGTGAGAAATTCCGTCGTATGGTTCGCAAGGAGATGGAAGAAGCAGGAATCCAGGTAACAGAGGAGCAGATCAATCTTATCGCAGAAAAGCGTGTAAAGGAAGAGATTAACCGTGGTGTTCAGGTAATTCAGTATCAGGTTATCACGCTTATGACAACAAATGGACAGGCACCGTTTATTACAGTATTTATGTATATTGATGAGGTACCGGAAGGTCAAACAAGAGAGGATCTTGTAGCGATTATTGAGGAGATGCTTCATCAGCGTATCAGAGGTGTCAAGAATGAGAAGGGTGTATGGATTACACCGGCATTCCCTAAGCTGATTTACGTACTCGAAGAGGATAATATTCACGAGGACAGCAAGTATTATTATCTGACAAAGCTTGCTGCAGAGTGTTCAGCGAAGAGACTTGTTCCAGATTATATTTCCGAGAAGGTTATGAAGGAACTCAAAGATGGAAACTGCTATCCATGTATGGGATGTCGTTCCTTCCTGACTGTATATCATGATGAAAATAATAAGCCAAAGTTTTATGGCCGTTTCAATCAGGGTGTTGTCACAATCAATCTTGTTGATGTTGCATGTTCATCAGGAAAGGATAAGGAGCGTTTCTGGAAGATCTTTGATGAGCGTCTTGAACTGTGTCACCGTGCATTAATGTGCAGACATAATCGTTTAAAGGGAACACCGTCTGATGTTGCACCGATTTTGTGGCAGTATGGTGCACTGGCTCGTTTAAAGAAGGGCGAGACAATCGATAAGCTGTTGTATAATGGCTATTCTACAATTTCCTTAGCTATGCCGGTTTGTGCGAGTGTGTTAAGTACATGACAGGAACAAGCCATACTGATCCTCAGCAACTCCATTTGCACTTGAGATTATGCAGCATATGAATGATGCATGTGCAAAGTGGAAGGCAGAGCATAACATTGATTTTAGCTTGTATGGAACACCGCTTGAGTCCACTACATATAAGTTTGCAAAGTGTCTGCAGAAGCGTTTTGGACTGATTCCTGGAATCACAGATAAGAATTACATCACAAACAGCTATCATGTTCATGTAACAGAAAAGATCAATGCATTTGATAAGCTGAAGTTCGAGTCACAGTTCCAGAAGCTGTCTCCAGGTGGTGCAATCAGCTATGTTGAGGTTCCAAACATGCAGAACAATATCGATGCTGTTCTTTCTGTCATGAAATATATTTATGAAAATATCATGTATGCCGAGTTAAATACAAAGAGTGATTATTGTCAGGTATGCGGCTACAATGGAGAGATACAAATTGTATCAGATGATGACGGAAAGCTTGTATGGGAGTGTCCAAATTGTGGAAACCGCAATCAGGATAAGATGAATGTCGCAAGACGTACATGCGGCTACATCGGAACTCAGTTCTGGAATCAAGGAAGAACACAAGAGATTAAGGAACGTGTATTGCATCTGTAAGCTGCACATCTGTAAACATATGCGAATCTGTAAATTAATATAGTGTAAGAGAGACGTGTTGGGATTTTTATCTCATACACGTCTTTTCTTTCATCTTGCCAAGCGCCTTTTTCCATGTTATACTAAAGCGAACATGCCTTTTTGTTTTGAGGGTGTATTAAAGGAGAATGAAATGATTTCCTATATTTCAGGAGTATATGCCGGACACAGCACAGATGCCGTGGTAATTGAGTGCGGCGGAATTGGTTTTTGTATCCGGGTACCGGAGACTGTTTTGAATCGCCTTCCGGCAAAGAATAGCGAATTTAAACTGTATACATATCTTCATGTGAAGGAAGATGCTATGCAGCTATATGGTTTTATAAGTAAAGAGGAACAGGAAATGTTTGAGCTGCTGATTGGTGTCAGCGGTATTGGCCCGAAGGGAGCACTTGGCATTTTGTCAGCATTGTCAATGGACACACTTCGTTTTGCAATTTATGCACAGGATGCAAAGACGATTGCAAAGGCACCTGGCATTGGAATTAAGACAGCTCAGAAAATGATTCTTGAGTTAAAGGATAAAATTTCGCTTGCAGATACTCTTGGAGAGCAGTCTGCTATGGTTTCAGCTGGTGCTGTGGATTCGAAAACTAATGCAAATCGTGCTGAGGCAATTGAGGCATTGACAGCACTTGGCTTTAGTGCATCTGAGGCAGTCAAAGCAGTCTCTGGAGTTAAGGATATTGAGACACTAAGTACAGAAGCAATAATTAAGGCTGCGTTAAAGAAAACATTGTAAAAAACGCGGTGTCAGAAATTGTGTCTGCAGTGTCTGCTGTATATCTGGCCGAATAACTGCGAAGAAAAGAACAGAGGAACAACATGGAAAGAAGAATTATCACGACCCAGCTCGAAGAAAATGAAAACATGCTGGAAAACCATCTCAGGCCGCAGTATCTGTCAGAGTATATCGGACAGGAAAAAGCCAAGGAGATCTTGAAAGTATATATAGAGGCAGCAAAGAAGAGAAAAGAAGCACTAGATCATGTGCTTTTATATGGTCCTCCGGGACTGGGAAAGACGACACTTGCCGGAATTATTGCAAATGAGATGGGCAGTAATATTAAAATTACGTCAGGTCCAGCTATTGAAAAGCCAGGCGATATGGCAGCTATTTTAAACAGTTTATCTGAAAATGATGTGCTTTTTGTTGATGAAATTCATCGCCTGAGCCGTCAGGTCGAGGAAGTTTTATATCCGGCAATGGAGGATTTTGAGATTGATATAATGATCGGAAAGGGCGCGACAGCGCGTTCTATCCGTTTAGATCTGCCTAAATTTACATTAGTGGGTGCAACAACAAGAGTTGGTCTTTTAACAGCACCTCTTCGTGACAGATTTGGTGTTGTGCATAAGCTTGATTTTTATACGACAAATGAGCTTGTGCAAGTGC
>ENA-OQAZ01000978-OQAZ01000978.1-human-gut-metagenome-genome-assembly--contig:-NODE-978-length-14904-cov-2.586317_pt1 | contig 14904 bp, 27 predicted proteins | sample MGYA00242737_ERZ504531 | MGnify/ENA primary metagenome ERZ504531 (study PRJEB26092, sample SAMD00036244) | human gut metagenome | host: Homo sapiens | study: EMG produced TPA metagenomics assembly of...
CAGCCTTTGCATTAAAAAAATATCTCCTGCTTTTGCAAGCCCGTTTATAATGATTTCGTATATTTTTCTTTTATTCCATTTTCCCGCTATGATTTCGTCCGCTTGTTAATCTTTGCGTGTACTCATAGATATAATTTCGATAAGGCGGCAATATTGCTTACTCTTCCCGCAAAGCCGCCAGCCTGCTTGTCTTTCGTTTCGCAGCTGGTACTAATTCCGTAAGCTGCTTAATCACTGCTGCATAGTTCTTACTAAGCGCTATGTAAGTTTCTGCCTCTGGGCTTTTCTTTGTTCCCCACTGGTTCTGCCCGTTCTGGTACTCACTCGTCCAGCCGTCTTTTTCAAGTTTCGCCTGCAAGTCGTCCAGCTCAATGCTCATAAATGCAGCCTTTTCTATCAGCGGCGTTACTAATTTTCTTTTGTTTTCGTCTAAGTCCTTGAAAATTCCCTTAAGTCTGGTCTTTTCGGTCTTTATCCTCTGTTCTTTGGTTTTCTCTTTCTTTGTTGCCATTCCTTTACCCCGCTTTCCATTCCTGCGCCGCACCACACCCCCCTACACCACCCGTGCGCACGCCCGTAGGGTAATTTTAGGGTATCCCCCTCGGTATTCGCCCCCTTTAATTATTTTTCTGATATGGGGGGAGTATGCCGCCGTTCTCGTCGAACCGATACCGCTTATGTCTCTCCTGTTTGTGGTGTTCCTTGTTGTGGCAGTCTTGGCACAACGCCTCTAAGTTATCCCAGCACAACGTAACGCTTATGTCGTTTATGTTCTCTCTGTTAAGCCAGCGCTTATGATGCACTATCTTTGCTGGTTGCCCGCAGCGTTCACAAATATAATCTTGTGACATTAAATAAGCGGCTCTGGTTTTTTCCCATGCCGCTGATAAATAAAAACTCTTAGCCCATGCTTTCATACTGTCCCCTCTCTTTCTTCATTCCCCAGCGCCCTAAGTTTCATGCGCTGGGTGGAGGCTAAAGAATGAATAGAAAAAGAGTAGGCAACTGCTGCCGCACATGGCTTAAGCTATCGCCTACTCATTTCATGCTACCATTGTATCTCTTTTGTTTTCCCATGTAAACACCACGTTTTTACCACGATATTACCCGCTGCTGCTCTGTTATCATTTCTCTTACTGGCACGCCTGCTGCTCTTAGCTGCTCGTATATACTCCTTATCTCGTGTCTAAACCAGCCTACATACTGCATGGGTACTGGCTGATATTGCCGCCCCATAAATGGGTTATCTGCATACGCTGCCACCTGTGAAAACTCATATAGCAGCAGTGGCTTACTCTGGTCTAATAATAGCCGCAATATATATGCTGTCGTTCTTCCGTGTAGCCGTCCCTCTGGCGGCTGCCATATCCCAGTTATTATATATAACCTCTGCCACTCGTAAAGCTCAAATCCTAACGCCTGCTCTATATGCTTTATCAACCTGTCTGCCGCCTGCTGTTCTCTCGCTGTTTCCCGCTTTCTTTTTATCCATGCTTTTATTTTTTCAAACACTTACTTTACCCTCTCTTCGTCAATCCCCCACAATAATACTGACAGCTCGTTTATGATGCCCGTAACCCAGCGCCTCGGTGTGTTCTTTCCTGTGTCCAGTTCCTCTGCAATTTCCGCATAGTCCATACCCTGCATGAAATACATTTCAAAAGCCTTGTACTCTACGCCTCTGCCTGCTGCCTCTCTGCGACGCTCTATCTCTTCTACTGCCTTGTCTATATGTGCTGTCATTATCAATGTCTTAAAGCGTGTGCGTCTGATACTCTCTAAGTATGTACGCTGCTGCTCGTCCGTCATGCCCTTAAGCTCTAACTGCTGCCCGTCGCTTATGGCGTTCTCGATATGAAAAACCGCATCACGGTAACATTTCATAAGCGTAAAAGTGTTGTGGTATTTCTCTTTCTTCCTCTCCTGCTTTTCCTGTCGTTTCAGTTCCGTTATTGCAGCCTTTGCCTGTTTCTGCATCAGCTCTGTTAATTCGCTTTCATGCAGTTGTACCCAGCTTTCAGCCTCTGGCGGCATTTCTACCCCTGCCGCCGCTGTTGTCTTTGTTTCTTCCTGCTCCATGTTCTGTACCTCGCTTTCTGTTAATTAAACGGCAGCTCTTCGTCTGCTCCCTCTGGGATATTCATAAACCCGTCACTCTCCGGCAGCTGCTGCCTCTCGCCTCTGCCTCTGCTTTGCTCTCTCCAAAGCCTACGCTATTTGCCACAACCTCTGTGTAATATACCTTGCCGCCTGTTCTCTGGCTTTCGTAGCTGCCTGTTTTAATCTTTCCTGTTACCTCTGCTTTACTTCCCTTGCTTAACCATTTCTGCGCCCATTCCGCAGTGCGTCCGAAACACTTAATATTTATAAAATCTGTGTCTTTCCCATCGTCTACCGCAAGCGTAAAGCGGGTAATAGCTGTGCTATTGTCCTGCCCGCCATATCTAGCTCTGGCTCTCTTGTAAGCCGCCCTGTAAGTGATACATTATTCATTCTCTCTGCCCCTCTCTTCCAGCTTGTCCAGCTTTGAAAATATCGCCAGCAATTCCAGTGCTATAATTCCCAGTAAAATATTAGTCATTTTCTACCGCCTCGCTTTCTTCTCTCAATCCTGCTGTCAAATTGCTAAACGCTGCTGCTACGTTCTCGCATAATGCCGCCAGTACTGGCTTTATACTCTGCGCCCAGCTGTTAATAGCTGCCGCCAATGTTTCTGCTGCTGTTGGTAAGGTTTTATTTATCTGTCTTGCCATTTTTCTTGTAAGCCTGCGCTTTTTTTCGCTTGTCCAGCTCTAACGGCGGGTTTACTCCATGCTTTTTCTTATAGTTCTTTTTCCACTGTCTGTATTTCACTGCTTACCGCCCCTTTCTCCATATCGCATACGGCAATATCCATACTGGCGCTGTTATTATCAACACCGCTTTTGCTGTGCATATCGTCACAAATACTGCTACGTCTACTGCTGCCTGTGCAATTTCTTCCACTGCATCTACTATGCCGTCCATATACTCAAACATTTACTACCCCGTTTTCCTGCTTAATCTCAATATTTCTGCCGCCTCGCTGCTTTATAATTGCCTCTACGTGCAAGTATGCAGGCAGCATAACCACGCTGCCTGTTCGTAACTGATATTCTACGCTTTTCCGCATCTTCTCGTATTGCTCTGCCTTGCAAAACGCCGTACAGCCAGAATAATTGTAAATACCTGTGCTTTCTTCTTTTTCCGCTGCCGTCTATTCATGCTCTGCCCCGCTTTCCGTGTCCGTTTCGGACACCTTACCCGTATAGTCTGTTACTCTGATACCCAGAATACAGTAGCCCTCTGTAAGCCCTGTATAATCTTCCAGCATATAAATAATATCTGCATCAATCGTGCGCCCGGTATGCTTACCGTCCTTAAATTCCAGCATTTTAAGGCTGTCGCCCTGTTTATAGCCTCTGTCATTCTTCCGTAGCTCAAAGCCTTTTTTCCCGCTTACTACGTCCTCGTAATAAGATGCCACTATTTTTATCTCATGCCGCTTATGCTCTGTGTTTCCCTCACTTGGCAGATGCTCCATTTTTTCTGCGTCTGCCCGCTCCTGCAATTTCTTCTTTGTCTGGCGGTCTATAGCGTCCTGCTCTTCGCTGTATCGCTGTTCGTCCGTCTTTTCAGCCTCTGCCTTGTTTATGTACTGGTCGCATTTCTGGCACGTTCCCGTTTTTACGTTGCAGTCCTTGTATTTCTGGCAGGAATAGCACAAAGACGTTATGCTTTCTGGGTGCGGTGTTTCGTAATCGTCCCCCGCCTTTTTCTCTGCTACCTTTTCCGCTATTTCCTTTGCCTCACATTTTTGCCCGCTGCTGCTTTTTCCGCTATTTCTTTCTGCTCGTCCTCGTCCAGCTTTGCTGCCTCGTATGCAGCAGTGATACCTAAATTTCCCTCTTTCAGCTGCTCTTTAATCTCCGGCGTTGCGTTGTTGTTGATTGCGTCCATTCTGGCTACGTTTGTGCTGCTTTCGTTTATCATAGCCGCCACTAAATCACGCATTTTGCCTTGTATCTCTAAGCCGTCCTCTTCCTTGGCTCTGATAAGCGCCGCTTTTGTACGCTCTACTAATCTGGTTTTTTCATAGGCTGTAAGCTCCTGCGTAAATCCGTTGCCAGCCAATAAGCGCAGCTCATACATTGCCTCGCTCATATCCATAAAGCGGTAAAGCACTTTCTCATACTCCTTATACCCCCGCTCTAAGTTCAAAATATTTGCCGCATTACGTCTGTGTCCGTCGATTATACGGTATTCCCCGTTTACTCTCGCCAATACTGTAGGCTGTTCCTGTCCTACGTGTAAAAAGCTGTCTGCCAGCTCTTCTATGTTCTCTAATTTCTGGTGCGTATTCTCCTGCGCTGCCTTTACCTCGTAAGGGCTTAAATAAATCTCTTTGTATCCCTCTGTCTGTGCCTGCTGCCCTGCTGCTTTCGTCTTTGCGTTCAGAATGTCGTTAATGCCAAACTTTGCCATATTCTCTACCTCGCTTTCACAATCCTTTGTTTTTTCTTGCACTGTCCCATTACTCCGTTGCACATTTCGCACGTTCTCCAATGCTCGCAAGCGTCGCTTTGCGGGCATTTCTTCCCTGCAAATTTACTGCCCCAGTTCCAGCACTCCGTACCGCCAGTCCTGCTGCAATGCCAGTAAACGCATAATCTCTCTTTATGTGCCACGCTTGCTACCTCGCTTTCCCTGTATACGCTGTTACAAATTTCTTGTACCCCTGCGCCGCTCCGCAGCATGGCTATACTCATAAATCGGCTTACGCATGAAAGTATTTTCTGCTACTTTCTTTGAATATCGAATAATACCCAAAATATTAAAATCTGTCTTTTGTTCCAGCCACTCTACGCCTGCTGCCTCGCCGTCTGTATTCTGATATGACGTAATCAGCACGCCTGCCAGCTTTAATGCTGGGTTAAATGCCTTTGCGTCCTCTATCTGTTCTGTCACAATGTCCAGCCCCTCTAAAGCGTCCTCGTCCACCTTTACGGGTACTATTACCTCGTCCGTGATTGCCAGCGCATTTACAACATTAAGCCCAATATCCGGCGGGTTATCAATAATGCAGTAATCATACTTGCCGTATATGGTGCAATCTCCGTAATACTGCATCTTTGCATATACCAACGCTTTGTATCTCTCTATCTGGTTTTCGCTGTCCTCTTTTGTTAAATTCCACGTAGCCCCAAATAGTGACATATTCGCCGTTACAATGTCGATACCCTCATACTCTGTATGCTGTATCAGCTCGTCTGCGTTTTCCCAGTCCCCAGCCAGTAGCCTTGTGACTGGTGCTACGTTCTCTGCATCATATCTGCTGTACGCCTTGCTTAAGTTTCCCTGCTTATCATTGTCAATCAGCAGCACCTTATAACCTCGCCTGTAAAGCTCATACGCCATGTTTGCCGCTGTAAAGGTCTTGGCTACGCCGCCCTTTAAATTCAAAATGCTTATTGTTTTCATTCTTTGCCTCTCTTTCCTGCGTCGCCCCTAACGCATGGTTACTGTTTCCTGTTCTTTTGTAAGTTCGTCTGAATGTAATAAATACTGCTCTATCAGCTGCGCTGCTGGCTGCCAGCCGTAGCAGACGGCGGTATAATAGCCCTGCTGCCGCAGATACTCTAACCACTCTTTCTGTTTCTTGGTTGTCGTGTTCTCGCCTGCCTTAAGCTCTATGTAAAGCCCATGATACCCAGCCCTTGCAGCTGGTAGCATAATATCCGGCACGCCAGCCTTTACTCCCTGCCTCTTAAGCACCGCTGCTGTTGCTTTATCACGTTTGCCGCCGTTTGGCACATGATACATATATTGCAGTTCCGGCATAATCTCTGTTCTGTATGCAGCCCAGCTAAATAATGCCTCTTGATGCCCGCTTTCGTCGTCCAGTCTAAAGTTTCTCATTTTCTCGCCTCGCTCTCTGCTTAAATTCTACATACTGGCAAATTCTGAAAAGCAGCCCGTCCTTATGCGGCTTGCTGTTCTCTATCGCCAAAAGCGTTATTGTTTCCTCGCTTTGTAGTCCTGCATTTCCCAGTACGTCCCAGCGGCATATATCGTAGTATCTGCACCGCAGGCAGCAGCGCTTACAGTCCTTGCCTTTCTGGAATAACCAGTATTTAATTTTTTTCTATCATGTTTTCTGCCCTTTCTGCTGCCGCTGTCTTTCCAGCTCTCCTGCTGTCCAAAAATAGCTGCCGCAATTCTAAACGCCAGATATGCTGCCACAATCAGCGCCAGCAGTCCGGCTATTATCAACACTGCTGCAATGGCAATGCCCTTGATTATCTGCATTTCAGCCCCCCCTATCTGTTATTTTTACTAAGGTGTATCTTAAATACCCATAGCCGTAATACTCTGGGCTGTGTACCCCCATGCTTACGCTGTTCTTGTCCACGTAATAGCCCTTTATTGCCTTTGGCTCTTTCTTGAAATACTCACGGTCTGAAATTATGTGATACTCTGGCTCTGGTCTTACTAAATTCTTGCTGCAATTCCAGCGCTTACCCTGTAATGCTCCGTCAGTACCCTTTTTGTGCGTTCCTGTGTACTTGATTAAATAGCTTGCCAGTTCTGCATAGTTGCCGCTGTCGTCCAGAGGGAATACCTTTACTCTGTTATGCCCCTCGTATGCCTTATACCAGCAGCGCTGTAAAATCTCTGTGTCAATTTTATTTACTACAAGGTGGTGATGCCTCGCACCTTTCTTGCCTATCTCCATAACGTGTATGTATTTGAACTCTAACCCTGCTTTTCTGTACTCCTTTCTGCACTCCCTCAAAAATACGTCTATGTCCTGCCGCATCTGCTCCGGCGTTCTGTCCGACTCTCCTTCCTGCGGATATAGTCAAGCACTAAATGGTAGTCCCCATAGCCATAGTTTGCATTTATGAGTATCCTTAACTTTCTCTCTGCCTGTCTGGTGTTTACTTTCTCCTGCTCTTCTTTTGTTGGCTTTACCTTATCCCTCTGCTGATACCTTTCTTTTTGTATCTGCTGGTAAAGTACCTCTCTATCTCTATCGTATTTCCTGCTTTTGTTACCCTCTCTACGTATGGCATATATCTACCTCTCTGTCGGTTCGTTAATACTTTTATCAAGTGTTAAAACGGGCTGCCTGCCCGTTAAATTTCTTGACTTTGCGCCATACATAGCTTATAATTTTTATAGTATTTCAAAGCTGTATAGCTTAGCGCCTATGGTGTTTCCCCACCGTAGGCGCTTTTATTTTTCATGTTTCCTGCCACTCTCTTATGCGGCTTAAGGCATACTCATAAGCCCGTTTATATGCAGCTGTGCAAGCGCTGGCGGTACAGCAGTTCTCATGCCCCATAAGTACATAATCTACGCTCGTAACAATGCTTGCACTTATGCAGTTTTGCGTAGTCGCTCGCTACCCGCTCCTGTCGCTTTTCCTCATATTCCAGATGCCGTTTAATCTGGTTTGCATCTATAACCGCAATTCCCAGCATATTTGCTGTATGTATTTCTCTGTCCATTCCCTCTGTTATGCCGTATTTCACACCAGCAATAACAAAATCGCAGCCTTTCAGCAGCGCAAGCCCCGCAGCCATGCCCCTTGCCCGCTCTTCCGGCTTTTTATCGTCCATGCACTGCGTCATATATAAATGTGGCGTAATGGGTGCTAAGCCCGCCTCTAACGCCTGCCGTGTCAGCTGCTGCGCATAATCTATGTTTCTGTCCAGCTCTGCGCCGTCTTTCGCCCTGTATGGGCTGCATATATAAACCTTTCTCATGCCTTTTTACCCGCTTTCTGTTGTGCCTCTGCCCGTGCCTGTTCATTTCCTGCCAGATATGCTGCTAAGCACATCAGCTCGTCTGCTCCCTTTTGGTCTATAAAATTACAATCAACGCAGCATTTACAATACCCCGTAATCTGTAAATATCTGTCGTATACTTCCTGTGGTGTCTGGCACTGCTTTAAGCTGTCCACCATGCCTGCAAGCTGCTGTATTGCCTTTATGCCTGCCTCGCCGCCCTTTCCGTGTATCCCTACTGTAATCTGCCGCATTTTTGTTGCGCCGTCTGCTCCTAAAATTGTTTTACTCTTCATTCTGTGCCTCGCTTTCTTCCTTAAACCCAGCCAAAAGCATAGTCATTGCATCTATCGCTGTATCAAAATGTTTTCCCAGCTCTGCTGCATCAATAAGCCCCTGCTTTGTGTTTCTTCCGTTCCCTTTTATTGCTTGCGTTTGCAAAATAGGTTTTAACTGGCTAAGCCCAGCTATGCTGTCCTCTAACTCTTCCTCACTCACGCAGATTTTTACATATCCCTTGCCGATATGTTCAACACTCATTTTCTTTCTCTTCCTTTCTTCTAATCAGCCGTACCGATACCTCATAAGCTGTGCGCTGTTCTCTTTCTCCTGTGGCTGCATCAAGCACCTTTTCATACTGGCGGCTCTGATACCGTCCCAGCAGCTCTACAGTGTCGCCCTGCTGCCACTGCGCCGCCTCGTCTGCCTGTTCCTGCCAGCAGATGCACGGTAAAAAGCAACTGCCGCCTGTAAGCTCATTTCTTACCTTTACCGTAATATCAGTAATGCGCTTGCCTCTCGGTGTTTCTCTGTATGTTGGCTTATTCGCTATAACGCCTCTTACTGCTGCCTCGTCCTGCTCTACTGCCTTTTCCGATACCGTCACAAAATCTGCCAGAATATATACCAGCAGTCTACCGCTCTGGAAGTCCTTAAGCGTCTGCACCTTGCCTGTCAGTAAAAGCCTGCTGCCCTCTACAAATTCCTGCATAACGTCAAATTCTATGCCGTTGTAAGCCCTGTATGGTACGTCCTCTGCAAATACTACCGTTACCTCGTCCGGCACGCCGCTTGGTCTTACCGTTTCCAGCTTTGCCATATAACCACAAAACGGCAGCCGCATAGCTGCTTAATTTCCTTAATCTGTGTAAGCGTTCCTACCAGTCCCGCTGCATTTCCCTTGATACCGCCACCTGTAAGCTCGTCCATGATTGCAGTATCTAAATCCCGTAAAAAATCCGGCTTTTTCTTTGTCATACTTCCTGTCCTTTCCTTTCCTGTATGTATATGGTGTAGTAAAGTGACATCTGCAAATCACTAAACTTATACTGTGCTGTCTGGTCTGGCTCTAATGGTTTCATAAGCCCCAGCTCTTTCCAGCGTTTGTGCGTTATCTCCGGCACTGCCTAAACTTCTTTACCTCATGCTCTCTGTATTTTCGGTATTCCTCGCTTATCTCATGGTCTGCAAACGGTTTGAACGCTGCCAGATACCCTACGTAAACCTCTGCTTTTCCCTCGATAATGCGCAGGCGGTCTGAACTCTCCAGCGTGCCTATAAATTCCTCTACTGTCACTGTCTGCCTCTCCTATTTCTCCGGCATTTCGTACAGCTCGGTATTACTGCTGCAAACGGCTGTACGTCCATGCCGCCCCTTACTATAGCTGCACCGCCAGCCGTAAACAGATAGCTTACGCACGCTTTCTGTATCTCGTCCAGAACCTCTAAGCAGCGCTCTTTTGTGGCATACTCTCCGATTTCCTCTAAACACCCGTCACTTATGCAAATTACGTGGCGCTTTTTGTCTGCCTCTGCGCCGCCTCTCTTTTTCTTTATCTCCTCGTACTCTCCATACTCTACGCAGCGTAATTACCGCCCAGTCTATACAGCTTTTCTTTATTCTGGCTGCGTATATATACCTCGCTCATTGCCTTTATCTCCTTGCCTCTAAGTTTTCCATTTCAGAAATGCAGTTTGACGGTATCAGCTCATAAGCTGCCGCCTCTATTTCTGTAAGCGCCTCTTTGTACTCAATGTATCCCCACGCCTGCCGTGCTATCTCTGGTACGTTCTGCCGTTCCTCAAAATTTTCTATATGTAAAATCTCGTTTCCCTGCGGCTTTGGAAATGTTCCCAGCGATAACGGGCGTAAAGGGCTGTAATATCTGTGGCTCATTCTCCCGCCCCGCTTTCCTCTTTATGTTCTTGGTAGCCCTCTAAATAGCCTAATGCCTCTACGTCAATTTCCTTGCCGTCCTTACCGTCGCTGTTTATCCGAATTTTGCCGTAGTATGAATAAATACAGCAGCCGTCATAGTCGTATACTCTTATACTGCCCTCTGTGGCTGCCTCTGGTGTTTCAATAACCAGCGGCTCTGCCTGCTGCATCTGCGCTGCTACCTGTTCGTCTGTTACTGGCTCGCTGTTCTTTCCTCTGTACCAGATAGCCAGCATAAACAAAATGATTGCCAGCACGCCTGCCGCTATAATGGCTACGCACTGTATCAGTTTCTTAACTGCCTGTCGTTTCATTATCCTTTTTACCTTTCTGCTTTTCCTGCTCTTCCTCTGCACGCCGTATAAACGCCTCAATGTTGGCAATTTTCTTGTTATGTGCGTTAATAGCTTTTTTGGCTTTTTCATACAGCCAATACCATTGCGCAATTTCCTTATTTTCTTTCTCTTTCTGCAAATCCCTTTCCGCTTTTTCTATTGCATCTTCCAGATTTCCAGAATATGTAAAATGCCGCAATATTTTTTGTTTCTCTGATTTTATAGCTTGCCTTTCCCACTTACTCGCCCCCTTTTTCTACCTCAAAACGTAATTTCATTTGTGCCGGGTACAAATCTACCTTTGGTGCGCTGCGCCCGTTCCAGCGTTTCCCGCCGCACTCCCCTACACATTTCCAGCCAGCCGCTTTAAGACTGCTGCCTGTTTCGGATACTAAAATATAAGTAATCAGTTTTTTGTATCCTAAATTTCTTGCCGCTCTCCATGCTGCCGAATACAAAAAACTGCACGCATTTCTTGTACCGTCTGTGCAAAGTCTATTTACTTCCAGCGTTAGCCCGTTATCCAAATATCTGCTTACTGGTCTACCCACAATAGCCACGCCTACTATTTTCTCTCCGTCGCTTGCCGCAATGCTGAATTTATGCCCCACTACTGGCTTATGGTGTCTATGGTATCTCTCAACAAAAGCATTAGCCTCTTTTAACGTAATTGGTACTAATTCAAGCATTTACTGCCGCCTCTCTTCCGTAGCAAAATAGTAGTTATCTACTATCAGCATTTTTTTACTGAAAAGACACATAAGCCCCAGCGGTACGGTAATAACCGCTATTGTTATGTCGCCCTCTGCCGCCCATACTGCCAGCACGGTAACTACCAGCATTGCAAGCCCATAGGCTTTCTGCTTAATGAAATACCAGCGGCGGGCTTTCTTTTCCTGCTCCCGCTGTCGCCTCTGCTCTTTTTTCTTTCGCATATCTGCCATTGCATCTGCGTAGCCTTTCTGGTATGCGTCCTCTACTATCAATGCCTCTGCTGCCATTCTCTGCCTCTCTTCCTTTCGGCGGCGCTCTCTGTCTTTCCATGTGTGCCGCTCTCCTGTTCTGGCGTTTGGTTTTACCGTGCGGGCTGCTTTTCGCATTAAAAAGCAACTGAAAACCTGTTGACTGTCCACATACTTTCTGGCTGGTATGACCGCCGCTATTTTTTCACGGTATCCAGATTGCAGCTATTAGCCGGCTGCCCTCTGCGCAGGCTCGCCATGCCTGCTACACAATGTGCCGTGTGGGATTTGAACCCACGACTTGCCGCTTATGAGGCGGCTGCTCTAACCGCTGAACTAACGGCACTCGTGGCGGCTGCTGCCGCCTACATTTCCTCTAAACTGTCGGTTTCTTCCAGATAGCCTATAAATTCCTCTAAACTATCTACGTTTTCCTGCATCTGCTCGCCACGTTCTCCATATTGCAAACTCTCCGGCAGATTTTCGTAGCTTTCCTGCTCTTCGTCTTTTACCTCTTCCAAAATGTCCCTTGCTTGGCTTATCAGCTCTAATGCCTCTGCAATTCTGTTGCGCCTCTGCTTATTCATTCTTTACCGCTCCTTTCCTTATAGTGCCTGCTGCCCCGCTGCTGCTGTGTATGTTTTCAGTGTGGCGTTGCAGCGTTTGAACTCCCTATAAATAGTGTCCCTGTGTGTTCCCAGCGTCTCTGCAATATCGCTTACGCTGCTGCCCTGCTTACTCATAGCCTCTATGGTCTGCCTGTCCTCATAATGCAGACGCTTATACTTTCGTTTTCCCATGCTCTATGCTCCTTTCCGTCCTCATTTGCTTTTATGGTAAAAAAATAAGCGTGTCAGAGTTTTTACGCTCTGCACGCTCTTCTTTTCTGCTGTTTCCTATAAAAAAAAGAAAATCGGCAGAGGCTTTATAACCTCTTGTCGATTTTCATTCTAAAACTTATCTTATTCTTCAAGGGTTTTTTTCAATTTGTGGATAACCGGCAGGAGCATGTTCAAATCATGGTTTTCCATGCACAGATTGAAACGAAAAAGAGGAAAAAGTACACTTCATATTAATTTTCAAGTGTCTTTTTCCTCTTTGATGAGCTGTATAATGCACTGTTTCTTCTATATATAATATAGTAGAAACGCAAATTTATCTGCCGGGCAGATTCTACTGCGCAGCCCCTGCTTCTTTCTCGATCTCCAGATTCTCCTTCACCTTCGCCTCAAAATCATCGTCCGCGGTCGCTGTCTCCCCGTTCTCTGCGGAGATCTTTTCATTTACGGCATCCACGCCTTCATCGAAGACCTCCAGAGCTGTCTGAAGCTGGTTGTCCTCATCCTTCGGGATCTCGATCTTTGACTTTAAGTCTTCGTCGAGAGCTACGGTCACATCCGGCTCAATGCCAAGTTTGTGGATGCACTCGCCTGACGGGGTGTAGTAGTATGCCGTTGTGAGCTTCAGACGCTGCCGTCCGGCAGGTTGAAGATGCCCTGAGCGATTCCTTTTCCGAAGGTCTTCTCGCCTACAATCGTTGCCCAGGCATTGTCCTTTAAGGCACCTGTCAGAACCTCGGACGCACTGGCGCTTTCACCGTTTACAAGAAGAATGATCGGGACATCTACCTCATGTCCGTCATCGGAAGTATAGACGCTGTCATCGATTCCTTTTCCCTTGAAGCTTACAATGGTCTTTCCATCCGGAAGCAGGTAGTCCGCAATATCCTTCGCCGCCTGAACAACGCCGCCGCCGTTGTTTCGAAGATCGATGATCAGCTTGTCCATTCCCTTGGATGCCAGATCATCCACAGCGCTCTTAAACTGTTCAGAGCTTACCTCCTCAAAGGAAGAAAGTGAAATGTAGCCGGCATGATTATCCAGCAGTTCATACTCTACTGTTGGGTTCTCCACCATACGGCGCTCCACGTCCATCTCTACATACTCATCCGTGGACTGGCGGTACACAGTCAGATGAACCTTCGTCCCCTCCTCACCTCGGATGTGGTCACTGACGAGAAGAGACAGATCCTCTCCGGTAGCCTCGATATCTTCCACTTTATAGAGGATATCTCCCGGCAGCATTCCGGCTTCCTGGGCCGGGGAGTTCTTGAACACCTTGACCGCTGTGATGATTCCTGTGTATACATTCTGGCTCACTTGTACACCAATTCCGCAGTAAGTTCCGGAAGTCTCCTCATTCAGGCTTGTGTACTCGTCCTTATCGTAATATACGGAATACGGATCGTTCAACGAGGACATGTAACCGCGGTAGATCCAGTCTTCCGCCGTTCCGTTCTTTGCCTGTTCTTCCTCCGTCATGTTCTCATCGAACAGGAAGTACTTATCGATCAGTGCCTCCATATACTGAAGCTTCGGCGTGATCTTGTTCATATCCAGCTGAGTGCCGGATGTCTCCGCGGTCTGTGTGCTCTGGCTCTCAGATGCACGCTTCCTACGGTCCAGATCCCCGTTGCAACACCTACGACTGCAAGTCCGGAGAATGCTGTCACAAGGACTCCGACAAGGACGCCTTTCCAAAATTTATTTTTTGTCTCTTTCTCTTCCAATGTCTTTTCTCCTTCATCCCAGGGCAGCCAGATCTCATCCGATAAAAACTGTGCCAGGATCTTTATGTAAAAAGTCTACAGGTCATATTTCCCTGCATTCAGCACCGCAGGCTCTCTTTTCTGCCTGTCAGTCCCTACGGGCTCACATATTTCGTCGGATTCACATAGGACCCGTTCACCCGGACTCCGAAGTGAGATGGGACCCGGTGGAGTATCCCGTCGAACCGACCTTCGCGATGGTCTGTCCCTTTTTCACACTCTGCCCCTGTGATACAAGCAGGCTCGATGCATGCATATAAACTGTATACACGCCGCCGCCATGGCTTATCATCACATAATTTCCTGCAGAAGAACTGTAAGTCGCGATCACGACCTCACCCGCAGCAGCAGCCACGATCGATGTTCCCGTCGGCGCGCTGATATCAATTCCCTGATGGTTCGAGGACGCGCCCTTCGTCGGGGATTTTCGCCCTCCAAAGCCGGAAGTAATCCGCCCGCTGGCAGGACACGGCCATGTAAAGCTAATGTCCCCAAGACTCACGGTTTTATACGTCTGTGCCGCCTTGTTTGCCGCTGCGGCCTTTTTCTTTTCTTCCTCGGCTTTCTTTCTCGCTTCCTCTTCCTTCCGCTTGATCTCTGCCTCGATGGACTTGATCTGGTTCTCCTGGGCCGCGATGGACTTCGCGTACTCGGAGATCTGTCCCTCCGCGGAGGCGATCTTCGTCTCGTAGTTCTGAAGCTCCGTCTGTTTTGCAGCCAGAAGCTTCTCCACGGACGCCTGTTTTGCCTCCGTCTCGTCCTGAAGCATCAGGAGCTCGGCATGTTCACTCTCTAAACTCTTTTCCTTCTCCGCGATTTTCTCCTTCGTAGCGGCATATTCATCGAGCTTCTGCCGGTCGTAGGACGAGATCTTTGTGATGTACTCCGCCTTGCTCAAGAGCTCCGAGAGGGAGCCGGACTCCATGAGTAGGTCCACATAGGTGCTGTCGCCCTTCTCATACATATATTT
>ENA-OQAZ01000980-OQAZ01000980.1-human-gut-metagenome-genome-assembly--contig:-NODE-980-length-14890-cov-2.611055_pt1 | contig 14890 bp, 16 predicted proteins | sample MGYA00242737_ERZ504531 | MGnify/ENA primary metagenome ERZ504531 (study PRJEB26092, sample SAMD00036244) | human gut metagenome | host: Homo sapiens | study: EMG produced TPA metagenomics assembly of...
TTTATTTTATTTAGAAAGAATATCCGCTATAGTGGATTTACAAAAGTAAAGATATAATTTGAGCAAGATCAGAAAAAGGAGAAAAAGATGGAATATACATATAATAAAGAATATTTAATGAGAGATAACAAACCCTGGTTCCGGTCATGGGAGAGTTTCACTACAGTCGTTACCGGGATGATCTTTGGGAGGAATCATTGCGGAAGATGAAAGCAGGCGGAGTTACGGTAGTTGCCACCTATGCATTCTGGATCCACCATGAGGAAGAGGAAAGCGTATATGATTTTACCGGATGCCGGAATGTTGGAAAGTTTCTGGCTATCTGTAAGAAACTGGATCTTCCGGTGTTCCTGCGGATCGGACCATGGTGCCATGGAGAAGTGCGAAACGGTGGATTTCCGGACTGGCTGCTGGAAAAGCAGATCCCGCTTCGCTGCGATGATCCGGCGTATCTTACGCTGGCGAGACGGTACTGGGAGGGCGCTGTATCAGCAGGTAAAAGGCAGATGTATGAGGACGGCGGACCGGTCATCGGGATCCAGATTGAAAATGAATATGGTCATGTAGGCGGTCAGACGGAGAAGCCGGTGAGCAGCATATGCGGACCTTACAGAAGATGGCAAAAGAGATTGGCTTTTGCGTGCCATTGTATACAGCGACCGGCTGGGGCGGTGCGGTGACGGGCGGTATGCTTCCGGTGATGGCGGGGTACTGTGAGGCACCGTGGGACAGCCGGTTGACGGAACTGGAAGCAAATGAGAACTATGTATTTACCGGCAACCGAAACGATACACTGGTGGCAAATGATCATCATGTTTCGGAACAGCTGACCTTTGATCCGGCAGAATTTCCTTATCTTACGGCAGAACTTGGTGGCGGACTGCAGCCTACGGAGCACCGAAGACCGGTTCCGGTAGGAACGATATCGGAGCAATGTCACTGACAAAACTTGGTTCCGGGGTGGCGATGCTTGGTACTATATGTATCACGGAGGAACGAATCCCAAAGGAAAATTCTCTACGCTGGAAGAGAGTAAGGCTACAGGATATCCGAATAATGTATCGGTACTGAGTTATGATTTCCGTGCACCGATCCGACAGTTCGGGCAGGTCTCAGATACTTATAAAGAGATTAAGCTGCTGGCACTGTTTGCGAAAGACTTTGGACAGGATCTGGTGACACTTCCGGCGGAAATCGATCTGGTGGGTGTGGACCCGGAAGATATGCACACGCTGCGTCTGTCCTGGCGGCATGATGACGATCATGGGTATGTGTTCTTTAATAACTATCAGAGAAAACGCCGGATGGATGCGCATAACGGTGTGACACTGGAAGGCAGATGCAAAGAAGCACCGGTGGAGTTTCCGAAGCTGGATCTTTTGCCGGGAAGCTATGGATTTTTCCCATATCATTTCCGGGAAGGAGACGGGGAACTGCTCTCGGCAAATGCAACACCGCTTTGCAGACTGCGGGGAGAAGACGGAACATCGTGCGTGGTATTTTACGGTGATTGGGATCCTGCATTTGTGTGGAAGGATGAAAAGCATTTTCCGGTGCTTCATCTGGACCGGGAACGTGCACTGCAGGCGTGGAAAGTGACGCTGGATCGGGAGTATCTGATCCTTTCGGATGACTATGTGTGGGAGGAAGATGGAAAGCTACACATAGAAGGAGGGAAGGAGACGGTGATCCGGTGTTATCCGAAACTGAAAGATTTTTCGGTTCTTCCGGATGGTTTCGAAGCGTGTGGTCTGGATCACGAGTTTACCCTGTATCGGAGAAGAGAAAAAGCGGAGGATACCAGGGTAACCGTGACAGAAGGAACTGTTGGCGAGGATTCACGGATCTACAACCTGAAAATAACTTCACCGGAAACCTGGCGAGATACGATACTCTCTCTGGACTTCGGCGGAGACAAAATAGAGCTTTTCCGGGATGGCGAGATGCTCACCGACAGCTACTACACCGGCGAGCCGGTACAGATCAGCCTGCGCTACTTTGATTTCCCACAAGAATTGCAGGTAAAGATCTACCCCCTGAAAGAAGACGCCCCAAGATTCCTGGAACGCTGGCCACAGATGAAAGACGGGTGTGCGTGTGAGTTGTATGGAGTTGGAGTGAAGAATCTGGTGTGGTAAATGTAAAGATGTAACTGAAAAAAAGGAAAGTTGTTGATAATATTCTTGTGGCACAACTTTCCTTTTTTGTTACAGTGCATATCAATAATTGGTCCAGTGGACCAATTTTGATTATTATATCCTTGCACAGAAAACAGATTTGAGATAAAATGTTTAAAAGGTTTAAAATAAACCGTTGTCAACTGAACTATAAAAACCGTTGTGATGAACAGACAGGGGGCTTCTACATGAATGTAAAATCCATAGATATCGCCAGGGCACTTGGCATCTCTAAATCCACTGTATCTCTGGCATTGAATGGAAAACCGGGCGTGAGTGAACAGACACGGCAGGAAGTCCTCGCATGTAAGAAACAGCTGGAAGAGCATGGGGTAGTGCCGCCGGGAATGTTTTCGAGACAGCCGGAACAAAGAAAAAGACAGCAGATCAAGATTGTCAAAATTACAAATGGAATGAAAAATATACAGGGAGCTGAGCTGGATCTCTGGACAGATGTGAATCAGGTATTTGAGAAAAATCTGCAAGCAAATGGATATTCGCTTGGATTACTGTATGCAGATTTCAGGGAGGAAGATCAGTCCCGCATGATTGCCGAATGTAATGCGGATGATGTGGCGGGTGTAATTATTTTCGGAACGGAATTAAAACAGGAAAACAGTCCGTTGCTTGACGGAATCCGAAAACCGTTGGTGATTTACGATGCGGCGCCGGATATTGAAAAATATCCGGTGATTCTGATCGATAACCGTCAGGGAGTAGAACTTGCGGTGAACGAACTTCTGGCGAAAGGAAATACAGATATTCAGTATCTGTGTAATCCATTACCGATGTATAATTATCTGAGCCGGCGCAGAGGTTTTCAGGAAATTATGAAACAGAAGGGGCTGGGAGATGCTTCTGATCGTATCATCAATACGGGAAGCAGTATAGAAGAAGTTCATCAGATGATGCGAGAGTATCTAAAAAACAGCAAAGCTGCCTCAGGCATATATTATGGAGAGTTATCATGTTTCCATGGGAACGATTATGGCAATGAATGAATTGAATATTCGTATTCCGGAAGATGTGAGTCTGATCGGTATTGATGCTCTGCCAAGTTTTCTCACCGGAGGCATTGATATGACAAGTATCCGTGTCCCCCATACAGAAAGAGCATACTGGGCAATACAGTTGTTATTGAAGGAAATAGAACACCCGGTAAAAGAAAAATGTAAGTTGTATACAAATTGTGTGTTTGTAGATGGTGAAACAGTTAAGAAAAGATAAAAGAGAACAGCAAGTGAAAAAGTTCAGATTCCGTGTGGGAAGCTGAACTTTTTTCTTACTTTACAGGAAATTGCTTTCCTGTAAAGTAAGAAACGCTCCGCGAGGATGTACCGAGGCACGTTCTTAGTTCTATGGACAATGAGCAAAGACATATATTTATAGAAAAAGTTGAAAATAAAAAACGAAAAAGTTTAAAATATAAACAAAAATAAACATGAATTTAAATAAAAGAGGAAGAATATGAGAAGATACAATTATGAAAAACAGGTGGAAAAATGGGATGTTCTGGAAGTGACTGTAGAAGGTCATTCTGATAAGAACCCATTTGTAGATTATGAGATTCAAGGAATCTTTACAGGAAAACATGAGACAGTAACTGTGGACGGATTTTATGACGGAGAAGGTGTGTACAAAGTAAGATATATGCCGTCTTTCGTGGAATTATATACATTCGAAGTGACAGGGAGCGCGATAGAAGGGGAAGTGCTCACTGGAAAATTTCAGGTAACACCGGCGAGCGAGGAAAATCACGGACCGATCCGTGTGGCAAATACCTATCATTTTGCCTACGAAGACGGAACGCCGTATTATTCCATCGGCACAACCTGTTATGTGTGGGCAGAGCGCGGTTTCAGATGCTGCAGTCAAAAGGTATTTTGCCCCTGAAAAAGAGGCGTCATTGCTTTTATGTGAAGAACATCACAGAGAGCAATGGCGCTTTTTGAATTGGCAGGAAAAAGGCCTTTTCTTTGTTATTAAGTATCACATCAGGTATACCAGATGTAGTGACATAGAAAGATGAAACACGATATGTTGATAAAAAATATTGTTATATGAGAAAAGTTCGTTAAAATAACGACAAATAGCACTAAAATAAAATATTTATTGTGCAAAATGATAAAGTAAAGTATAATAGTGATAATGACATCTGTATAAAATGCAAAAGTGAACGGCAGCAATATGGAGGTTGAAACTGCGGTTTGCGCAAAACTGTTCAGAGGGGAAACTGAACAGGTACGGAAAGTTATCGAAATCAAAAAAGAAAAGGGCAATGAAGTGAAAGGAGGAAACTACATGCTGGATCAATCTTATTACCAGAAAACGGATGAGATTATCGAACACTACGGCCGCAAGGCAGCTTCCCTGATTCCGATCATGCAGGATATTCAGGCAGAATATCGTTATCTGCCGGGAGAACTGCTTACTTATGTGGCGAAAGAGATCGGAGTCAAAGAGGCAAAAGCCTACAGTGTGGCGACATTCTATGAAAACTTTTCCTTTGAACCGAAAGGAAAATACGTGATCAAGGTCTGTGACGGAACAGCCTGTCATGTAAGAAAATCCATGCCGGTAAAAGAAGCTTTGATGAAAGAACTGGGACTCAGTAATAAGAAACACACAACGGATGATATGTTATTTACCGTAGAGACCGTATCCTGTCTGGGGCTTGTGGACTGGCGCCGACTCTGACCGTGAATGACGAAGTACATCCGAAGATGACACCGGAAAAAGCTATCGAGCTGTTAAATGAATTGAGAGGAGAAAGCGTATGAGTATAAATTGCCGTGAAGATCTGTTAAACAGACAGGCAAAGGTAAATGAAGAAATCAAATCGTATACCTGTCGCGTTCTTGTCTGTTCCGGTACCGGCTGTATCGCATCCGGTGCTCAGAAAATTTATGAAGAAATGGAAATCCTGTGTCGTGATATCGACGGTGTCACCGTGGAGATGCAGAAAGATGTTCCACATATCGGAGTCATCAAAACAGGTTGTCAGGGTCTGTGTGAACTGGGACCTCTGATGCGTATCGAACCATATAACTATCAGTATGTACATGTACAGCCGGAAGACTGTAAAGAGATCGTGGAGCGCACGATCCTGGAAGGACAGCCGGTAGAGAGACTGTTCTACCGTGATCATGAGATCGTCTGTCCGCATCCGGACGATATTCCGTTCCTGAATCAGCAGACACGTATCGTTCTGGAAAACTGTGGAAAGATCGACGCAGAGTCGATTGACGAATATATCGCAGCCGGTGGATATCAGGCACTGGCCAAAGCACTTAGCTCCATGACCCCGCAGGATGTTATCGAAGAAGTTACAAAATCAGGACTTCGTGGACGTGGCGGTGCGGGATTCCCTGCAGGAAAAAAATGGTCACAGGTAGCCCGTCAGAAAGAAAAAGTACGATATGTGGTGTGTAACGGTGATGAGGGTGATCCGGGTGCGTTCATGGATGGTTCTGTAATGGAAGGTGATCCGTATAAGATGATCGAAGGTATGACCATCGCCGCTTATGCAGTAGGTGCAGAAGACGGATATATCTACGTGCGTGCAGAGTATCCATTATCCGTAAAACGTCTGCGCATGGCGATCGAACAGGCAGAGGCAAATGGTCTGTTAGGTGATCATATCCTTGGTTCGGATGTGAACTTCCATCTGCATATCAACCGTGGTGCAGGTGCTTTTGTATGTGGTGAGGGATCGGCTCTGACGGCATCCATCGAAGGAAACAGAGGTATGCCGCGTGTAAAACCACCGCGTACCGTTGAAAAAGGTCTGTGGGAAAAACCGACCGTGCTGAATAACGTAGAAACATATGCCAATGTACCGAAGATCATTCTGGAAGGTGCAGACTGGTTCCGTACCATCGGTACCGAGGGAAGCCCAGGAACAAAGACATTCTCTCTGACCGGTGCCATTGAAAATACCGGTTTGATCGAAGTGCCTATGGGAACAACACTTCGTCATATTATTTATGATATCGGCGGCGGACTCAAGAGTGGTGCTGCTTTCAAGGGCGTACAGATCGGCGGACCGTCCGGCGGATGTCTGATCCTGGATCAGCTGGATGCGCCTCTGGACTTTGATTCGGTAAAGAAACTGGATGCATCATGGGATCCGGTGGACTGGTAGTCATGGATGAAAACACCTGTATGGTAGAGGTAGCCCGTTTCTTTATGAACTTTACCCAGCGTGAAAGCTGTGGAAAATGTGTTCCGTGCCGAGAGGGAACCAAACGTATGCTGGAGATCCTGGAGCGGATCGTAGACGGCAAGGGTGAGATGTCAGATCTCGATGAGCTGGAAGAACTGGCGCACATGGTACAGAGTATGGCTCTGTGCGGTCTTGGAAAGAGTGCACCGCTTCCGGTCATCAGTACATTAAACCGGTTCAGGGATGAGTACGAAGAGCATATCCGGGACAAAAAATGCCGTGCGAAAGTCTGTACAGCACTCCGTAAGTTCCATATCAATCCGGAATTCTGTATCGGATGTGGAAAATGTGCGAAGAACTGTCCGGCAGGAGCGATTACCGGAGCTATCAAGCATCCGCATCAGATCGACAACGATCTGTGTATCAAGTGTGGTGCCTGTAAAGATAACTGTAACTTTAATGCTGTATATGTGGAAATGTAGGAAGGAGGGTGTCTTATGAGTCATATGATCATCGATGGAAGAAAAGTTGAATTTACGGATGAGAAAAATGTCCTGTCAGTGATCCGAAAGGCGGGTATCAATATCCCGACACTGTGTTACCACTCCGAGCTTTCCACATTTGGTGCCTGTCGTCTGTGTACCGTGGAAGATGACAGAGGAAAGATGTTTGCATCCTGTTCGGAAGAGCCGAGAGACGGCATGGTGATCCATACCAATTCCGGACGTATCAGAAAATACAGAAAACTCATCGTGGAACTGCTTCTGGCAGCACACTGCCGTGACTGTACCACCTGTGTAAAGAGTGGAGAATGTGTTCTGCAGGAACTGGCACATCGCCTGGGGGTTGAAAATGTCCGGTTCCAGAATACGAGAGAACAGAGAGAACTGGATCTGAGTTCCCCGTCTCTGGTGAGAGATCCGAATAAATGTATCCTTTGTGGAAACTGTGTCCGCGCCTGTGAAGAACTGCAGGGTATCGGTGCTCTTGGATTTGCATTCCGTGGCACCGAAGCGATGGTTATGCCGGCGTTTGACCGGAAGATTTCCACAACGGACTGTGTAAACTGTGGTCAGTGTAGAGTATTCTGTCCGACCGGAGCTATTTCTATCCGAACCAATATGGATGAAGTGTGGGAAGCTCTGGCAGATCCGAATGTGCGCGTGGTAGCTCAGGTAGCACCGGCTGTCCGTGTTGCAGTCGGCGATCATTACGGACTGACCAAAGGAAGAAGCGTGATGGGCAAGATCGTCAATGCTCTGCATCTGATGGGATTTGATGAAGTATACGATACTTCCTTCAGTGCGGATCTGACGATCATGGAAGAGAGTGCAGAGTTCCTTGACAGAATCAAAAAAGGAGAAAAACTTCCGTTACTGACTTCCTGCTGTCCGGCATGGGTCAAATTCGTAACCGATCAGTACAAAGATTATATTCCGAACCTGTCCACCTGCCGTTCCCCGCAGGGAATGCTTTCCGCGGTCATCAAAGAGTATTTCCGGGATCCGGAACATGCACAGGGCAAGAAGACTGTTATGGTTTCCATCATGCCATGTACTGCGAAGAAGGCGGAAGCTGTTCGTCCAAACAGCTTTACCAAGGGAGAACAGGATACAGATGTTGTTATTACAACTACGGAACTGCTTCGTATGATCGATAATTTCGGTCTTGATTTTGCGGTTCTCGAACCGGAAGCTTGTGATATGCCGTTTGGATTCGGTTCCGGCGGTGGTGTGATCTTCGGTGTGACCGGTGGTGTGACTGAGGCAGTGCTTCGTCGCCTGACCAATGACCACAGCAAAGAAGCGATGCATGAGATCGCAGAAAGCGGTGTCCGTGGAGAAGAAGGTATCAAAGAGTTCTCTGTAGATTATCAGGGAACCGAAATCAAGATCTGTGTAGCCAGTGGTCTTGCCAATGCGAGAAAAGTTATGGATCAGGTAAAGAACGGAGAAAAAGAATATCATCTGATCGAAATCATGGCCTGTCGTCGTGGCTGTATCATGGGAGGCGGACAGCCGACCAGAGCCGGTGACAGAACAAAATCACTCCGTGCGAAAGGTCTGTACAACGCAGATAATACAACGATCATCAAGAAATCCGATGAGAACCCGCTGGTTCAGGAATTGTATGTCGGATTATTAAAAGGCAAAGAGCATGAACTGTTACATAACGAAAGTTATGAATAAACTGGTATCATAATATTATAGGAAAACTCCTGGAACTATTCCGTATTTGCATATGTAGATGTAGTCGGAACTGTTGAATTCTGACAGGGCGAATGCTATCATTTTTAAGAGTACTATCAAAAGAAAACCTATGAAAAATGTATAACGGAAGATCAGGAGGAAAAATGAGAGGACTGTATTCATCCAAAACAGAAATCAGACACAAAATATTTACGGAGATTGCCCGTATGGCATACGAAGAGCAATCTCCGGAGGAGGTACTGGAAGAACTTCCATATAAGATCATCCCGGGAGAGGTTGCAACTTACAGAGACAGTATTTTTCTGGAGCGGCAGTCGTTGGTGAGCGTCTGCGTGTGGCAATGGGAATGTCGCTGAGAAAAATCACAGAGCATGCGCCAATCTCCAAAGGTGTGGAACCCAGTATTATAGAAGAAAAATATTACGAACCGCCGCTTATCAATGTGATCAAATTCGCCTGCAATGCCTGTCCGGAGAAGAGAGTCATGACAACAGAAGGATGTCAGGGCTGTCTGGAACATCCATGCGTGGAGGTCTGTCCGAAGAAGGCTGTCCATATGGAAGGTGGAAGATCTTATATTGATGAGTCTTCATGTATCAAATGTGGAAAGTGCGTGGAAGCCTGTCCGTATAATGCGATCATCAAACAGGAGCGTCCATGTACAAAAGCATGCGGAATGAATGCGATTGGTTCTGATGAATATGGAAGAGCGGAGATCGATCAGGAGAAATGTGTATCCTGCGGTCAGTGTCTGGTAAGCTGTCCGTTCAGTGCCATTGTGGATAAGGGCAGATTTTTCAGACGATCATGGCGATAAAGAGCGAGACACCGGTTTATGCGATTCTTGCGCCGGCGATCGCAGGTCAGTTCCAGGATATGAAAAATACAAAGATCCGTGGCGCTTTTCAGGCACTGGGATTTACCGATGTGAGAGAAGTTGCGATCGGAGCGGATCTGTGTACGGTGGAAGAAGCAAAGGATTTTCTGGAAGAAGTTCCGGAAAAACTGCCGTTCATGGCAACATCCTGTTGTCCGTCCTGGTCTATGATGGCGAAAAAACTGTTCCCGGAACAGGCAAAATGCATTTCCATGGCGCTGACGCCGATGGTTCTGACTGCGCGACTGATCAAACAGAAAGAACCGGACTGCAAGATCGTCTTTGTTGGTCCGTGTGCAGCGAAAAAACTGGAGGCAAGCCGGAAGAGTATCCGCAGTTATGTGGATTTTGTACTGACATTTGAGGAAGTTGCCGGAATGTTTGATGCGAAAGGTGTGGACTGGAAGGATATTCCGGAAGGCGAACCTTTATTCCGTGCAAGCGCAGATGGACGCGGTTTTGCAGTCAGCGGAGGGGTTGCACAGGCTGTCGTACATGCGGTAAAACGGATCGATCCGGAACGGGAAGTCAAAGTGGTCAATGCAGAAGGTCTGCAGAACTGCAAGAAGATGCTTCAGATGGCGAAAGCCGGTAAGTACAATGGCTATCTGCTGGAAGGAATGGCATGTCCTGGAGGATGTGTGGCCGGAGCAGGTACGCTGCAGGTGGTAAAGAAAGCAGCAGCAGCGCTGGAAAAGATGAAAGGTGAAGCATCCTTTACAGAATCTTCTGACTCCAAATATCAGTCAAGACTGGAGAGTCTGGAAAAGTTTGATGTGGAATAACATACAGATACTACAGCTACAGAGAGCAGAATTTTCTGCTCTCTGTATTGAAAAGAAGCAGGCACAGAAAGTGCAGATATAAGGGAGTAGGTGGAACATGAACAGAATTGCCGTGATTGGAATTATCGTGGAAGAACCACAGGAAGTCGAGAAACTCAACCAGCTGCTTCATGAATATGGAAGTTATATTATAGGAAGAATGGGGATTCCTACCGGGAGAGAAAGATCCATGTGATCAGCATCGCGATGGATGCACCGCAGGATACGATCAATGCCCTGACCGGAAAGATCGGAAGACTGGAAGGAATTTCTGCAAAAGCAGTTTACTCGAAATAGGAGACATGCATGAACAGAGACATACTGAGTAAGATCGAACAGGAGCAGATGATCAGCCGTGAGGAGCTGGAAGAACTGCTGACGACAACCGATCAGGAACTGATCGAGGAACTGTACCGGCGGGCGAGAGCGACAGCCGGGAAATATTATGGAAAAGAGATCTACCTGAGGGGCTGATCGAATTTACCAATTATTGCAAAAATAACTGTTATTACTGTGGGATCCGCTGTGGCAATGAAAAAGCGCAGAGATATCGGCTGACCATGGATTCAGATCCTTTCGTGCTGTGAAAGCGGATGGGAACTTGGTTTTCGGACCTTTGTACTCCAGGGAGGAGAAGATCCTTATTATACCGATGAGCGGATCTGTACGATCACAAAAGAAATCAAGAAACGATATCCGGACTGTGCGGTGACGTTATCGATCGGGGAGAAAGAACGGGCAAGCTATCAGGCGTATTTTGACGCGGGGGCTGACCGGTATCTGCTTCGGCATGAGACGGCAGATGAGGTGCATTATCAGAAACTTCATCCGTCACAGATGTCACTGGCACACAGAAAAGAGTGTCTGAGGGAACTGAAGGAGATCGGATATCAGACAGGGTGTGGCTTTATGGTAGGATCGCCGGGACAGACGCTGGATACCTTATATGAGGATCTGGTGTTTATCAAAGAACTCCAACCGGAGATGGTGGGAATCGGACCGTTTATTCCCCATCAGGATACCCCATTTGCAGAAGAAAAGGCAGGAACGCTGGAAGATACCTTACGGCTTCTGGCAATCATCCGGCTGATTCATCCGATGGTACTGCTGCCATCCACCACTGCACTCGGAACGATCCATCCGATGGGAAGAGAAAAGGGAATTCTGGCAGGAGCAACGTGGTGATGCCAAACCTGTCACCGATTCAGGTACGGGACAAATACCAGCTGTATGACAATAAGATCTGTACGGGCGAAGAAGCGGCAGAGTGCCGCGGTTGTCTGGAACGGCGCATAGCTGCGATTGGTTATCAGTGTGTGACAGATCGCGGAGACAGTGCAATGTGCCGATGAAAAACAAGAAATACTAATTGGGAAGATTGCGGAAATCTGTCTGCGGGATCCGAATGGAATCACAGAAGACCCGGTAGCCTGACCAAAAAGAAAGGAAGAGAGACGTTATGTATAATTCGAAATCGTTAAAAGCCGAGGAATTTATCTCAGATGAAGAGATCAGAGAAACCCTGGCTTATGCAGATGCAAATAAAGACAACGTGGAACTGATCGACCAGATCCTTGCGAAAGCAAAGGAATGTAAAGGCCTGACACACAGAGAGGCTTCTGTGTTGCTGGCCTGTGAGATGCCGGACAAGATTCAGGAAATGTATGAACTTGCGGCAGAGATTAAAAAAGAATTTTACGGAAACCGGATCGTGCTTTTTGCACCGTTGTATCTGTCCAATTACTGTATCAACGGTTGCGTATACTGTCCGTATCATAAAAAGAATACACATATCGCCCGGAAAAAACTGACCCAGGAAGAGATTGTAAAAGAAGTGACAGCTCTGCAGGATATGGACATAAACGACTGGCGATCGAGGCAGGAGAAGATCCGGAAAACAATCCGATCGAATATATTCTGGAATCTATCAAAACGATTTACAGTATCAAACATAAAAACGGAGCCATCCGCCGTGTGAACGTAAATATTGCGGCGACCACCGTGGAAAATTATCGAAAATTAAAAGAAGCCGGAATCGGAACTTATATTCTGTTCCAGGAAACATATCACAAAAAGAGCTACGAAGAACTGCATCCGAAGGGACCGAAACACAACTATGCATATCATACCGAAGCCATGGACCGTGCGATGGAAGGCGGTATCGATGATGTGGGTCTTGGTGTGCTGTTTGGACTGGAGCTTTATCGTTATGAATTTGCAGGGCTTTTGATGCACGCAGAACATCTGGAAGCTGTACACGGTGTGGGACCGCATACGATCAGTGTACCACGTATCAAACATGCGGACGATATCGATCCAACGGTATTTGATAACAGTATCAGTGATGACATTTTGCAAAAATCTGCGCGCTGATCCGTATCGCAGTGCCGTATACCGGTATGATCATCTCTACCAGAGAGAGTCAGGCAGTTCGTGAAAAAGTACTTCCGTTGGGTGTCTCTCAGATCAGTGGTGCGTCAAAGACGAGTGTTGGTGGATACGATACACCGGAGACGGAAGATGAAGTGACTTCCGCACAGTTTGATGTCAGTGACCAGAGGACACTGGATGAGATCGTACGGTGGTTAATGGAGATGGGAGATATCCCGAGTTTCTGTACTGCCTGTTACCGCGCCGGAAGAACCGGCGACCGTTTTATGTCCCTGTGCAAGAGCAAACAGATCCTCAACTGTTGTCATCCGAATGCACTGATGACATTGATGGAGTATCTCCAGGATTATGCTTCACCAAAGACAAAAGAAATCGGTATGGAACTGATCGAAAAAGAACTGGACAATATCCCGAGTGAGAAAGTCCGCAGAATCGCAGAAGAACACCTGCGGGATATTGAAAACGGACAGAGAGATTTCCGGTTCTAAAAAGAACAAAGCGACTGTTTGAACACTGAAATAAGCGGGAAACACAGTCGGAAAATATGACACAGCAGATAGCAACTGCAAAGGCGCAGGGGTTGTTTGCTGTGTCTGTTAGATTTACGCGAGTAAAATTCACGAAGCATATTTTATCTCGTTACGGAAATGATGAGCAGGAGTTTGAGTCTGCACGTTACTATAAAGGTGTGCAGATTATTGTGAAAAAACAAGTTTACATAATGTTAAAAAATAAATATGGAAATTACAATTTAGGAAAAGGAGGAACACAGATGGGAACAACATTACAGGAAACGCCCTCCGGCAACCGGCTTCATATAGGTATATTTGGAAAAACAAACAGCGGAAAGTCTGCCTTTATCAATGCATTTTCCGGACAGTCTGTCTCCATCGTGGCAGACGTAAAGGGAACCACCACCGATCCGGTCTACAAGGCGATGGAGATCGCACCGCTTGGTCCGTGCGTGTTGATCGATACGGCGGGATTTGACGATGAGGGAGAACTGGGAGCCATGCGGATGGAAAAGACGGCGCTGGCTGCACAGAAAACGGAACTGGCACTGATAGTATTTGCATCCGAAGATATGGAAAAGGAACTGGAGTGGTTTCGGTATTTTCAGGAAAAAAAGACACCGGTGATTCCGGTGGTAAGTAAAAGCGATCTTCGTTCAGATGAAGAAAATCAGGAATTTGCAGAAAAACTCAGAGAACAGACGAAAGAGAAAGTCTGCATCGTGAGCGCAAAAACCGGTGCGGGAATCGCAGAACTGAAAGAGTGGATGATCCGTATGGTTCCCGAAGGCTTCGCGGCCGGACGATCACCGGGGATCTGGTATCCGAGGGAGAGGTTGTCCTCCTGGTAATGCCCCAGGACATCCAGGCACCCAAAGGTCGCCTGATCCTCCCACAGGTACAGACGATGCGGGAACTGCTGGATAAAAAATGTATTGTTTTAAGTACCACCACCGACAAACTGGTGGAAGCCCTGGATCAGCTGAAAAATCCCCCAAAACTGATCATCACCGATTCTCAGGTCTTCGACTACGTCTATGATCACAAATCTACAGAAAGTCTGCTCACCTCTTTCTCTGTCCTCTTCGCCGATTACAAAGCGATCTGGACTACTACAAAGAGGGGGCCCAAAAACTGATGAACCTATCCGCCGACTCCCGCGTCCTGATCGCCGAATGCTGCACCCATGCACCACTGAAAGAAGACATCGGCAGAGAAAAGATCCCGCGGATGCTGAAGAAAAAATACGGCGAAACCCTGGAAGTGACTGTCGTAAGCGGCACCGACTACCCCAAAGACCTGACCCCATACGACCTGATCATCCAGTGCGGCGCCTGCATGTTCAACCGCAAATACGTCCTCCACCGCATCCAACAGGCAAAAAACCAGGGCGTGGCAATGACCAACTACGGTGTAGCAATCGCTCAATTAAAAGGTATCTTGGACAAAATTGTCTGCTAAAGTAAAAACAAAAATACTTTTACAAGTCGATCACTGAAAATTTATTTTTCGATGGTCGATTTGTTTATTCGAGGGTAACTATTCAGTAGCCATTATCCCGCGAGGTGTTTTGGCATAAATATGCCAAAATCCCGAGACATACAAGTCAAAATGCCATCACCGAAGGTGATTTACGCGAGCAACGAGTCAAAGTCCGTGCTTGCACGGAACCTTGAGGAGTGCCGCGATAACGATAAAAACTCGCAAAGCGTGTTTTTATCGTTTAAATGCATT
>ENA-OQAZ01000981-OQAZ01000981.1-human-gut-metagenome-genome-assembly--contig:-NODE-981-length-14885-cov-4.039301_pt1 | contig 14885 bp, 21 predicted proteins | sample MGYA00242737_ERZ504531 | MGnify/ENA primary metagenome ERZ504531 (study PRJEB26092, sample SAMD00036244) | human gut metagenome | host: Homo sapiens | study: EMG produced TPA metagenomics assembly of...
CGCTGGACAATCTCTGCCACCCGGTTTCGGTCATCCGCGAGGCCGAGGAGCTGGCCGCCGATGCGTTCGGCGCGGCACACGCCTTTTTAATGGTGGGCGGCACGACCAGCTCGGTACAAAGCATGGTGCTGACCGCCTGCAAGCGCGGGGATGAGATCATTCTACCGCGCAACGTGCACCGCAGTGTGCTGAACGCGCTGGTGCTCTGCGGTGCGGTGCCGGTCTACGTCAACCCGGAGGTGGACAACCGCCTCGGAATCAGTCTGGGCATGAAGCGGGAGCAGGTGGCCAAGGCCATTGCCGAGCACCCCAACGCCGTGGCCGTGCTGGTAAACAACCCCACCTACTACGGCATTTGCAGCGACCTGCGCGCCATTGTGCGGATGGCCCACGACGCCGGGATGCTCTGCCTGGCCGACGAAGCCCACGGCACACACTTCTATTTTGGCGGCGGGCTGCCCGTCTCTGCCATGGCGGCGGGCGCAGATATGGCCTCCGTCTCGATGCACAAGAGCGGCGGCAGCCTGACCCAGTCCAGTCTGCTGCTGACCGGCCCCAATGTCCACGCGGGCTATGTGCGGCAGATCATCAACCTGACCCAGACGACGTCCGGCAGTTACCTGCTGATGTCGAGCCTTGATATTTCCCGCCGCAATCTCGCATTGCGCGGGCGGCAGGTGTTCCATCAGGTGGCCGATATGGCCGAGTACGCCCGCGAGGAGATCAACGCCGTGGGCGGGTACTATGCCTTCGGCAAGGAGCTTTGCAACGGAAACTCCGTTTTTGACTTTGATACGACAAAACTCAGCGTCCACACGCTGGACATCGGTCTTGCGGGCATTGAGGTCTATGACATCCTGCGCGACGAGTACGACATTCAGATCGAGTTTGGCGACATCGGCAATATACTGGCTTATCTCTCCATCGGTGACCGCCCGCAGGAGGTCGAGCGCCTTGTCAGCGCACTGGCCGAAATCAAACGCCGCTACCACACCGACGGTGCGGGCCTGTTGAGCCAGGAGTACATTGACCCCGAGGTCGCCGCCAGCCCGCAGGAAGCGTTCTACGCCCCCAAGAAGAGCCTGCCCCTGCGCGAGACCGAGGGTATGGTGTGCAGCGAGTTCGTCATGTGCTACCCACCGGGCATCCCGATTCTGGCCCCGGGCGAGCGCATCACCGCTGAAATTTTAGACTATATCGAGTACGCCAAGGCCAAGGGCTGCAGCATGACCGGACCGGAAGATCCCGACATTCTGCGCCTGAACGTGCTGGCCTGACAGGGAGGTTTTACAATGGAAATGTGGTTTTCGGAGTTTCACACCCCCGATGTCAAGCACAGCATCCGGGTCAACCGCCAGCTTTACTCCAAGCAGAGCGACTATCAGCGCATCGACATTTTTGAAACACCGGAGTTTGGCCGTGTGCTGACGCTGGACGGCAACGTCATGCTGACCGAGCGCGACGAGTTCATCTACGACGAGATGATCACCCACGTGCCGATGTCGGTACACAAAAACGCCAAGGATATTCTCGTCATCGGTGCGGGCGACGGCGGCGTTGTGCGGGAGCTGACCCGCTATGACCGCGTGGAAAGCATTGACCTTGTGGAGATGGACCCGCAGGTCATTGAGCCTGCCGCGCCTACCTGCCCGGCAACGCCTGCCGCATGGATGACCGCCGCGTACATATTTATTACGAAAATGCGCTGAAATTCATCCGCAAATGTGAGGACGAGTACGACCTTATCATCGTGGATTCTCCGACCCGTTCGGCCCGTCGGAGGGGCTGTTCACCCGCGAATTTTACGGCAGCTGCTTCAACGCCCTGCGCGCGGACGGCATCATGGTCAACCAGCAGGGCAGCCCGTTCTACGCCGAGGACGCCACCGCCATGCAGCGCAGCCACCAGCGCATTGCCAGCACCTTTCCCATCAGCAAGGTGTATCAGGCGCACATCCCGACCTTTGCGGCGGGGTACTGGCTGTTCGGCTTTGCCAGCAAAAAATATCATCCCATCAACGATATGGACGCCGATGCGTGGAACACGCTGAACATGCGCACCCGCTATTACACCTCCCGGCTGCACGTCGGGGCGTTTTATCTGCCGCTTTCCTTGAGGAAATGCTGCGGGAAGTGGAGGAACACTGATGCTGCATCGCAATGTTGAAAATTTCATCGGCTGCGACAGCAGCTACCGCACGGCAAGCATTGTTTTATACGGTGCACCGTTTGATTCCACCACAAGCTACCGCCCGGTGCGCGCTTTGGCCCCGCGGCCATGCGCCACGAAAGCTACGGTCTGGAAACTTACAGTCCCTATCAGGACAAGGACCTGACCGATGGGAATGTGTTTGACAGCGGCGACCTGGAGCTGTGCTTTGGTTCCAGCGAGAGTGCCTTGTGGACATCGAGTCCCGCGCGGCGGAAATTCTGCGCGACGGAAAGCTGCCGCTGCTGCTGGGCGGCGAGCACCTTGTCACGTTGGGCGCGGTGCGCGCGGCGGTGCGCAAATATCCCGATTTGCATATCGTACATTTTGACGCCCACGCCGATCTGCGGGACGATTACCTCGGCGCGCAGCTGAGCCACGCCTGCGTGCTGCGCCGCTGCCATGATTTGGTCGGCGACGGGCGCATCCACCAGTCTGTATCCGCAGCGGTGACCGGGAGGAATTTCAGTTCGCCGCGCGGCACACCGATATGCACAAGTTCGACTTACCGGCCTGACCGAGCTGATCGACTGGCTGTGCCAGACCGATGTGCCTGTCTATCTGACCATTGATTTGGACTGCCTCGACCCGTCGGCCTTCCCCGGCACGGGCACGCCCGAGGCGGGCGGCGTCAGCTTTTTGCAGCTGCTTGGGGCCATCCGCACCGTAACGAAAGCGAACATCATTGGCGCGGACGTGAACGAGCTGGCACCCATGCTCGACCAGAGCGGCGTTTCCACGGCCACGGCCTGCAAGGTGCTGCGGGAATTGCTGCTGGCACTGGAAAAGTAAGCAGCCATCCCTGTAGGAAGCGGCGTCCTCGACGCCCCGCGGAGGGGTCAAGACCCCTCCCTACATTCTCAACCTTATCGGGGGAGAGGATGTAGGGGCGGATTCCATATCTGACCGGGAAAGCTGCCGCTGCCACAAACAGGCACGGGCGAACAATGTTCGCCCCTACAAAACATCCATACACATCATACAATAAAAAAATACAAAGGAGTTCCATCATGAGCAAAGTTCTTGTTATCGGCTGCGGCGGCGTGGCAAGCGTCGCCATCTCCAAGTGCTGCCAGGTCAGCGACGTCTTTACCGAGCTGTGCATCGCCAGCCGCACCAAATCCAAGTGCGACGCGCTGGCCGCCAAGCTGGCCCCCACCACCCGGACCAAAATCACCACCGCGCAGGTCGATGCCGACGACGTCCAGCAGCTGTGCGACCTCATCAACAGCTACAAGCCTGACCTCGTCATGAATATCGCCCTGCCGTATCAGGATCTGACCATCATGGACGCCTGCCTGGCCTGCGGCGTAAACTATATGGACACTGCCAACTACGAGCCGGAAAACACCGACGACCCCGCGTGGCGTGCCATCTACGAGAAGCGCTGCAAGGAGGCCGGTTTCTCCGCTTACTTTGACTACAGCTGGCAGTGGGCGTACAAGAAAAAGTTTGAGGACGCCGGCCTGACCGCGCTGCTGGCTGCGGCTTTGACCCGGGCGTGACCCAGCCTACTGCGCCTACGCCGCCAAGCATGAGTTCGACACCATCGACACCATCGACATCCTCGACTGCAACGGCGGCGATCACGCTATGCGTTCGCCACCAACTTCAACCCCGAGATCAACCTGCGCGAGGTCTCCGCCCCCGGCAGCTATATGGAGAACGGCAAGTGGGTCGAGATCCCGCCCATGAGTATCAAGCGCGAGTACAACTTTGACCAGGTCGGTCAGAAGGATATGTACCTGCTGCATCATGAGGAAATTGAGTCTCTTGGCAAGAACCTGCCCGATGTCAAACGCATCCGCTTCTTCATGACCTTCGGACAGAGCTACCTTGACCACATGCGCTGCCTGGAGGATGTGGGCATGCTCTCCACCACGCCCATCAATTACAACGGTCAGGAGATCGTGCCCATCCAGTTCCTGAAAGCGCTGCTGCCCGACCCCGCCAGCCTCGGTCCCCGCACCAAGGGCAAGACGAACATCGGCTGCATCTTCACCGGCAAAAAGGACGGCAAGGACAAGACCTACTACATTTATAATGTGTGCGACCATCAGGAGTGCTACCGCGAGGTCGGCAGTCAGGCCATCAGCTACACCACCGGTGTGCCCGCGATGTGCGGTGCGCTGATGATGCTGACCGGCGAGTGGACCAAGCCCGGCGTCTACACGGTGGAGGAGTTCAACCCCGACCCGTTCCTCGACGCGCTGGACAAGTACGGCCTGCCCCGCAGCGAGAACCATGACCCGGTTCTCGTGGACTGATGGCGCAGCGCGACGCACGGCCGCCGTTTGCGGCCATCGACGGCGCAGTGCCGCCGGAATTTTCCGTCCTTCCCACGCCCTGCTACCTGCTGGATGAAGCTGCCCTGACCCGCAACGCGGAGATTCTGGGCGGGCTGGCCCGTCGTACCGGGTGCAAGGTGCTGCTGGCGCAAAAGGCGTTCAGCAACTACGATTTGTACCCGCTGCTGGCGCCGCACCTCGCGGGCACCGAGGCCAGCGGCCTGTTTGAGGCGCGGCTCGGCGCGGAGGAAATGCCCGGCAAAGAAGTGCACGCTTTCTGCGCGGCCTACCGCGCAGATGAAATGGACGAGCTGCTGCGGTACGCTGACCATATCGTCTTCAACTCGCCCGCACAGCTGTCAAAATTTGGCCCCGCGGCCAAGGCGGCGGGCAAAAGTGTGGGACTGCGCATCAATCCCGAGTGCTCGACCCAGGACGGCCACGCGATTTACGACCCCTGCGCCCCCGGCAGCCGTTTGGGCACGACCCGCGCCCAGTGGGACGCGGCAGCGGCAGAAAATTCTGCCTGCCCGGGCTGTTGGACGGCCTGCACTTTCACACTTTATGTGAGCAGGACGCCGATGCGCTGGCCGTGACGCTGGACGCAGTGGCAGAAAAATTCGGCGATTTGCTGCCAAAAATGAAGTGGCTGAACTTCGGAGGCGGGCATCACATCACCCGCCCCGGCTACGACATGGCCACTTTGGAAAAATGTATCCGCCGCGCCCGGAATGACTGGGGCGTGACGGTTTATCTGGAACCCGGCGAGGCCTGCGCCTGAACGCAGGGTATCTCTTGACCCGCGTGCTGGACGTGGTGCAAAACGGCGATACGACGGTTGCCATCTTGGATGCCAGCGCCGCCTGCCATACACCGGACGTGATCGAGATGCCCTACCGCCCGCCACTGCTGGGGGCAGGGGAACCCGGCGAAAAGCCTGCACTGTGCGGTTGGCCGGACCGACCTGCCTTGCGGGGGATGTCATCGGTGATTACAGCTTTGACGCTGTGCCTGCCGTGGGAGATTTGCTGGTGTTCGGCGATATGGCCATTTACACCACCTGCAAGAACAACACCTTCAACGGTATGCCCCTGCCCGGTATTTACGCCCGCAAGCCCGATGGCACTACGCGGAAAATCGTGACGTTCGGATATACAGATTTCAAATGTCGGCTGGGAAAATAAGCTGCGATAAATGCAAAGCACCCACCGGCAGGCCGTTGCTGCGCCGTATTATCTCGCATTTTCGCATATTTTGGCACAAAAGAAGCTGCTCACTCCGTAGGGAATGAGCAGCTTCTCACTTTTAAGCCTGCCTTCAGGGCTTTTCTTTCATCATGAGTCGTCCGGCACCGACATTGGCTGACAGGCAGGGTTATGCAGCGGTCACTTTTTTGCTTCACTTGGATGGGGGACAGGGGGCATTTTCGTGAACAGCGCTTTCAGCGCCAGCGGCGTGGCGACGCTGGAAACCACGATCAAAAGGATGACCGCCGTAAAATAAACAGGCTCGACAACGCCGACCTCAAGGCCCTTCTGAGCCACGATCAAGGCGACCTCGCCGCGGGTCATCATGCCGACACCGACTTTAAGAGAGTCTCCCCAGTTGAAACGGCAGGCTCTGGCCGCCAGTCCGCAGCCGATGATTTTTGCCAGCAGGGCAACGAGAACGAAGCAAACACTGAACAGCAGAATCTCCGGCGTCAGTCCGCTGATGTCGGTCTTTAAACCGATGCTGACAAAGAAAATCGGCGCAAAAATGACATAGTTGCTGATGTCGACCCGGCGCTCCACATAAGCGGCGTCGTGCAGCGTACAGAGAACGATACCGGCAATGTAAGCGCCGGTAATATCCGCAATGCCAAAGTATTTCTCGGCAATATAGGCCATTGCAAAGCAGAATGCAAGGCTGGCAATCGTTATGCGCTGCGTATGGGGATTGCGGGAATCCAGCCACTTCATGGCGCAGTGGAACACAAAGCCGATACCAACGGCAACCAGAAAGAACAGCGCGGTCTGGACCAGCACGCCGCCGATGCCGGTGCCCTCACCGGAACTGGCACCCAGCACACAGGTCAGCACGATAATGCCGATGACATCATCAATGACGGCAGCGCTGACAATGGTAGTGCCAAGGAAGCTCTTTAAGTGGCCCAACTCCTGCAGCGTTGCCACCGTGATGGACACGCTGGTTGCGGTCATAATCGTGCCGATAAACAATGCGCGGAAGAATTCCGGGCTGCCGATTGCCGAAAAGCCGTAGAATGCGCTGTAGAGCAGCGTACCGCCCATCAACGGTACAAGCACACCGATGCAGGCAATCAGCGTGGCAATAGGCCCGGCCCGCATCAGTTCTTTCAGGTTGGTGCCAAGTCCTGTGGAAAACATCAGCAGCACAACACCGATTTCAGCAAAAACGGAGATCGTGTCGTTGATCTGCACCAGATTGAGCAGACAGGGCCCAATCAGCAGACCGGCGAGAATTTCACCGACACCTGCGGGGCCTTGCACTTGCGGGCAGCCAGGCCAAAAAACTTGGCGCTCAGAATAATAATTGCCAAATCACGGAAGATGGAATACATACATGTCATCTCTCTCAATTTACTGTAATCCATCCTTGTTATAGCACTTCTGCCAGATTTTTTCAATAGCTGAAACCGCCTTTTGGAGTTATCGTCGGATATTGTATAAATGTGGTAAACTGTAAGCCAAAAGCAAGGCAAAGCACTTGCAATAATGTCCGTAGTATGATAAAATTCCAATTTGAAAAAGTTATAATATGGTTTACTTCATGGCTTACTGCGTCCGACAGGGTTCGGCGGCAAGCGGTATACAACCTATATAATAAGGAAGAGAAGCGCATGTTCCATTTTTCAAACGGGCATCACCACACAGGAAAAACGTCAATGAGCAGGGCAAAAGTGTATGGTCTGCTTATGGCTTTGGCTATGCTTTTTATGGCAGGTCTGTGCGCCTGTTCCGCACAGCCGCACTCTGCGGCAGAGACTGCGCCGCAGACGATTGTGGTCGGCATTGATGTGTTTGACCCTTACAGCTATCTGGACAGGAACGGGCAGTTTGCCGGCATCGACGTGGAACTGGCAACGGAAGCGTTTTCACGACTTGGCTATACGCCGGAATTCCGGACGATTTCATGGCCGGACAAAGACAACCTTCTCAGTGACGGAACGATCGACTGTATCTGGTCATGCTTCAGCATGAACGGGCGGGAAACCAAGTACCAATGGGCCGGTCCGTATATGTACAGCCGTCAGGTCGTGGCTGTTCGTGCGGACAGCGATATCCAGTCGCTGTTCGATCTGGCCGATAAGCGCATCGGCGTACAGGCAACCACAAAGGCGGAGTCGCTGTTTCTCGGCGAAATTTCCTCTTTGCTGCCCGAGGTCAAGCAAGTCAACAGCTTTGAGACGACAGAGGATATGTTTGCGGCACTGCGCAAAGGCTATGTAGATGCCGTCGCGGGCATGAAGCACTGGTAGCCAAGTGGACAAATCTGGATGAAAGCAGTTACCGTGTGCTGGCAGAGAGTCCTTACAGTTCCGAACTTGGCGTTGCCTTCGCAAAGGACACCCATGAGGATTTGGCTGTGCAACTGACCCAAACTCTGGAAGATATGAAGCAGGACGGAACGATTGGCCGCGTTGCAGAAAAATTCGGACTTGATGCAGAGAAAACTGTGTGGGGGGAACAGGGAAAATGAATGAGAAAAAGCAGTCCGGCAAAAAAAGACTGTTTTTGCTTGTGTTAGTTGCGTTCGGCATTGTACTTTGGATCACATTCACGAATCTGAACCGAATTGCACTGCGTCATACATTGGATGAAACGATTGGTTTTGTAAAGATCCGCTTAGAGCAGTACGAGACTGATGCGGCCAACGACCGCGTGAAAAGCCTTGTCCGCCTGCTGGATAAAACGGTAAGCCTTGGCAACGAAATGACGCTGAAGGAGGGTTTCGGCACGCAGGACCTGGACTCTTTTGCAGAGGAACAGCGTCTGACCGGTGCGCTTGTATTAGATGAAAACCTGAATGTTGTCATGCAGACCACAAAGGGCGGCAACGCCATGCCGCTGTGGGAGAAGCTGATCGACAGCCCCTATGTACACAATATCGTTGACTATCCAAAAAAGACATACTCGACCCGTCTGGAAGAAAATGGGACACTCTATGATTTTGCCGCGGTGGCACGCGCGGATGCACCAGGTATCCTGATTACCTATATACAGAAGGACAATGAGGATATTGGGGATTTGACGGTGGATTCCCTGTTGAAAGATTTTCCGTTGGAGCTTGGCGGCATCGCTACGATCACGGAGAACGGCAGGGTCATCAGCAGCAACAGCAGCAAACAGGTAAACAAGGCAATAGAGGACTGCCAGGAATTATATAACGGAACCTTCGATGCTGCGGAGGATGGCATTGTGCGCCTGAACGGCAATCAGGCGTCTGGTACGGCAGCCGGGAAAATACCGAGAACTATGCGCTCTTTGTGTTTTTCCCGGCATCTCAGGTGTTCATGACGCGCAACATTGTCTGTGCATCCTATCTGGCCATAGCCGTAATGGTCTTTTTAATGGCACTGCTGTGGCAGACCAAAATGGAAAAAGACGCGCTGCGGCAGCACCAGAAACGTACCGGAATTATCACAGCGCTTGGCACGGCATATACGTCCATTTCACTGGTGGACTTGAAGAAAAACACCGTTGAAATCGTCAAGAACGCGTCCGATACGGTCGAGAAGCAGAAGCACTTTGCACTGAAACGATCCGTACAGCAGGAGCAAATCGAGAAAATTATCGCGGAGCCATACCGTGAGGAGTATCTCGCCTTTGCGGACATGACGACAGTGGCCGAACGTCTGAAGGGTCACACCTCTTTGGCTCTTACGTCTCAGACTGTCGACAGAAAATGGATCCTTACGCTGATCACACCGCAGCGAAAAGACGCGGACGGCAACGTAACAGCCGTATTGGTTGCCACCCGCGACGCTACCGAGGAAAAGCGGCGGGAGCAAAAGCAGGAAGATGCCCTACGCGATGCACTGGCGGCGGCGGAACACGCCAATAAGGCCAAAACTGTATTCCTGAACAGTATGTCGCACGATATTCGCACCCCGATGAATGCCATTATCGGGTTTACGGCCCTTGCCACGGCGCATATTGACAACATTGACCTTGTCAAAGAGTATCTGAAGAAAATCAGCGTATCGGGCCAGCATCTGCTCAGTCTGATCAACGATATTCTGGATATGAGCCGTATCGAAAGCGGCACGGTTAAACTGGACAACACAGAAGTCCACCTGCCGATGTGCTGCACGACCTGCGCACGATCATTCAAGCAATATCAGCGCCAAACAGCTTGACCTTTACATCGACACGCAGGATGTGCACCACGAGGATATTATCACCGATAAGCTGCGCCTGAATCAGGTCCTGCTCAACATCGTAGGCAACGCTGTCAAGTTTACACCGGCAGGCGGTACCATCAATATCCGCGTTGAAGAAAAGCCGTCTGCCCGCAGTGGGTATGCGACCTTTGTTTTCAGCGTGAAAGATAACGGTATCGGTATGTCGAAGGACTTCCAGGCGCACGTTTTTGACTCTTTTTCACGGGAACAGACTGCGACAAGAAGCGGCATTCAAGGTACGGGTCTTGGCATGGCCATCTCGAAAAACATCGTAGATATGATGGGCGGAACCATCGCCGTCAAGAGCGAGCAGGGAAAGGGCAGCGAGTTTACGGTCACCCTGGACTGCAAGGTTTGTACGGAATCGGTGAAATATCCGCCGATTCCGGGCCTGAAAGCGCCCGTGCACTGGTTGTGGATGATGATGCACAGACCTGCATGAGCGTAAGCAAAATGCTGCGGGAAATTGAGATGGAAGCCGACTGGACGACCTCCGGCAAGGAAGCTATCCTGCGCGCGAGGGAGGCGCACAATCAGGGTGCGGAGTTCAAGGTTTACATCATTGACTGGCTGATGCCGGATATGAACGGCATTGAGACGGTGCGCAGGATCCGTAAAGTAATCAAACCCGGCACGCCGATCATCATATTGACGGCCTACGATTGGGCCGACATTGAGGACGAGGCCCGGCAGGCCGGTGTCACGGCGTTTGTTTCCAAACCGCTGTTTATGTCGGAACTGCGCGATGCACTGACACACAAAGTGGTGTCGGGCAGGCAGCCCCTTCTGCCCAAGCACGGCGACTATATGGGCAAAAAGGTGCTGTTGGTCGAGGATAACGAACTGAACCGCGAGATTGCAACGGCCATTCTGGAAGAAGCCGGACTGAAAGTGGACGCCGTTGAGGACGGCACGGATGCCGTGGCCAGAATGAACGAGGCTGCGGAGGATGAGTATGATCTGATCCTGATGGATATTCAGATGCCCAAAATGGACGGATACACCGCCACCCGGGAGATCCGTACATTGAGCAGCAATAAAAAGGCAAACATTCCCATTGTGGCCATGACAGCCAACGCTTTTGAGGAAGACCGCCAAAAAGCATTCAAAGCAGGGATGAATGCACATATTGCAAAACCGATTGATGTGAACATCCTGATGGGAACACTGGATAAAGTTTTCAAACAGAATTCGTGATCGCGTTTAAATAGCGTACAAAGGATCTGTACGGCAAAGTAAAAAGCATATACAGCTGCGTTTATGGAGAACGGCCTCTCGGCGGTTCGCAACGCGATGCTGTATATGCTTTTTTTCATGCGCAATCTGTCAGCCGCCCAGCTCCACCATGCGGCGGATGCAGCGCCCGGCTCCCTGCATGACGTCCTGCGGCAGGGTGATTTCCTCGCCGCCGCTGCCCTGCAGGCAATGGTAAATGTCCATCAGGGTGGTCAGTTTCATGTTCATGCAAGTAAGCTGCACGGCCAGCGGATAGAACCGCTTTTCCGGGCAAGCATAGGAGAGGTGCTCCACGATGCTGTTTTCCGTGCCGATGATGAACTCTTTGGCATCGGACTTTTCTGCATAAGCCATAATGCCGGTGGTAGAGCCAACATAATCAGCCTGCTCCACGACCTCGGGGCGGCATTCGGGATGAACCAGAAGCAGCGCCTCCGGGTGGCAGCGCGGGCTTTGGCTACATCTGCTGCCGAACATACGATATGGCGTGGGCAGCCGCCGTGGTAAAAGGCAAACTGCTTTTCCGGCAGCTGCTTTGCTACATAGCCGCCCAAATTGGGATCTGGGATGAACAGAATCTTATCGTTTTCCAGCGCACTGCAAATTTTCAGCGCGCTGGAGGACGTCACACAGACATCGCAGGCCGTTTTCAGCTCCGAAGTTGTATTGATGTACGCCACCACGCGTAGCCGGGGTACTGCTTTTTCAATTCCTGCAAGGTCGGCAGATCAAGCTGCTCGGCCATAGGGCAGCCCGCCATAGGGTTGGCCAGCCAGACAGTTTTCTCCGGGCTTAAAATTTTGCAGGTCTCGGCCATGAAGCGCACACCGCACATGATGACCCCGTCAGCGTTGGTTTTGGCCGCCTGCACGCTCAACCCGTAGGAATCGCCGGTGTAATCGGCGACTTCCAGCACAGGCTGGCTCTGGTAGGCATGGGCCAGGATGCAGATATTCTTTTCCCGTTTCAGGCGCAGGATCTCCTGCTGCAGTTCATGGACAGTCATAATTATGCCTCGTTTTTTTCTTCAATGCTCCCACGGTTGCAGCGGAGCCAGAAAACCGTGCTCTTTCAGTTCTTTTTCGATCAGGCTCAGCCTGTCCGGGGTGGCTGCCTCCACCAGATGATAGTGGTAGCCGTCGGTGGCGGTGGACAGCACCGTGGAGGAACTGTCCTCAAACGATTGCAGAAATTCCCGCACGTCCTGCCGTGAACGGATGTCCATCTCAGCGGTGATACGGCCATAGACCGGTGGCTGATGCTGATATTCTTGACCCGGCCGCCACAGTCCACAATCAGGTTCAGCTCCTGCCCGGTTCGGTCAGGTGTGTGGCGCACCTTGAACTCCCGTGTGCAGCCGGCGGGCTGATCAGGCTGCTCCAGCACATAGCCGCGTGCAGTGGAAATGATCCGGGGTGTGATGCCCGTATGACCGCCAGATCCTGCACGATGACCTGACGCTGACGCCGTAATGGGTAGCCAGCGTGCGGGCGGCAATAGGCGCTCCGGCATGGGCAAGCTGCTGCAAAATGGCGGCGCGGCGCTCTGCGGTGGTCATATCAGGCCTCCTCCGCGGTCAGAGGGCGCAGATGCTTCATGGAAAGATCCAGAATGGGGGCCGAATGGGTCAGGGCGCCGCTGGACACATAGTCAATGCCAATGTCCCGCAGACGGGCAATGTTTTCCCGCGTGACATTGCCGGAGCACTCGGTCTTGGCGCGGCCTGCAATCAAAGTCACAGCCTTGCGCATATCCTCGTCGCTCATGTTATCCAGCATGATGATGTCCGCACCGGCTTCCACGGCCTCTTTGACCTGTTCCAGCGTTTCAACCTCCACCTCGATCTTGCGGACGAAAGACGCATACTGCCGGGCCATCTTGACGGCCTTCGCCACGCCGCCGGCAGCGCCGATGTGGTTATCCTTCAGCAGAACGCCGTCGGACAGGCCGGTGCGGTGGTTGCTGCCGCCGCCAACGCGGACAGCGTACTTTTCAAAAATGCGGTTGTTGGGGCTGGTCTTACGGGTGTCCAGCAGGGTGATGCCGGTGCCTTCCAGCAGGGCAGACAGCTGATGGGTATAGGTGGCAATGCCGCTCATTCGCTGCAGGTAGTTCAGCGCAACGCGCTCACCGGAAAGCAGGGCGCGTATATCGCCCGTAACAACGGCCAGCTTCTGGCCGGGCTGTACGGTATCGCCGTCCCGGCAGAAGAATTCCACCTTGGCGCCGGGGTCCAGCAGCGTAAAGACGCGGGCATAGACCGCCAGACCGGCAACAATGCCGTCCTCCTTGGCAATCAGATCTACGGTGCCGGGGCAGGCGTGTGGCATGACGGCGTTTGTGGAAACGTCCTCCTCCGGAATATCCTCCCGCAGCGCTTGCAGCAGCAGCGGGTCTATATGCAGCAGCTGGGTGATCTCATTCATGGTTTTTACTCCTCTCAATAGCGGTCAGAACCTCCTGCCGATACGCGGCAAACAGCGGTTCCTGTTCACGGTATGGGGCCAAATCGGGCTTATCGCCTGTAAAGACAGGCGGTTCTCCGTATAGTATATCATCTGCCGCGCGCTGTGCAAAGACCAAAGATTCCAGCAGGGAATTGCTGGCCAGCCGATTGCGTCCATGCACACCGTTGCAGCAGGTCTCGCCGCAGGCATACAGCCGGGGCAGTGCTGTGCGGCTGCTCAGGTCCGCCGTGATGCCGCCCATAAAATAATGCTGGGCCGGTACAACGGGGATCGTTCATGGATGGGATCGTACCCTTCCTCCTCGCAGCGCTCCAGAATGTTGGGGAAATGCTCACGGATAGCCGCCTCACCGATGGGGCGCATATCCTCCCACACATGGTCGGTGCCGTCCTTTTCCATCTGTGCGCGGATCGCTGCGCTCACCACGTCGCGGGGCTGCAATTCGTTGGTAAAGCGGTTCCCGTTTTATCCAGCAGCAGCGCACCCTCCCCGCGAACCGATTCCGAAATCAGAAAGCGACGGCCTTTTCGGTGGCTGTACAAAGTCGTGGGGTGGATCTGGATATAGTCCAGGTGCTCACAGGCAACACCGTGGCGCAGGGCCATGGCGATGGCATCCCCCGTGATGTGGGGGAAGTTGGTGGAGTTTTTATACAACCCGCCGATGCCGCCGCAGGCCAGCACCACCGCCCCTGCCCCGATGGCTCGCGGTTCGCCGTCCGGGCCGGCAGCAATGACACCGCCGCAGGCCGAGGCGTCGGCGAAGAAATCCAGCAGAGTCGTATGCTCGCGCAGTTCGATGTTCTCGCAGCGCAGGACCTCGTTCAGCAGGGTCTGGGTGATCTCGTGGCCGGTAATATCCTCATGGAACAGAATGCGCGGGCGGGAGTGCGCTCCTCCCGGGTAAAGCGCAGAGCCCCGTGGTCATCCCGCGCAAAGCGGACGCCGCGGCGCACCAGATCCCGGATGATCGAGTTGGAGGAACGAATCATCAGGTCTACTGTGGCGGGGTTGTTCTCGTAATGGCCTGCCCGCATCGTATCATCAAAAAAGGGGCGGTAGTCTGCCTCGCCATGCTGCATACAAATGCCGCCCTGCGCAAGGAAGGAGTCGCTCTCGTCCGCTTTCTGCTTTGTAAGCAGAAGAATGCGGTACCGCGCAGGCAGATTCAGGGCGCAGTAAAGGCCCGCAGCGCCGGTGCCGACGATGACTACGTCAAAATAGTCATCCATATTAGCCATTTTCATGTGGTTTCCTCGGT
>ENA-OQAZ01000983-OQAZ01000983.1-human-gut-metagenome-genome-assembly--contig:-NODE-983-length-14857-cov-1.906449_pt1 | contig 14857 bp, 18 predicted proteins | sample MGYA00242737_ERZ504531 | MGnify/ENA primary metagenome ERZ504531 (study PRJEB26092, sample SAMD00036244) | human gut metagenome | host: Homo sapiens | study: EMG produced TPA metagenomics assembly of...
TTTTAATTTACATTCGTTGTCCAGGTTGTAAAAGTCTGAGAAAGGTAACTATTCAGTAGCCACTGTCCCGCGTAGGTGTTTTGACATGAATATGTCAAATCCCGAGACATACAAGCCAAAATGCCATCACCGAAGGTGATTTTTTATGTATTTTGCTCGTAACTGTGAAGGTACTGAACAGTTACTGAGAAAGGAATAAAACATGAGTGAAAAAATTTTACTGATTGACGGACACAGTATTTTGAATCGTGCCTATTATGGACTGCCGAATCTGACCAACTGGGAGGGATTGCATACAAATGCTGTGTACGGATTTTTAAATATTATGACGAAGGTGCTGGAAGAAGAAAAACCGGAATATCTGGCGGTTGCGTTTGACCTTCATGCACCTACATTCCGCCATAAAATGTATGATGCATATAAAGGTACAAGAAAACCCATGCCGGAAGAATTGCGGGAACAGGTGCCGCTGATCAAGGAGGTTCTGACGGCAATGAAGGTAGCCATTGTTACAATGGAAGGATATGAGGCAGATGATCTGCTGGGAACTATTGCGGAATGGCAGAAAAGAAAGGGATAGATGCGACAATTCTGTCCGGTGACCGTGATCTTTTGCAGCTTGCTACAGATCATGTGTTGATCCGAATTCCAAAGACCAAGGGCGGAAAAACACAGATAGAAGATTATCACGCAAAAGAAGTACTTGAGACGTATCAGGTGACACCAGCGCAGATTATTGAACTGAAGTCCTTGATGGGAGATACAGCAGATAATATTCCGGGAATTCCGGGTGTTGGAGAAAAGACGGCGACAAAAATTATTGCTGCTTACGGTTCTATTGAGAATGCGCATGAACATCTTGAAGAAATCAAACCGAACAAAGCCAAAGAATCGCTGCGGGATCACTATGACCTTGCAGTGCTCAGTAAAAAACTGGCGACCATTGATACAGAAAGTCCGGTAGAATTTTCCTGGGAAGATGCAAGGATGGGAAACTTGTATACACCAGAAGCATATGATTATTTTAAACGACTGGAATTTAAAAATCTCTTATCCAGATTTGACCAGCAGGAGACAGAACAAAAAGAACTCCCTTCCTGGCGTATCGTAGAAGATTTCGCAGAAGCGGAGAATATCTGGAAACAGGCAGAACAGGCAGAACAGATAGGAATCGCTGTTATTGACGGTATGGACGGAGTACGCGGCGTTGCGGTAGCACTGGAAGATCAGAATACAGTATATTTCCCGGTGGAAGGTTTTCAGACGGAAGGTGTGTTATGTGGTCATCTGGAACAGCTTTTTGCCGGAGATTCACAGATCGGTGCCTGGGATGTGAAAGCGATCCGTAAAAAGATAGAGATTCCGGAACGGAAAGGAATCTTTGATCTTGGCATCGGTGCATATCTGCTGAATCCGCTGAAAAACGATTACACCTATGACGATGTGGCAAAGGAATATTTGGGAGAACAGCTTCCGTCGCAGGAAGAAGTATTCTCCGGTATGAAAAAGCCGGATCCGAAAAAAGCGGATAATGAACAGGTGGCAGCGTATGGAGCTTACCAGGCATATGTGCACTTCATGGAAAAGACGCACTGAAAAAAGCACTGCAGGAAGCAGGTATGTGGGATCTGTTTGAAGATATTGAGATGCCGCTGGTATTTACTCTTGATGATATGGAAAAGAGGGAATCCTTGTAAAAGGAGAAGAACTGAAGCTGTACGGTGAAAAATTAGAGGTACGGATCAGGGAACTGGAAGAGAAGATTTATGAGGAGCCGGAGAAAATTTCAATATCAATTCACCGAAACAACTGGGTGTGATTCTGTTTGAAAAGATGAAGATGCCGGTGGAAAGAAGACAAAGACCGGATATTCCACAGCAGCGGATGTTCTGGACAAACTTGCACCGGACTATCCGTTTGTAGCCGATATTCTGGAATACCGGCAGCTGACAAAATTAAAATCTACGTATGCAGATGGACTGGCGGGATATATCGGAGCAGACGGAAGAATTCATTCAACTTTTAATCAGACTATCACTGCGACAGGAAGAATCAGCAGTACGGAACCGAATCTGCAGAATATCCCGGTGCGTATGGAACTGGGACGTCTGATCCGAAAAGTATTTTGTTCCACGGGATGGTTTTGTGTTTCTGGATGCGGATTATTCTCAGATTGAACTGCGTGTTCTTGCCCATCTTTCCGGAGATGAGATGCTGATCAAAGCGTACCGGGAAGCACAGGATATCCACCGGATGACAGCTTCTCAGGTTTTTCATATCCCGTTCGATGAGGTAACACCTCTGCAAAGAAGAAATGCGAAAGCAGTAAATTTCGGAATCGTCTACGGAATCAGTTCTTTCGGTTTGAGTCAGGATCTGAGCATCACAAGAAAAGAAGCAGCAGATTATATTGAAAAATATTTTGCCACTTATCCGAAAATCAAGAGTTATCTGGACGGAGAAGTGGAAAAAGCAAAAACGGATGGTTACAGTCTTACGATGTTCGGCCGCCGCCGTCCGGTTCCGGAATTAAAATCCAGCAACTTTATGCAGCGTTCTTTCGGGGAAAGAATTGCCATGAATTCTCCGATTCAGGGGACAGCAGCAGATATTATTAAGATCGCGATGATCCGGGTCAACCAGGCACTTCGGAAAGAAAATCTCCGTTCCCGTCTGGTGCTGCAGGTGCACGATGAGTTGTTGATTGAGACGGCAAAAGAAGAAGTGGAGCAGGTATCGGCGATCCTGGAGCGGGAGATGCGTCAGGCAGCAGTACTGTCTGTTCCGCTGGAAGTGGATATGCACACAGGCGAAAACTGGTATGAAGCAAAATAACAGTTAACGGAATGAGCGAAACGATAACAAAAGAAAGGGGAGATACCAGATGAAGGTGATAGGAGTAACCGGTGGCGTAGGTGCCGGAAAAAGTGAGGTCCTGGGATATATTGCAGAACATTGGAATGCAACTGTTGTGGAAGCAGATGAAGTGGGGTATCTGTCATGCGGCCGGGAAAAGCCTGCTACAGTGCCATTGTTGACCTGTTTGGAACGGAAATCGTGAAAGAAGATCAGACGCTGGACCGGGAACTGATTGCAAAAATTGTATTTGAGAACAAGGAAATGCTTGCGAAGATGAATGGAATTGTTCACCCGGCAGTGAAAGAATATATCAAAAAAGCAATAAAACGAGAAGAAGAGAATGAGACAAATATTTTTATTGTAGAAGCAGCTCTGTTGATTGAAGATAAATATGATGAAATCTGTGATGAATTATGGTATATTTATGCAGATGAAGAGACCCGCATGGAGCGATTGAAGCAAAACAGAGGATATTCGGAAGAAAAATGCCGCAGTATTTTCAGAAATCAGCTCAGTGAGGACGAATTCAGTAATCACTGTGATTTTGAGATTGACAACAGTGATGATTTTGAAAAAACAAAAGAACAGATTCAACAAAAGATGCAAAGGATGCAGATTGATGAGGTTATGTAGTATTGCAAGCGGAAGCAGCGGAAATTGTATATATGTGGGAAGTGATAAGACGCATCTTCTGGTAGATGCGGGAATCAGCGGAAAGAAAGTGGAGTTCGGACTGAATTCTCTGGATCTTACCACAGGTGATCTGGATGGTATTCTGGTCACGCATGAACATTCGGATCATATCAAGGGTCTGGGTGTAGTGGCAAGAAAATGCGGAGTGCCGATTTATGCCACACAGGGAACGATCCGTGCTATGGAAAATTCCGGGAGTCTTGGGAAAATGCCGGAAGGAATTTTTCATGAAGTGACACCGGATCAGGACTGCCCGATTGGAGATCTTACGATTCATCTTTTCGAATCTCTCACGATGCTGCCGAACCGGTTGCTTATCGAATCGGACAGGGCGACAGAGAAGTGGGAATTGCCACGGATATGGGCGTTTATGATGAGTATATCGTGAAAAATCTGGAAGGATTGGATGCATTACTTCTGGAAGCAAATCACGATGTAAATATGCTTCAGGTAGGTAAATATCCTTACTATCTGAAACGCAGAATATTAGGTGATAAAGGTCATTTGTCCAATGAAACGGCAGGACAGTTGCTTTGTCGGCTACTTCATGATAATATGAAACAGATCCTGCTGGGACATCTGAGCAGAGAAAACAACTACGAGGCGCTGGCTTATGAAACTGTCTGTGCAGAGGTGACAATGGGTGATAATCCATACAAAGCAAAGGATTTCCGAATTGATGTCGCTCACAGAGATACAGCATCAGAAGTAGTAGAAGTGTAAAGGAGAAGAAAGATGAAAAAAACAATTATCACAGTAGTAGGAAAAGATACTGTAGGAATCATTGCAAAAGTTTGTACTTATCTGGCAGATAATCAGGTGAATATCCTTGATATCACACAGACTATCCTGGATGGCTACTTCAACATGATGATGATCACAGATGCCAGTGCATGTGAGAAAACAACCGGTGAGATCGCAGAAGAACTCAACGCACTGGGTGAAGAAATCGGTGTAAATATCCGTTGTCAGCATGAGGATATCTTTAACAAGATGCATCGTATCTGAGACCGGCGCAGGAGGGCAGAAAAATGATTAATATGTTTGAAGTAAACGAAACCAATAAGATGATTGAGCAGGAAAACCTGGATGTGCGTACGATCACACTGGGTATCAGTCTGTTAGATTGTATTGACAGCGACCTGGAGAAAGTCAATCAGAAGGTTTACAATAAAATCACAAGACTGGCCAAAAATCTGGTACAGACCGGTGAGGATATTTCCAAAGAATACGGAATTCCGATTGTAAATAAACGAATCTCCGTTACACCGATCGCACTGATCGGCGGTGCAGCATGTAAAACACCGGAAGAATTTGTTACGCTTGCAAAGACACTGGATAAAGTAGCAAAAGAAGTAGGTGTAAACTTCATAGGCGGTTATTCTGCACTGGTATCAAAAGGTATGACAAAAGCAGATGAACTGCTGATCCGTTCTATCCCTCAGGCTCTTGCCGAGACTGAGCGTGTCTGCAGTTCCGTAAACCTCGGTTCCACAAAGACAGGTATCAACATGGATGCTGTAAAACTGATGGGTGAGATGGTTCTTGCCACAGCAGAAGCCACCAAAGAAGATGATTCTCTGGGATGTGCAAAACTGGTCGTATTCTGCAACGCACCGGATGATAACCCGTTTATGGCGGGTGCCTTCCATGGGGTGACAGAAGCAGATGCAATCATCAATGTGGGCGTCAGCGGACCTGGTGTTGTTAATTACGCCCTGTCACAAGTAAGAGGTGAGAACTTCGAAGTTTTGTGTGAAACTATCAAAAAAGACTGCATTCAAGATTACCCGTGTCGGACAGCTGGTTGCACAGGAAGCATCGAAAAGACTGAACGTACCTTTTGGTATCGTAGACCTGTCTCTGGCACCGACTCCGGCAATAGGAGATTCTGTTGCTCAGATTCTGGAAGAGATCGGTCTGGAACGTGTAGGCGCACCGGGAACACAGCGGCACTTGCCATGTTAAATGAACCAGGTGAAAAAGGCGGTGTTATGGCCTCCTCTTATGTCGGGTGGCTTAAGTGGGGCATTTATTCCGGTCAGCGAAGATCAGGAATGATCGATGCGGTCAATCTGGGAGCATTGTCTCTGGAAAAACTGGAAGCCATGACCTGTGTCTGCTCGGTAGGTCTGGATATGATTGCGATTCCTGGAGATACACCGGCAACTACAATTTCCGGTATGATCGCAGATGAGATGGCAATCGGTATGGTAAACCAGAAAACCACAGCAGTCCGTGTGATTCCGGTCATCGGAAAAGGTGTGGGCGAAACTGTAGAGTTTGGTGGATTACTCGGTTATGCACCGGTAATGCCTGTGAATACTTTCCGGTGTGATGATTTCATCAATCGCGGAGGAAGAATTCCGGCACCGATCCACAGTTTTAAAAACTAAAAGATTCCTGAAAAAATACTTGCGTATTTTTGGAGAGACTGTTATACTTGGTTCTATCAGATAGTTCTTTATCTGATAGAACCTTTTTCATAGGTTCATTCCGGCAGTTCTGCCAAAGATTCCAATTTTAAAAAATTAAAACAGGATGGATAAAATCTTTATACCCGGAGGATTTTTGCGTCCATGAACAGGAGAGCAGGTGATAGGAAAACAGAGCATTAAATATATACATATCTGGTACGATATCTAAAAACACGTCAACAAACATAGCAACAATCATATCAACAAACATATCAAAAAAAGCATATCAGAAACAAATCAAAGGAGAAATACACAATGAAAAACAAAACATGGAAAAATTATCTTGGTGCGGCAGCGTTGGTAACTGTTCTTTTTGCAGGCTCTGTATCTGCTTATTTTACGGATCAGGATGAGAAAGTAAATACGTTTACTGTGGGTAAAGTAACGATTGAGCTGGAAGAACCAAAATGGGAGAAAAAACCGGATGATAACGGCAATAAGATTCCGGATGAAGCAGAGCGTATGACGCCGAATCAGACGATCATCAAGGATCCACAGGTGAAAAATACGGGAAATAATGATGCATTTATATATATGACAGTAGAAGTTCCATGCAGACAGATCATTTCAGTAAATAATGATGGTACGAGAAATCCACTGGCGATGAGAGAGTTATATAACTATCAGGTGGATAATTCCTGGAAACTGCTGGGAACTGTGGACGTGAGCAATGAAAGTGGAAAGAAGGTTGCGGTAAAACATCTGTATGCGTATGCAGGGGCACAGGGAATCTGTACCGTAGTAAAACCACAGGAGACAACAAAACCACTGTTTAATCAGGTGACCTTTATCAATGCGATGGAAGGACAGGGACTGGAGGAAAATACCTATAAGATCAATATTCAGGCATATGGGATACAGACAACGGATCTGAATGGCGGAACAAAAGATGCAGCTGAAATCTGGAATATTATCACCAATCAAAGAGAACTTACGGAACGATTTTCTTAACAGAGGAGAGTGACGAGGATGAAAAAAATTTTATCCATAGCGGGGATCGTCTGCTTCAGTATGCTGGTTGCGGTCAGTACACATGGAATCTACAGTTGGTTTACCGATCAGAGCCAACGAGTCAACTCTTTTTCTGTTGGGATGAATGAAGTAGAGATCAGGGAAGAATTTCCGGATCAGGAACTTACACCGGGGAAAATCATTAAAAAAGAAGCTGGTTTTACGAATACAGGAATGGTTCCCATGTATGTGAGGGCGGTTTACCTGTTCAGCAACAAGGAGGCGGAAGAAGGAAGTGAACTTCTGATGGGGAGTACTTTGTGGGAGAAAGCAGACGATGGATATTACTATTATAAAAAGATAGTACAGCCACAGGAAAGCACGGAACTTTTTCTGAAAGGAATTCACTGGAAAAAACAGAAAATTACGGATGGATTTGATCTGACGATATATACCGAGACAGTACAGGCAGCTGGACACAGCAGTGCAAAAGAAGCATTTGCGCGGATGATGGAGCGGCAGGAAGGTGGCAGGTATGAAAAAAACAGGGAAAATCAGTGCTTTGTTATGTGGGTTACTGCTGATCGGAATCTCAGGAATCTACGGATTGTCGAAAGCTTATGTCCTGTATCAGGCAAACAGTGGAAAAGTAGCGATTCATCTGGAAGAATATCGGATGAATGGGGAAAAGGAAGTTCCATGGGAAACAGAAGAAAATGTACTTCCGGGTGGGCTGATATCCAAGATTCCACGGATCGTTAATGATGGAGCAGATTGTTATGTGCGTGCGAAAATAGTATTTACATCGGAGGAGACATCGGATCAGCCGTTGTCTGCGGACAATCTGGAAGGGATTGGCAGTGAATGGGTGCAGGATGGAGAGTATTTTTACTGTAAGGAAGTGGTAAAGAGCGGGGAGAGCGTTGACTTTTTCCGGGGAATCCGGTTACCTGCCGAATGGAAAGAAAGTCCTGAGGCAGAGAACCGATGGCAGGCGAGTGTACGGGCGGAAGCAGTACAGGCAGAGTGTTTTTTTCCTGATTTTTCTGTCAGTGATCCTTGGGGGATGAAGACGAAGCAGTTTGTTATCCGCCAGGCAATGGAAGGAGAAGCAGAAGAACAGGATGGTGACAAAGACCAGATGGAACTCGTGATTGCATCGGATCTGCAGGGGTTCACGATGGAACAGGAAGGGTGTATGAAACAACTGGAGACATTTATGCCGGGAAAAAGTCAGTCCGGAAAGTTGTGATCAGAAATGGAGCAGATCATAAACGGGAAGTATTTTTCAGGCAGAAGCCCCGCAGATGACACCACTTCTGGAAAAGATGGAACTTACTGTGCAGGTCAGAGAGAAAGATCAGATACAGATTCTCTATCAGGGAACGGTGACAGAGACGATGTTAAAACAAAATCAGTCTCTGGGAGAAATTCTTCCGGGAAAGGATAAACAAGTAGAATTCTTATTTTCTCTTCCGGAAGAGGCAGATAATGTATATGCGGCACAAACCGGTCAGGTAAAGTTTTGGTTTACCACGGGAGCACCACAAAAGACTCAGATAGTGAAAGTGGCAAAAACGGGAGACAGCCAGTATCCGGGTACTATCTTATAACCGGTATTGCGGGAGCTGTACTGGCAGTTGTAGTTCTTGGAAAAGAAAGCATCAGGAAGAAAGGAATAAAAAGCAGATGATAAAAGCGACAGAAAGAATTCTGCGATTCTTTCTGACGGCTGTGGGGATGGCAGGATTTTGCCTGTTCCTTCTCCCACAGACTGCAGGATGTACACCACGTGTGGTGATCAGCGGATCTATGGAACCTGCAGTTCCGGTGGGAAGTATCGTATACACAAACAGATGGATCAAACAGGAAAATATAAAAGAAGGAGATATTATTGCCTATGGGTTATCAGGGGGAGTATCGGTTCTTCACAGAGTCGTGGAAACAGATAAAAACAGCAGAATATGGAGAACAAAGGGAGATGCCAATGAGGTCAGTGATCCCGGAGCAGTATCGTATGAACAATATCTTGGAAAAATGATCTTTTCACTCCCTTATGTGGGATATCTGATATCTGTGTTTAAAAGGAGGAGTATCTGGCTGGGAACTATTGCAGTCGGTATATTGCTGATCATATTACAACAGAAGGAAACATGGAAAAGCGGAAAGGAGAAGACGGTTTGAAAATATGGAAAAGAAAAGTAATCGGGCATGGTGTACTGGGAATCTTACTTTCTTTCGTCATTGTCGGCAACGCAACCGGAATCTACGGGGCCGACATCGACGATACAGTACCGGTAGAGGCAGAAAGTGAAATGACAGATAGCGGGAAAGAAGAACAGCAGGAGATTACGCAGGAAAAACACAGGATTCAGATGATCCGGGACCGTCGGCAGAAGAATCGCAGGAGATCAGTCACGAAAGTGAGGAGAAAGAGAATCCGGAAAAGGATGAAGCAGACAAAATACCGGAGACAGAAGATGGGCTGTTCTATCTGGAAAACAGCGAGGAAGAGATAGATACATATTCTTTTGACAACAGCAGCGAACAGCCGGTAGCAAATGTTCGATATGACAAATTTTTATGGCCATCCGGTGGAAAAGGTTCTGCATCCTGCCCGAACCTTGGCATGGGAATGAAATATATTGTCGGGGATGATCAGAACGTTGACGGGGGTGGAAAATGGAGATATGTCTATTGTGTGGAATATCAAAAGGACTGCCCAATCGGAGGACTTAAGATGCAGTTTAAAGGCTGAGTACCGAAAAGTTGCCTATGCACTGTATTACGGTGCGCTGTATTATGGATATCCATGCCGTTATGAGCCATATTCTACCGGTGACTGGCAGATGGACTATTTTGTAACGCAGGTAGCTGTACACATTCTGAATGGAGAATTTACCCTTGCAGCGGCGAGAAACGGGATGGACAAAAGTAATGCCACAACAGCAGAAAAAAATCTCGCCTATGACCGGATCAGTAAAATTGTGGCAGCAGCCAATGAAACAAGTAATTATGGTGGGTTTACTGCTGACGGATGGCTGGATATGGAAAGCTGTACGTTTTCTCTGAATGGTTATAATAACAGCTGGAGCCTGCAAAATGGAAGGTACCTTTCAGGAGGAAAATTCCATGGGAACTTTCAGTCCTATTATGGGTATGATTTCCGTGAACAGTTGACAGGTTATGAGATCAGTGCTCCACAGGGCGTTCAGATTGAAAAAAACGGTAATCAGACATACGCAGATTTTCAGGCAGCGATTCCACAGGCACAGTACAGAAAATGGCAGCTGACAGGCATGCAGATACCGATCACGGTGACAGCTTCCCTGCCAAGATACTGGGTGGAGGAATCTATAAAAGCAATTCAGCTTCAAATTTCCAGAGCATCTGTTTGCTGACCTGGGATGCTTCCGGAGGCACGACAAGAAAACAGGCAAGAGCCAATTTGAATATTGAAAAAGTGACAAGGAACCTGACAATCTACAAAAAGGATCAGGAGACACAGAGAACTTTAAAAGGTGCACTGTTTTCGTTGTGGGCATATGACGGAAGTGGATACAGCAAAAAGATCGGCAATTTCCAGGATATGCAGGATGGAAGTTACCAGATAAAAAACATTTCTTATACACAGACAAAGGATGGCTGGTTTCTGATCAAAGAAGAGCGTGCGCCGGAAAACTATAAAAAGACATACCAGCTGGCAAACAGTCTGGATGAAGAAAACTACCGCCAGTATGGAGGACGTGAAATACGTATGAATGAGAATGGTTTTTATTCTGACCGTGTGGAACAGCCGTGTATCTTTTATGATGAGAAAGAAGAACCGAAGGCAAAGGTATATGTAAAAAAATATGATATCAAATCCAGAAAATTACTTACAGGAGCACAATTCCAGATTTATCCGTGGATACAAGAGGAGGAAAAGTACAGTGATCAGGCACTTCAGACATTATCTTATAACAGTCAGAAACAACAGTATGAGACAGAAAAAGAAGTGATTGCAGATAAAGCGAATCAGGGAAAGTTCCTGATCCGGGAGACAAAGTCGCCACAGCATTACTGTGGAATCTGGCAGCAGGAAATTACCGTAACGGAACCGGGAACGACGACACTGGAACTTGAAGCATGGAACTATCCGGAACGAAAATTTACGATCTATAAAAAAATCCGGACAGATGAGCTGGTATGGGCACACGGTAATCCCACGTTCTTTTTCAAAATTTCAGGGAAAGATCTGAATGGAGAAGAACACTGGTATCAAAGTGTGATATTATTTACAAAAGAAATGGAAAAACAACAGGAATATATCATCGGAAAAGCCGAGATCACTGGAATTCCTGCAGGAATTTACCAGATAGAAGAACTTCCTATGACGGCACGGTATATTCTGACAGGTGTTACCTCGAAGGATGCCAATGTGACTGTGGTCAATACTCCGACAGATACAGTGAATGGAGTTCAAAAGATCAGGTCGCAAGTGACGGCAGATCTGACGCTGGAAGATGGAAGTGTAACTTTTGAAAACAGGAAAGTGTTCTTCGACGAATACTCTCACGATGATGTAGAAGTCAATCATCTGAAAGTACCGGAAGAGAAAAGCAGTAAACAGTAAAAAACTATAATTGTTCAGTACCTTCACAGTTACGAGCAAAATGCATTTAAACGATAAAAACACGCTTTGCGATTTTTTATCGTTATCGCGGCACTCCTCAAGGTTCCGTGCAAGCATGGACTTTGACTCGTTGCTCGCGTAAATCACCTTTGGTGATGGCATTTTGGCTTGCATGTCTCGGGATTTTGGCATATTCATGCCAAAACACCTCGCGGTACAGTGGCTACTGAATAGTTACAAAAAACTGCAGATAACAGGAAAAACAGTTATCTGCAGAAAAAAGATATCGTTATCAGGGAAGAATCACAAGAGGTTTTCGGTATTCATGCACAAATGTGGTGCGATATTTTTCGCACCAGACAGTCTCGTAAAGATTTGAAATCTCCACATTTTTTGAAAAAACAGCTGTGGCTTCGTCGGACAACAGGGAAGATGCATCTGCTGCTTTTGTAATGACCGGAATGGAACTGTGTTTTTTGAGCTCAGAAAGAACCGGTGCTGCCTGACGTCGAAAACCGAGAAGCCTTGCGTAGGAAAGTGCAGGGACATGGGAAATCTGCAGCAGACAGTGCATCAGCATTCGACAGATCCGGCTGTAGGTGAGTTCCCGTGTTTTTAAGAGTGCTGCATACTGTCCCCAGCTTTCATAAGAACTTCTGGTGTGAAAGAGACGCTGTACAAAGGACGGTGTAACATCCTGATAAGCTGCAAGCTGAGCTTTGTCAGAAGAAAACAGAAGCCAGCGAAGATAAGGAGAAAAATCTTCCTCATCCAGAAACTGTGGGCAGGAAAAAGTCTGCGAAAGAAGCGCAGATATGGCGGGCGGAAAACAGGAAGACACAGCAGCGTCTGACATCTTACAGTCCGCAGATTTCCACAGGGCACGGATGGCAGATGCAGAGGGAAACTGCCCGTTCAATGAGTTGTCGTGATAGGCATTTCCTTCACGTTTTACCGTAAGCGGCCGAATCGTACTGTTCTGTCGACAGAGTGCTTTACAGTATTCCACACCGAGAATATTATTCGGTGTCTGCAAAAAGATTCCGGTATCGGCATCGGTGTCTGAAAGTAGTTCCTGGAGAGTGAGACTGCGCGCTTTTGGAAAGGATTCTCCTTTTTTTAGATATTTTTTTTATAAGATTCTGGTATTCCGGTGTTTCAGCGGAGAGAAAAGATCCGAGTTTCAAAAACGGTTCAATCGTTCCGCTTTCGCTTCCGAAAGAAAGAACGTCCACACAACCGAGTCCGTCAAGAAGTCCGACGGCATTCTGTGCAAAGAATTCTGCGCTCTCGCAGGCATGGGTTGACGGCAGCTCGAAGACAAGATCCGCACCACCGAGAAGTGCCATCCGGGTGCGCAGATGCTTGGAATACAGGGCAGGTGCTCCCCTCTGTACAAAATCTCCGCTCAGGACAACAATGATATAATCGGCTCCTGTAAGTTCTCTTGTTTTTTGTATATGATAAGCATGTCCAGTGTGAAACGGATTATATTCCGCAATGATTCCGGCAATTTTCATGGTTGCACCTCAAAAAATACATAAATTATTTTCTCATTCTAACAGGGAAGATGTAGAAAAACAAGGCTTTCCGGAGAAATAGCGAAGATATGTTAAAAAATTAACTAACCTTGTCACTGTAAAGGAAAAAGAGTATAATTTTATGTAGTGAGCAAAATAGGAAAGGAGTCAATGAAATCATTGGGATTTATTGACACAATCAAAGCAAGAGCAAAAGCTGATAAGAAGGTAATTGTACTTCCGGAAACCGAAGACAGAAGAACATATGAAGCAACTGCACAGATCCTGAAAGAAGGAATTGCAGATGTTGTTCTGGTTGGTAGCGAGGAAGCAATCAAAAAAGGCAGTGAAGGACTGGATATTTCCGGTGCAAAGATCGTAGATCCTGCTACATCCGAAAAAACCCAGGGATATATTGACAAACTGGTAGAACTGAGAAGCAAAAAAGGTATGACACCGGAACAGGCAAAAGAGATTCTGTTAAACCAGTATCTGTACTACGGTGTTATGATGGTTAAAATGGGTGATGCAGACGGAATGGTATCCGGTGCATGCCACTCTACAGCAGATACACTGAGACCGTGTCTGCAGATCCTGAAAACAAAACCGGGAACAAAACTGGTATCCGCATTCTTCCTGATGGTAGTTCCGGATTGCGAATATGGTGCAAACGGTACTTTCGTATTTGCAGATTCCGGACTGAACCAGAATCCGAATCCGGAAGAACTGGCAGCTATCGCAGCTTCCTCCGCAGAATCCTTCAAACTGTTGGTTGAAGAAGAACCTGTAGTAGCTATGCTGTCTCATTCTACAAAAGGCAGTGCAAAACATGCCGATGTAGATAAAGTTTTAGAAGCTACAAGAATCGCAAAAGAACAGAATCCGGATCTGAAACTGGATGGAGAATTCCAGCTGGATGCGGCTATCGTACCGAGCGTTGGTGCTTCCAAAGCTCCGGGAAGTGAAGTAGCAGGAAAAGCAAACACTCTGATCTTCCCTGATCTGGATGCAGGAAACATCGGATACAAACTGGTACAGAGACTGGCAAAAGCAGAAGCATACGGACCTGTAACACAGGGTATCGCAAAACCTGTAAACGACCTGTCCCGTGGATGCTCAGCAGAAGATATCGTTGGTGTTGTTGCAATCACAGCAGTACAGTGCCAGGCTGAATAAAACAGATACATAAAAGTATGTTTAAGTGGAGGAAGAAAACATGAACGTATTAGTAATCAACTGCGGAAGTTCATCTCTGAAATATCAGCTGATCAACTCCGATACAGAAGAAGTTCTGGCAAAAGGTCTCTGTGAGAGAATCGGAATCGACGGAAGACTGGTATACCAGAAAGCAGGATGCGACAAAGAAATCACAGAAGCTTCCATGCCGACACATAAAGAAGCCATCCAGATGGTTCTGGATGCCTTGACCAATGATAAAACAGGTGCAATCGCAAGCCTGAAAGAAGTAAATGCAATCGGACACCGTGTCGTACACGGCGGAGAAAAATTTGCTTCTTCCGTAGTTATCACAGACGAAGTAATCCAGGCCGTAGAAGAGTGTAATGATCTGGCACCTTTGCACAACCCGGCAAACCTGATCGGTATCCGTGTATGCGGCGAACTGATGCCAGGTGTACCGCAGGTAGCAGTATTTGATACCGCTTTCCATCAGACCATGCCTGCAAAAGCATATCTGTATGGTCTGCCACTGGAATACTATAAAAACTACAAAGTAAGAAGAT
>ENA-OQAZ01000986-OQAZ01000986.1-human-gut-metagenome-genome-assembly--contig:-NODE-986-length-14829-cov-2.528772_pt1 | contig 14829 bp, 22 predicted proteins | sample MGYA00242737_ERZ504531 | MGnify/ENA primary metagenome ERZ504531 (study PRJEB26092, sample SAMD00036244) | human gut metagenome | host: Homo sapiens | study: EMG produced TPA metagenomics assembly of...
GGAGATGAAACTGATCGATGCGGAATATACATTCGATAATTAATAAGGTGCTGTTTTACTTTACGGCAGATGGAAGAATTGACTTTAGAGACTGGTAAAGGATCTTGCAAGTATATTTAAGACCCGTATCGAGCTGCGCCAGGTAGGTGTAAGAGATGAGACTAAGATTATGGAGGAATCGGTATCTGCGGAAGACCGCTGTGCTGTCATTCTTATCTGTCTGAGTTTATCCCGGTTTCTATTAAAATGGCAAAGGAGCAGAACCTGTCTTTAAATCCGACTAAAATATCCGGTGTATGCGGAAGACTGATGTGCTGCCTGAAAAATGAAGAAGAGACCTATGAGGTATTAAACAGCAGGCTGCCGGGACTTGGTGATGCAGTTACAACTTCAGACGGCCTTAAAGGAGAAGTACACAGTGTCAATGTTCTGCGCCAGACTGTAAAAGTGATCGTGATCGTGGATAAGGATGAAAAAGAGATCCGTGAGTACAAGGTGGATCAGTTAAAATTCAAGCCCAGAAGGAAGAAGGGCAAAGGCGGCGAAAAACAGGAAGAAGCTGCAGAGTTAAAGAAACTGGAAGCACTGGAAAAACGGGAAGGAAAGTCAAAGCTGAATGATAAATAGTGAAATGGAACACAGCTGGAGACAGGAAGGAAATATCCTTTTAAGAGATGATGAACGGATCGATGATCTTCAGAGAAATCATTACGGTATTATCCAGAGAAAAGGTACCTTTTGTTTTGGTATGGATGCAGTTCTGTTGTCCGGTTTTGCAGTGGTAAAGCCGGGAGAGAAGGCATTGGATCTGGGAACAGGAACCGGTATTATCCCTATTCTTTTAGAGGCAAAAACAAAAGGAAAGCATTTTACCGGTCTTGAGATCCAGGAAGAGTCTGCAGATATGGCCAGGAGAAGTGTGAAATACAATCATCTGGAAGAAAAGGTGGAGATCGTAACAGGAGATATCAAGGAAGCCGGAAGCAGGTTTGCACTGGCTTCTTTTGATGTAGTTACCAGCAATCCGCCCTATATGAATGATGCCCACGGGATCAAAAATCCGGGGGATGCCAAGCTATTGCCCGTCATGAGTGCTTGTACCTTAGATGATGTGGTAAGGGAAGGCACAAGGGTGCTAAAACCAGGGGGACGATTTTACATGGTCCACAGGCCGAGAAGACTGATCGAAATATTACAGACCATGAAGCAGTATGGTCTGGAGCCCAAACGGATGAAATTTGTACATCCCTATAAGGACCGGGAAGCTAATATGGTACTCATTGAAGCAGTAAGAGGCGGAAAAGCTTTGATGAAGGTGGAAGCGCCGGTTATTGTGTTTGATGAGAACGGGGAGTATTCACAGGAGATACGGACTACGTATGGGTATTAAAGCGTTTCGGATGCCGGACGTTGATGCGTTGGCGCCAGAAGTGGGCGTTTTGCGTCCGGGACAAATGTGCTTAAGCGGAGGAAAAGTACATGACAGGAAAATTATATTTGTGTGCAACACCCATTGGTAATCTGGAAGATATTACCTACCGGGTGTTAAAAACATTAAAAGAGGCAGATCTGATCGCAGCGGAAGATACAAGACACAGTATCAAGCTGTTAAATCATTTTGACATAAAAACGCCTATGACCAGTTATCATGAGTATAACAAGGTGGAAAAGGCAAAATATCTGGTAGAAAAAATGGCAGAGGGAACCAACATTGCCCTGATCACAGATGCGGGAACTCCAGGAATCTCTGATCCGGGAGAAGAACTGGTAAGACAGTGCTATGAAGCAGGTATTCCGGTGACTTCCCTTCCAGGTCCGGCTGCCTGCATCACAGCCCTTACCATGTCCGGGCTTCCTACCAGAAGGTTCTGCTTTGAGGCATTTCTGCCTGCAGAAAAAAGTGATAAAAAAGAGCGCCAGAGGATTTTGGAAGAGCTGAAAAAAGAGACCAGGACCATGATCGTCTATGAAGCCTCATCATCTGGTGGCAACATTAGAAGATCTGTACGGGGCATTGGGAAACCGGAAGATCACTATCTGCAGGGAACTTACCAAAAAGTTTGAAAGTGCCTTCCAGACTACCTTTGAAGAAGCACTGGCCCACTACGAAACCGAAGAACCAAAAGGCGAGTGTGTCATCGTTATTGCCGGAAAGCCGGTAGAAGAGATCCGTGAAGAAGAGATACGCGCCTGGGAAGAGATGCCTATTGAAGAGCATATGGAGCATTATCTGTCACAGGGAATGGACAAAAAAGAAGCAATGAAAGCAGTTGCAAAGGACAGAGGCATATCCAAGAGGGATGTGTATCAGCAGCTGCTGTAATGATATTAAGTTTTAGAAAAAAGATAGCTGTCATGCAGAGTATATTGCGTGGCAGTTATTTTTTATTTTACATTCGCTGATAGCGTGTCAAATCACATGGTGTTATAATCAAAGTGTGTTATAATGGCTGAAAATATTTATAAAGAGGTGGAGTATGAAAAGAAAGGATATTATTTTTGAGACATTAAAAAGACAGTGTGAGCTTGCCAAGTTGGAAAAGAGAGAAATACAGATTGAGTCATCAGATATAGCAGATGCCCTGGGATATGATCGTTCCAATGTAAGTCGGGATTTGAATGATCTTGTAAGAGAAGGAAGAGTAGAAAAATCAAATGGACGTCCCGTATATTTTTGGCCGGCTGGATACACAGATGAAGAAAATGGCCAGAAAGCAAAGGATGAGTTTTTCTTTCTGATCGGAGAAAAAGAATCGTTAAAAAAGAGTGTACAGCAGGCAAAATCGGCGGTTCTTTATCCTCCAAAAGGATTAAATACATTGCTTACCGGACCAACAGGTACTGGTAAAACCACCTTTGCTGAACGGATGTATGAATATGCGAAGTATATGAATATTATCCAGCCGGAAGCAAAATTTGTTGTGTTTAACTGTGCGGAATATGCAGAGAATCCGCAGCTTCTTATGTCGCAGCTGTTTGGTTATAAAAAAGGAGCGTTTACAGGAGCATTGACGGATAAGCCGGGGCTTGTAGAACTGGCTGACGAAGGAATACTGTTTTTGGATGAAATCCACAGGCTGCCTGCGGATGGGCAGGAGATGCTTTTTTTGCTTATGGATAAAGGGATTTACAGACGTCTTGGAGAGACGGAAGTCCACAGAAAAGCCAGTCTTATGATTATTGGTGCTACAACAGAGAATCTTGATACATCATTATTAAAGACATTTTTGCGCAGAATGCCAGTGGTAATAAAAATGCCGCCGTTGTCTGAACGCTCCCTGATAGAAACGTCTCCAATTTGATCGGACAATTTTTCTCCCATGAACAGAGGAACATGGGGGAGACGCTCCATGTGGATAAAGAAGCACTTCTTGCCCTGCTTACATATGAGTGTGCCGGAAATATAGGACAACTGCGTGCAGATGTGCAACTGATCTGTGCGAGGGCATTTCTGGCATTTAAGATTGGTACAAACCGTGAACGGGTGGAAGTAGACAGGACAAGTCTGCCAGAATGTATCTGGTTGGATTATAGTAAACATCGGACCCAGACCAATGATTTGATCCTTTTCCTGCAAAATGATGAAACTTATTCTCTGGATTTTCCGGGGCATTCGGATATTTCTGACAAAATGGATATAGTGGGGATGACAGAAAGACCTGAAGAAATATCAATATGTTCAGAATTGGCAGAAAAATATATGGAATTTAAGAGTCAAGGAAAAACTAAGGATGAAATCAAGGACATTATCAGTTGTGAGATTGAAGGATATACAAACCGGCTGTTAAGTGAATACAGAATGGAAGGACAAAAGGCTACTAAAGATTCAGCATTAAAAATTGTGAATCCAAAAGTATATGGTGTAGTGGAGGAGGCTTTGAATTATGCGTCCATTAAATTAAAAAGGGATTTTACGGATACGGTTGTTGTTGGAATGGCAATGCATGTAGAGGCATTGATAAAAAGATCAGTGGACAAAACTTTTATACGGGATGAAGAGATAAATGTACTGGTTTTGAAATATCCAAAGGAGCTGAAGACAGCGAAAATAATACGGGCTATGCTGGAGGAAGAGCTGGATATTGAAATCCCGGTTTCAGAATTGGGATATCTGACCATGTTTTTGTGCAGTGAAAGTGTGGAGAAAGAGAAATCAAGGATCGGACTTATCGTCATATCACATGGAAAAGCACGGCTGGCAGTATGGCAGAGGTGGCTAATTCCATATTGGGAACAAGGCACTGTAAGAGTATTGATATGCCTTTGGACTCATCGGTAAACGATGTATTTGATCAGGTGAAAACATTGGTGGAGAAAGAGGATCAGGGTTTGGGAGTACTTTTACTGGTGGATATGGGATCTTTGGTTTGGTTCGCTGAACAGATTGCGAAGGATACCGGACGGAATGTAATGTCGGTGGAAATGGTATCGACACTAATGGTAATCGATACTCTCAGGAAAATATTAATGGGAAACTATAATTTAAAAGAGAATCTATGAAGAGGCTAAGAATGGCTGTAAAGGCTTTTTTAGCGGGATGCAGAGGGGAAAAATGGAAGAACCGGTAAATCTGGTAGTGACCTGTGTGTCGGGACGCGGTACAGCAGTGAGACTTGGAGAAATTATCCGGGAGGCGTTTAAAGATTATGATATTGAGTTTGAATTCACCTATATGAATCTGATGGATAAGCAGGATGGTGAGGAAAAGATCCGGAACAAAATCGGTATTATCCCCAGGGCAGTTGTAGGAACAGTTGATTTGGGACTTAAGGGAATACCGTACATTTCTGTGGAAAATCTGGTGACCGGATATGGCATGGCAAACCTGGAACAGATATTATTTGAAAATGTCCGTCATGAGAAAGAGGTAATGCGGATGGATCATGATGCTGTGATGGAGACTGCTTTGGGAAGAGTATTATCCTTTTTGGATCCGAAAAAATGAGCAGTTGTACAGGACATATCTATGAGACGATCATAAAGATGGGAAATCTTAAAGAGGACAGAAAAACCCGGCTGCGCTTTATGATCCATGTTAGCTGCATGGCTGAACGAATCATACAGGACAACATTTTATGAACAAGCAGACAGAACATTTAAGGGATCAGTATGAGGAGTTGTTTGGTATCGTAAAAGATGCACTAAGGGAGTTAGAGTCTTTGATTGGGGTTGAGGTGCCGGAAAGTGAATGTGCATACCTGATCGAACTGCTCACGGAATAGGACTGACACAGAAATTGGCATGAAATTTGCTAAATATATAGTAAAAAACATGAAAGAGGTAATGTGTATGATTGGAGTATTATTAGTGACTCACGGACAATTCTGTGAAAGTATGAAAGAAAGTACGGAGATGGTTTTGGGCGTTCAAAAAAATTTTTATTCTCTGCCGCTGAACCCGGAGGATGACATCGTATGTCTGCAGTCTAGGCTGTTGAATAAGATTCAGGAGATGGATCAGGGAGAAGGCGTGATCGTTCTGGTGGATTTATTTGGAGGAAGTCCTTATAACGCTGCAGCATCATGCCTTAAACATGCACATATGGAATGTGTTGCCGGTATGAATTTTCCAATGATATTAGGAATTCTTGAAAACAGGGAACGGGTTAGTCTGGAAGACCTGCCTGAGATTGGTAAGCAGTCAGGAATAGCAGGAATTATAAATGTACGAAAGAAAATTGCCAGTCTGTGCTAAATAACACAAAAATAACACACTGATAATTAAAATAACACATAAAATACAATTTGTTTTAAAAGCAGGGAAACCTGTGGATAAATAGGGAAAAAATAGAGGAAAAATGACTAACACAATAGTTGGCACAAAAATTGCTCATTAAAAAGATAAAAAAACAGGAGGAAATGATGGCAGAGATAAAACTATTTCGAATTGACAGTCGGCTGATTCATGGACAGATCATTACTAAATGGCTGAAAGTAACACAGGCAGACAAAATTGTGGTGTAGATGAAATGTTGGCTGCGGGATGATTTTATGAAGGAGGTCTATGTGGCCGCTGTACCGAAAGGAATTTCTGTGGATATTTATGACACAGACAAAGCAATGGAGGAATGGGAACGGAACCGGTTTGGAGATGGAAAAGTGCTGGTTCTGGTCAGGGATGTGGCAACTTGTCTTAGACTTCATGCAAGGGGATTTTCGATGGACAGTGTGCAGATTGGAGAACTTCCTAACGGTCCGGGGAGGACACCGGTTTATAAGGCGGTTTCATTTTCAAAGCAGGAAGTGGAAAATTTGAAAGTTCTGTATGATGAAGGGATTAACATTGTGCTTCATATTGTTCCGGATAATCCCAGCATGGAATTTGAGAAGGTAATTAAAAAGTTTGGTTTATAGACGAAAGGAGAACGTTATGAACTTATTATTGGCTGTTGTAGCTGGATTATGGTATTGGTACGCAATGTGCCGGGTAGGGTATACATTACAGCATATATTCTGCCAGCCGCTGGTGATGGCGGTGCCTTTGGATTGATCATGGGAGATCTTTCAACAGCGCTTATCATTGGAGCGGGAATTGAAATGATGTATGTGGGATTGGTGACCAATGGAGGAAATATACCAGCTGATGAATGTCTGGCAGGTGTGGTTGCGATTCCCATTGCACTGGCTTCAGGAATGGATGCAAAGTCTGCTATTGTCCTGGCGTTGCCGTTTGGTTTGTTAGGGGTTTTAATGGATCAGATTAAACGATTTATTAACGGTTATTTTGCGAATCTGGCAGATAAGTATGCGGAACAAGGTAATGACAAAGGGATTGAAAGATGTGCTGTACTGTACCCCATGGCAGCAGGACTGTTATTGCGTTTTCCGCCGGTGTTCATATTGATTTATTTTGGAACAGATATGGTACAGAAAATCCTGAATGTACTTCCAGAGTGGTTTACCAACGGACTTAGTGTGGCAGGAGGCGTTTTACCTGCGTTAGGATTTGCGATTACTATTTTTGTGGTAGGAAAATCTATGCTGATTCCGTTTTTTATCCTGGGATTTTTCTTTATACAGTATTTTCAGATATCCACGATCGGTGCAGCTATATTCGGAATATGTATGGCATTGCTGATCATTGGCTTTAGAAGAGAGAAGGAGGCGGCCTAATGGAACGAAAGAATATAGAAATTACTAAAAAAGATTTAAGAAGAAGTTTCTTGCGGTGGTATATGTCGGCTGAAATATCAAACTCCTTCGAACGGCTTCAAAGTGTCTCATTTTGTTACAGTATGATCCCAGTTCTCCGTAAATTATATCCGGACCGGGATGCATTTAAGGAGTCGCTGAAGCGAGAACTGCAATTTTTTAATACGGAGGCTATCTGGGGTACTCCGATCCACGGAATCACCATTGCAATGGAAGAAGAGAAGGCAAAGGGAGAGGATATTCCTGATTCAGCTATTACAGGTATTAAAACCGGATTGATGGGTCCATTAGCCGGTATTGGTGATACCATTACATGGGGCATGCTTAAAACAATTATTTATGGAATAGGTTGTACCATGGCGGCTACAGGAAATATTATGGGAGCGCTTATCACCATTATATTCCCGTTGGTTACATTTCTGATCAGTGGTTACCTATTTAATATGGGATATTACGTGGGACGGGAATCAGTAAAAACAATTCTTCACGCTGGTGGGTGAAAGAGCTGATCCTGGGAACCGGTATTGTAGGAATGTTTATGATGGGAGCTTTGTCTGCAAGCTTTGTGAAATTAGAACTTGCAGCAGCGATTCCGGTGTCAGGAGGAGGCATGATTTCGATCCAGGATTCACTTAATAGTCTGGTACCTGGTCTGTTGCCACTTCTGTGTGTATTTGGTATTTATACAGTTATTAAGAGGAAAAGGTAAACTATGGATCATTTCTCTGGCAATCCTGATTGTCAGTCTTTGTTGGTTCATTTATTGGATTATTTTAATACATAAATCAAGGGGAGTTTTATTATGAATAATATTGTAATTATCGGTGCCGGTAAGGAAGGGAAAGCTTATCTGGGCGAGGTGTATGACGCAGCGAAATGGAACGTGACTTTTTTAGACAAGGACAGCAGGGTAATAGAAGCGTTGAAGGAAAAGGGAGAGTATCATGTTACGGTGCTTCGGAAGGACAGGACAGAGCAGAGAATTATAACCGGGTATGAAGCATATGAGACAGATGATAGTTATTCCTGTATGGCGAGAATCGTGGATGCGGATGTGATCGCGTTGTGCCTGTATCCAGAGGATATTGAAGATGCAATCCGGTATATAGGTCCCTGCTTAAGGAAGAGGGAGATGGATAACCCGGAACAGAATCTGTTAATTCTGTCATGTACAAATAAAAATCATATTATGGAGAAAAATGAAGCGCTGTTTCTGGGAGAACTCCCTGAAGAAAAGCAAAAAACATGGTACAGAGAACGGGTGGCATTTCGTGATGTAATTGTAAGAAGAAGTGGCAATGCACCGTCAAACTATGCGTTGGACCTGACAACTAAGGCACTGCAGAGTCTTTTGATCCAGGGACCAGTCAATGTAGACTTGTCTGGAGTGGAATGGATGCAGGTGTGCGATGGAGTTGAATTTTTAAAAGATATTAAATTGTTTGTCCACAACTGTCCACATGCAGCCTGTGCATATATGGGTTATGCAAAGGGATATACTACAACACAAGATGCAGAACGCGATGGTGAGATTGCGGCTCTTATGAAAGGGTGTCTGGCAGAGGCATCTGAAGGAATCCGCGAGGAGTTCCATCCTACATCAGAGCAGTTGGAGATAGTGGGATGCAGCATGAAGGCAAAGGATGATGAGGTAGAAAGAATCAGCCGGGTAGCAGAAAATCCTATTAGAAAATTAGGACGACATGATCGTCTTACAGGTGCTGCTATGTATTGCCTGAAACATGGAATTGAGCCGGTTAATATTGCAAAAGCCATTGCATATGGACTTGCCTATGATGACATGGAAGATCCAAATGCGGTTAGAATGCAGGAAATGATTGCTGAAAAAGGCATAAGACCTGCAGCTGCACAGATTCTGGGAATATCAGAAGATGAAAAGCTTATGAATATGGTTATGGAAGAATATGACAAGCTGAAATAAGGTATAATACTTAAAGAAAGAGTCAAATTCAGAGAGATGAAAAGAATAACTCTGAATTGACTTCTTTCTGAGTTATAGCGGTTGTGCTTCAATTCTGCAGGCAGAATATATCCGTGTTCAGGTGAACTGGGAAAGAGTCTGTATATTTATTTGTGTGGGCAGCCTGACATTTATTTTTTATGTGAGAAGAGAAATTCGAAGGAAGAAAAATAAAGGATAGTGTTGGTTATAAAAAAGACTATGAAATATTTTCCCTGGATTTTGAAGAGTTTTTATGGGCAAAAGGATATGATGATACAACCATAGAAAATATGCTTGCTCATATGAGGGAGCTGTGTCCATTTAATGATCTTGAAATGAAAGTATATTATTTATTGTTTTTTGATTTCAGCATTTTAGGCGGTATGCCGGCAGTAGTGGCAGAATATATAAAAAAAAATACATTTGAAAATTCACTGGATACACAAAAACAGCTGATCGCAGATATAAAGAAGATATCCGCAAATATGCCCAGGGAATAGATCAGACAAGGATCTTAAATGTTTTTAACAGGATCGCACCGCAGCTTGCAAGAGAAAATAAAAAATTCCAGATTTCAAAAGTAGCATCAGGAGCCAGGTTCCGGGATTATCGCGGCTGCGCAGAATGGCTGGTTGATGCGGGAATGGTAAATATCTGTTATTGTATGGAATTTCCGGAACTTCCTTTAGGTGGTAATTATGATCCGGATACATTTAAGCTGTATTTTGCAGATACAGGGCTTCTGGTTTCCATGTTAGATGATGAGTCCCAGGAAGATTTACGTGCCAATAAAAATCTTGGTGTTTATAAAGGAGCTTTATATGAAAATATGGTGGGAGAAGCTCTGGTGAAGCAGCATTATAAACTGTATTATTATAAACGAGAAAATTCTACCCTTGAAGCAGACTTTTTTATCCGTTCCCAGACTTCACTTATCCCTGTAGAAGTAAAAGCGAGAGAGGGAAAAACAAAATCCATGAATACATTAATAAATTCTGAGAGATATCCGGATATATCCTATGGTTTTAAACTTTCTGCCAATAATATTGGACATGAAAATCGTATTTATACATTTCCATATTTTTGTACCTTTCTTCTTAAAAGATTTATGCGTGATTTTTGCCCGGAAGAGGTCTGATTTATAGGAGAACAGGTAAATAAAAGGCTGCCGCACAGCAGACGATTTGCTGAGGCGGCAGTCTTTTATGAGCCTGTGAAAAAATCTCTGTAAATTAAACAATATAAGTGTCTTCTATGATAAAATATTAAAATCATAGGAGGCCTTTTATTATGGCAAACAGAAAAAAAGAAGTTTACAAATCAAAACCAATGACTGAGGGAAAAAGAAATCTTATCCAAGGTTTGCTTCAGGAGTATGATATCCAATCTGCTGAAGATATTCAAGATGCTTTAAAAGATCTGCTTTCCGGAACCATTCAAGATATGCTTGAAACAGAAATGGATGACCATCTTGGCTATGATCGTTATGAAAGATCCGGTGAGCCTAACTACCGTAATGGTACAAAATCCAAGACTGTCCGTAGTAAATATGGTGAATTTCAGGTAGATGTACCTCAGGATCGTCAGAGTTCATTTGAGCCGCAGGTGCTTCCAAAACGTCAAAAAGACATTTCTTCGATTGATGACAAGATTATCTCCATGTATGCAAAGGGAATGACTACACGACAGATTTCAGAAACCATAGAGGACATTTATGGATTTGAGGTAAGCGAAGGAATGATATCGGATATCACAGATAAGCTCCTTCCACGAATCGAGGAATGGCAGAATCGTCCTTTGTCGCCTGTGTACCCGATCGTTTTTATTGATGCTGTACACTTTTCTGTACGCGATGATGGCGTGATCAGGAAACTTGCAGCATATGTAGTACTTGGTATCAATGAGGATGGAATGAAAGAAGTTTTAAGCATTGTTGTAGGCGAAAATGAAAGCAGTAAGTACTGGTTGTCTGTATTGAACAGCCTTAAAAATCGTGGAGTTCAGGACATTCTCATTCTCTGCTCCGATGGTTTGATTGGTATCAAGGATGCAATCTCTACAGCATTCCCCAAGACGGAGCAGCAACGTTGTATTGTACATATGGTGAGAAACACGCTTAAATACGTTGCAAACAAGGATATGAAAGCTTTTGCAAAGGATTTAAAGACAATCTATACCGCTGCAGATGAAGAAGCTGCCAGAAAGCAGGTAAAGTCTGTAACAGAAAAATGGTCTGCTCAATATCCAAGTGCTATGAATCGCTGGCATGAAAACTGGGATGCAATATCCCCGATTTTCAAGTTTTCTAAGGAGGTTCGTACCGCATTTTACACTACAAATGCCATAGAATCATTGAATTCTTGCTATCGTAGATTGAACAAGCAGCGTAGCGTATTCCCAAGCTCTCAGGCACTGATGAAAGCTTTATACCTGGGAACCTTCGAGATTGCCAAAAAGTGGACAATGCCAATCCGAAACTGGGGAAAAGTTCGTGGTGAGTTGGAAATCATGTATCCTGATCGGATGCTGGTATAGCAACAAATGATGAAATATCAAGAGTAAACACACACCCAGATTTTCTGGGTGCTCTTGACATGCCAGCTTATTTTTGTTATTAAATAAACAACGGCTCAACAGCAGAAATTGCTGTCAAGCCGCACCAATTATCATAGAAGATCTGAATTTACAGAAAAAATTTCACACCGTCTCTTTTATAAATGGTATAAGTTGCTTTATTCTGTTATTTTCAGTCCGGCCAGCTTTGCCAGGGCCAGAATGGATGCTTTGGAAACTTTCTTTCCCTCGTATTCAATCAGATCTTCTGTTCCACCGGTGAAGATATCTGCGTTTTCTGCCTTTTTCAGGATGATGCAGTCATCTTCGACTGTGATCTCAAGGGCGTCTTTTACGTCCAGATCCAGGCTTCGTCTAAGCTCGATGGGAAGAGTGATCCGCCCAAGCTCGTCCAGTTTTCTTATAACCCCTGTTGTTTTCATATAAAATACCTCCTGTTGTTTTAATGTACTCTTAGAATCTGATTTTCTCACAAGATCAAGTACAAAAAGATCCCAAGGTACATTCCCCATACATTCCCTAACTTAAGAGACTATAATTAGAAAGTAACAAATTTTGGAAATTAAGTCAATTATCCACTGCAAAAATATTTCTTGACAAAAGTTATCTATTCCTGTAGTATTACTTTGAAGTTCAAAGTATTTCTGCGGAAGGGTAAGAAAAATGACTACAAAAATTATAGGAACCGGTTCTTATGTACCGGCGCAGATCGTAACCAATGATGACCTGTCAAAGATCGTTGAAACCAATGACCAGTGGATCCGCAGCCGCACGGGGATCGGAGAGAGAAGGATCGCAACAGACGACAGTACATCAGATATGGCGGCAAAAGCAGCTAAGAAAGCTATTGAGCAGGCGGGAATAGATCCTGCGCAGATCGATCTGATCATTCTGGGTACTTCATCACCGGATTACTGCTTTCCAAATGGAGCCTGTGAGATCCAGGCAAAGGTGGGCGCAGTTAATGCAGCCTGCTTTGATATCAGTTCTGCATGTACCGGTTTCGTATTTGCTTTAAGCACTGCACATGCCTATATTTCTTCCGGTCTTTATAAGACAGCTCTTGTGGTCGGTGCTGATCTGTTAAGCAAGTTAGTAGACTGGACAGACAGAAGCACCTGCGTCCTCTTTGGAGACGGAGCAGGAGCAGCAGTAGTAACAGCAGCTGAAAGTGGTATCATCGGCCTGAACATGCATTCTAATGGACCAAAGGCGGGGTACTTACCTGTGGCAGCCGTTCTACCGGAAACTTCTTATTAGGAAAGAAACCGGAGCTTGGCTATATGACTATGGATGGACAGGAAGTGTTCAAATTTGCTGTAAAGCAGGTACCGGAGTGCATTAAAGAGGTTCTGGAAGAAACTGGAAATACAGCAGATGATATAGACCTGTTTGTGATCCATCAGGCAAATTACCGCATTATTGAGTCTATTGCAAAACGCCTGAAGGTGGATCTGGAAAAGTTTCCGGTAAACATGGAACATTATGGAAATACCTCCGGCGCATCTGTACCGATCTTACTGGATGAATTAAACAGGGCGGGAAAGCTGAAGCAGGGAGATAAGCTGGTTTTAGCCGGATTTGGTGCTGGTCTTACCTGGGGTGCCATGGCTGTTAGAGTGGTAACACAGTAATACATACAGTAATATACACGCAGCGGCTTTTCCGCAGCGGATAAGATAAACTATAAATTTTAATCAGAAAAAGGAGAACAATATTATGTTAGAGAAGATGAAAGAAATTATTGCAGATCAGTTAAGCGTAGATGCAGACAGCATCACAGAGGCTTCCTCTTTTAAGGAAGATTTAGGAGCAGACTCCTTAGATCTGTTTGAACTGGTTATGGCTTTAGAGGATGAGTATTCCGTAGAAATCCCTGCAGAAGATTTAGAGAATCTGGCTACTGTAGGCGATGTTATGAATTATTTAAAGAACAAGGGCGTTGAGGCTTAAGTTAAGTAAACGCAAAGAACGTTAATAGCAACAGGGGGACGGCGTGCTTACTATAGGAAGCACGCTGTTTCTACAAGACTGCGGGAAAATCCCGGAATTTTGGAGGAAAGAATGAAGACAAGAATCACAGAAATGTTAGGAATCGAATATCCCATCATTCAGGGAGGAATGGCATGGGTGGCGGAACATCACCTTGCTGCAGCTGTATCTGAGGCAGGCGGTCTGGGACTGATCGGCGGAGCAAACGCTCCTGGAGAAGTAGTCCGTGAAGAGATCCGCAAAGCAAGAGAGCTGACAGATAAGCCTTTTGGTGTAAATGTTATGCTGTTAAGCCCACACGCTGATGATGTAGCAAAGGTAGTTGTAGAAGAAGGCATCAAGGTAGTTACTACCGGTGCCGGAAACCCTGAAAAATATATGGATATGTGGAAGGCTGCAGGCGTTAAGGTCATCCCGGTTGTTGCATCAGTTGCTCTTGGCACGCCGTATGGAAAAATATGGTGCTGATGCTGTTGTTGCAGAAGGAATGGAATCCGGAGGACATATCGGCGAAGAAACTACCATGACTTTAGTACCGCAGGTTGTAGATGCTGTATCTATCCCGGTTATCGCAGCAGGTGGTATTGGTGACGGAAGAGGCATTGCAGCTGCATTTATGTTAGGCGCAGAAGCAGTACAGATCGGTACCCGCTTCGTTGTTTCCAAAGAGTCTATTGTACATGAAAATTACAAAGAACGTATTATCAAGGCAAAGGATATCGACTCCACTGTTACAGGAAGAACCCATGGACATCCGGTACGCTGTCTGAGAAACCAGATGACCAGGGAATACATCAAATTAGAACAGGAAGGAAAGTCCTTTGAGGAGCTGGAATACCTGACCTTAGGAACTCTTCGTAAGGCAGTTCAGGAAGGCGATGTAAAAAATGGAACCGTTATGGCTGGTCAGATCGCAGGTCTTATTTCCAAAGAGCAGACCTGTAAGGAAATGATCGAAGAGATGATGGGTCAGGCAGAGAAACTTTTAGGTCGTTGTTAGGTACTTTTGGAACCGCTTTAAAACAGGGAGTAATGAATATGAGTAAGATCGCATTTATCTTCCCAGGTCAGGGCGCACAGACCTGCGGTATGGGAAAAGATTTTTATGAGCACACAGAAACAGGCCGTAAGGTATTTGATAAGGCCACA
>ENA-OQAZ01000988-OQAZ01000988.1-human-gut-metagenome-genome-assembly--contig:-NODE-988-length-14818-cov-6.108025_pt1 | contig 14818 bp, 18 predicted proteins | sample MGYA00242737_ERZ504531 | MGnify/ENA primary metagenome ERZ504531 (study PRJEB26092, sample SAMD00036244) | human gut metagenome | host: Homo sapiens | study: EMG produced TPA metagenomics assembly of...
TTTCCTCTGTAACTGCTGCCAACGGATTTTCTATTCTCTCCAATACTTTGTCGATAGCTGCTAAACAACTTTCTTTCGTTTCACCAAAAATATTGTCATCACCACCTGTCAGAAAATCCTGCTCTACCGATAGCTGCGTTAATATACTGGTTACATCCGTCTGAAATGGATTAAAACCAGTTTCTTCCAATGTTTCCTGCCATGCTGCCTTGACACTCTGCGCACTGTCTGAAGGTAATAACCACTCATATAAGCATTCTGCTTTTTGGTTTTTTCGTCTGCAACTGATAGGTTCTGTTATTCACTTTTTTTGTACTTTTTCCTTTCGATGGAATATAAGACCAGTTTGGTTCTCCATTACTACCAGAAATAATTAGCTGTTCCCTTCCAACTGTTCCTATATTTGAAAAAGAGATTCCCATTAATCACACTCTAGCTTCAAACATACTTTGGCTAACACCTTTCATCCACATATTCTGTGCTGCTCCATATCCTTTTTCCTGCCCTATATCATACAATCCACTGCTGTCAAAGCCTATTTTTAATACCAAATCATTTTCTTTCTTCCAGCCATTTTTAGCATATTGCAGCCATCTCTTAGAATAAAGTTCATACCCTGCACCATTTTTAGATTTTTCCTTAAACAATGCAAGTAAATCTGTACCATCCTCTGCAATAAAAGTACCATTTTTATATGTCGCATTGCGTGCATCATACCCGGTTGTCTCATACACTTCATGCCATAAAGAATATTGGTTTGCCTTTGTCATATTTGCCTGCGAATTAACAATTTCATTATCTGCATCATGCATACAAATCCACGCATGCGTCCAAATATTTTTTGCATTATCTCCTTCATTCAGCAATTTTTCTATCTGCGATAATATATCTCTATCTGCATTTCCCGACACCGTTAGTTGATATGTATATGGGTCAATAGAAAATACCAAATCTGCCTGTTTTGATATTGATATCCCATTCTTTGAAAGTAGATTTGAAATTTGCTGATTTACAACACTTCTGGCATACTGTTTTTCCCTGTCAGTATTGCGTACATAACCAACACTTCTTGAACCACCTGTATATACATCCTTGTAATTCCTTAATGCATAATCATACCTGGCAAATCCAGCCGAATATTTTCCTCCTGTTTGTAACATTCTTTTCTCATTGCGGTAAGCTATGGAACGCTGATCTTCTGTCATATATGAGCAAAAATTAGGTGAGGTCACATCACAATATTTTGATTCGATATATGCCATTGGATCAGAATGAGACAAATTTTCTTTGTACACTTTATCATAATGCTCCTGCAAAACTTTTTGTACGAAACGATCCTCCTCTGTAAGTCCATCATATTGATATCCTACAGTTGTATCAGCGCTGGAAGTATTGGGCAGGTTGTTTAAATCCCTGCCCGCTGGAATGTTATTATAATAGTCAGAATTATTTACAGTAACCATATTATCCCCCTGCCTTATATAAGTCTTATAATCTGTATCTTTAAATTCCTCCCGGCATTTTATTCTCTTATTTTAGATGCCAGTACGGTATAAAATTCTTTTTCCTGCTGCAGATATGCTGCCCTTTCCTCTGTAACTGCTGCCAACGGATTTTCTATTCTCTCCAATACTTTGTCGATAGCTGCTAAACAACTTTCTTTCGTTTCACCAAAAATATTGTCATCACCACCTGTCAGAAAATCCTGCTCTACAGATAACTGCGTTAATGTACTGGTTACATCCGTCTGAAATGGATTAAAACCAGTTTCTTCCAATGTTTCCTGCCACGCCGCCTTTACACTCTCCGGCACTGTCTGAAGGTAATAATCACTAATATATGCAATCTGCTTTTTGGTCTTTTCATCTGCAAACTGATAGGTTCTGTTATTCGCTTTTAACTGTTCATATGCCGCCTGCGCCTCACTATTCGCTTCTGACTCATACCAGCCATCTTTATTTTTGCTATATTTCATACCATTGACCGTAAAATCTTTGGAAGTGTCTATACCCAGATAAGACATAACATCCGTAATTCCCTCTGTATACCGGGCATATTCCTCCTTTGAATGTGCTACAGTAGTCATTGTCCCACCTGCATTTCGCAGCATGGATGCCAATGCATCTGCCATTCTCTGTGCTTTTACATATGATTGTGTATCATACGGATTATCTCCACCAGAAACCTCTACTCCATGCGCCGTAACCGTAAGCACATGACCTCCATTAACACGGATTCTTTGCCCTTCCGCAATATTAACAGAATTATTCTGTCTGCTAAGTGACGAACTCTTCGCCAATTTTATAGGTGTTTTTAACACTTGAACCAAATCTTCTACCGGATTTAGTAAGTGCTGCGACATCGCCTCATTATAGGTTTCCTTATCTTTAATAGCTGTATTTTTGTAATTAGATGTAAGTCCTCTTGTATTAGGATTAATATAACTTGATATTGACTGCATTGTCTCAATCTCCTTCGTTTATTCTAAATTCTCTTTTCCTTCTATGTCCAAATAACTAAGCCTTATTTATACTTACTATTTGCATTTGGCAAATTAAGATATGTATCCATACTTTTCGTCCAAAGCAACGATAAGTCAAACCTTCCCAATTTGTTTAAATCTTCTATGCTTTTTTTGAACATTGCGATAAAATCTCTTCTGTCGTTAAGTCCCATATTACCAGCTTCAAGCGGCAGAGACGTGAAACCTCCCTGCTTTTCCACTTTGTAATGTGCCTCCAATGCACGCATTTCGACTACTGTAGCATTTGATGGATTAACATCATTGATATAAATTCTTTGCTCAAACTCTTTCCCGTTTTCATCCACACCTTTCGCTAACACCACAGGATTTTCATCCGTCGAATCATCCGCATATTTAAGACAATAAGAAAGACCTGTACCATTACCTCCTGTCCACAACATATTATCTGTTGTAAATATCTGATATACCTTTGGTGTTTCTGCCGTATAAAATGTCTTTTCCCCAGATGCAGGAGTTTTCATTTGATTACCTTTTTGTTGACCGTATGATGAAGATACGGTATTCAGGCTAGAACTAATGTTCATATTTTTGTTTCTCCAATCAGCTCAAAATTTTCTCTTTTTAATTATTCAAATATACCTGATATGTTAAATTTTAGTATCAAGCGTTGCCTGTGCAGGAGATTTCCCCGACTCTGCCAATTCTCTTGTAACACTATCTAATGCACCATCTTTAATTGGCTTACCAATTTCCCAGTTAGGATCAGCCTTTTTTGCGGCATCATAAAATGCCTGTCTGTAAATTCTCTCATATTTTTCAAGGGTGTACCCGGCAGCTTTTAACTGGGACTGAACAGAACTGCTGTTCAACTGAGACAACTGAAAACTGCCTATTACATTTTCTCCTGATGTCCCGAACGTTTTTTGAAATAAAAAAGCATAATCTGCTCAGTTTCTCTATTTCCTTTATCGGATAAAATAACCTGTTCTCTTAGCCCCATCTCATCAAACGACCATATTACGCACACAAAGACCATACATTGCATAAATAAAATATATACCACCTGCCATCGGTAGTTTCTCTGGATGAATGACGAAAAAATCAGCGGGCATATTACCCGCTGATTGAATGTAAAATGGAATAACATAATTATGAAATTATCTTGCGGTAATACAGATAAGAATAGATTACCGGTAAAATGCAAGGGACGAGAATAAGTGCAATAAGTATCCACATATTTTGGAATGGTGCTGTAACAATCATGATAATCCCACCGATCACCATGCATTTTCCTCCAAACCGATGCGTGCGATACCAGTTTTCCGGATCGCATAATGCCCACGAAATCCGAAATCCAATCGTATAGTTTGGCTTTACTTTCGGTATAAAATTTCCCAAAATCAGATAAAAAACTCCGATCATCAGACCACACAGGAATCCCATATCCAACTGAAATCCTAAATTATATCCATAGAGTACATTACAAATGAAAAGCGATAACAATGGAATAATCCATAAGATAACAAAGTATACTTTTTCACTGATATTTTTTACTTTAGGATCAATATTCATTGCAATCACACTCACTGCATGTCCCAATAACATAATGAGCGGAAGTCCAAACACAGCGAATGTTTTGGATGCATACCCATTTGGTTCATTATTTATTCCCCAATGTGTTGCCAGCGAATCCGGTAATTGATTCCACAATAGCAAGCCGATAAAAATCGGAAACAGCGTTATAATTGATGTGAGTAAAATCATTTTTTTATGTTGTCTGATCATAGTCATCTTCTCCTTTTAATTCACTAATCCATAAAATAATCTCCTCAAGCACAGATGCATTGAGCTCATAATAGATAAATTTTCCCTCACGTTCATCACGAATCAGATCAGCATCCTTTAAAACGGACAGGTGTCGGGAAACTGCTGCATCTGAAATCGAAAAATGATTGCAAATCTCGCCAGCCGACAACTTGAATGTTTGAGCAGATTAAGTATTTCGCGCCTTGTAGGATCGGCAAGCGCACGAAGCGTGTCTTGCATTCCCAAGTCCATTCCCTCCTTCATTTAACATTTAACTTAATTGTTAAATATATTGTAACACAATCTTTTCATTTTTCAAGAAATTTTCTATCCTATGAATGTTGAATGTCTGTCTGATGATGTCTTTTCTGTGTCTGTATATAATGCTATCCCGCAGTTTCTGTCCCGAAACACTTGTCTATAATATAAACTTTCCTTACTTTATTTTAATTTTTATTTAAAAGTCATTCCCGTTTTGCTTTAAGAAAACAATATATCAAGTAAGCGATTGCTAGGATGATATTGATACAAAAAACAACTCCCATATAAACAAGAGGACTTTCAAAAATATAATCCATGTGATTGGTATGATATCCGTTTCCAGAACTAAATCCGGTTATTGAGTCAATATATTGAACAATAATTGAAAGGAACGGAAGTGTACTTAAACCCCATATACTAAAAATTATTGTTTTTATAGCAAAAATTTTCCATGAAAAATCTTTCATTAAAGTCACCTCCCATATTAAACCTGTTATCTTACCTATATCCTTACGCTTTCCTATCAAAAGACGTTTTCTCTTCCAAATAGTTCGGCAGTTCTTTCAATTCTGAGCTTTGGGCATTCTTTTGCGTATGGTATTCATTGAAGTAAATTCCGTAAAATTCTCTTTCCTTTTCCCGCTCAGCCGGAGTTCTTTCGCATCCCCATCCATAACTATCTCCCAGATAGGTCAACACTTTTGTTCCTTGATAAGAAATGTCGGCACCATATCCTTCGCCTGTCAGAATCGGACATTCCAGTGTGCCTCCTCCCGCCAGAGCAAACTTCTTTTGCGCAAGGTTGTTATTTTTCCCCTCTGCCCTCTCCAGAAAATCGAGCAATGATAATTCTCCGATTCCTTTGCATTTCGGATTACCATTTTGACTTTTTACCGCATTTTTAGCCTGCTGATATAATGCCTTTCTGTCAGGGGATACATCGGATATGTATTCTGCACATAACCTTGTTCTCTGCCTGTGAATAGATTCTAATTCCGTTTTACTCGTAGTGTTGGCAGCTCTCTGAGCCAGTTCCTTAATCTCAGAGACAAACTCTGCCTGTGACTTATTGCTTTTCCCTGCACTTGGAATCATAGACCAATCAGGTTCTCCACTTCTCAGCGATACACTATATTTTGTAATAGCAGAACTCGTTGCATTTGAAATCGATATTCCCATGAATTCACCTCATATTTTCTACCTTCTCTGCATATATTTTAACCTCTATATATACTTATCCATTTATCATATTCATTCTTTAAAATTCTCATAACATACTTATTTCCTCTATTTTTTTATCGGATAAAATAACCTGTTCTCCTAGTCCCATATCATCAAACGACCATATTACGCACACAAAGACCATCTCTTTACAAGATGACCACTGCCTTAAATTCATTTTCATCGCAGGAAAGCACCATATCACCGCCATATTTATCCACAACTGCTTTTACATTTAACAGCCCAATGCCGTGATGATCCCCTCTTTTGCTCTTTATCGTGTCATTTTCAATTTCCACCTTTTCTGTCACAGGATTTCTCACTGCAAATATCAGTTTATGATCTTCGCACTCTAATTTCAGATGAATGACCGCTTTTCCGGTATTTTTCAGTACCTTTTCACTCTCCCGGATTGCATTATCCAATAAATTAGAGAGCAGAATCACAATCTCTTCCTCTTCCAGACAGATCTCCTGCAAATCCCCTACTTTCAGGATAACCGCTATGTGTTTCTCCTGCATGCTGCGGTACTTCTGGTTTAAAACAGCATTGACCACCGGATGATTTGTGTTGATTGCCGACATCTCGACAGCTATGCTCTCTGTCAGCTTCTGCGTAAAGGAAAGTGCCTCATCTGTGTGTCCATTCTTTATCAATGTCTGGATCGTGGAAAGCTGATTTTTATAATCGTGCATTTTTCTTCGCTGACGCTCATAGATTTCTTCCCGGTCCTGATAATCTGCAATACGATTTTTCTGATTTTGTTCCGTAAGTACCGCAATTTTTATTCTCTCTTCTTTTTCAATGGTATTCTGCATGAACTCCATAAGGATAAGGTTAATCGCAACCAGTCCCACCGAAAGAAATAAAAATACATTCTGCATATCATCGTTTTCTGAATAAAACATAAGAATGAAACCGACCACCGTAAATACAGGAACACAGAAAAACTGAAACCACTCTTTTCCTGTAATCAGACCGTAGCTTTTTCTTGTCTTGCTAAATCTTCTGATAAACAACATCAGAATGATAAAAGCCGTCTTTGATATCAGTGCCTGTAAAAACCATTTTTCTTGGATTGAACCTCCTCTTCCCAGCAAAACAGTCACATAATCAATCAATACAAGCATTGTATAGTTGATGATTGAAAATAAAAAACTCTGCCGGAAGGAGACCTCATAATAAGCCAGATTTAGGAAAGACATAACCAGTATAATCGGGATACATTTTAACATTCCGATCCATACCCCTGTGACTGTTGCCAGATAAAGCGCTCCGCAATAAACAAAAAATCTGTATCTGTTCCTATACCTGCCATCTCTTTTTTCCATAAAAGTATCAAAAAAGTATAGCGTTCCTTTTACTTCCAGCATTTCCGCAATAAATGCCAATACCCAGAATGTCATGTTATTCTTCTCCCTTATACAGCATATATTCCCTCTTTACCTGTGCATATCGTGCCTTGGGAACCGGAATCTTTTTTCCCGTGGTAAGTGTCATCACATAACCGCTGATTTTTGTGATGTACCTCATATTTACAAGAAAACTTAGATGTGCCCACACGAATCCCATATCCTTGAATTCATTTTCCAGTTCATCCAGTTTTTTATAAATCTGAAACGTACCTTTTTCAGTATAAAATACATTTTTGTGAAGTTCTGTTTCTATATAAATGATGTCATCTGCATAGAGTTTTATCGTTCCCTCCACAAAACGAAATTCGAGAATCCTACGGTTTTTATTAATTTCTGCTATCAAATCATCCATACATTCTTCTATAGTATCTGCAAGGTTATCTTTCAGCAGAAAACGGCTTGCTTTCACCTTATATCCATCCAGTGCGTAATTCATGTATGCCGTCACCAGCACAACCGGAAGTTTTGGATATTTTTCTTTAATCCTCATAGCTGTTTTCAGCCCATCCATCCCCTGCATATTGATGTCCAGAAATAATATCTGACACGCTTCCAAAGCTGATTGTTCTTCGCATAACTGTTCTCCAGAATCATATTCTGTAATAGCAAACTCATAATTCTTTTTTTCACCATAGTCTGACAGCAAATCTGATAGATTTTTTCTGTCATCTATCCTGTCATCACAAATAATAATGTTCATATTTTTCATTCCTGTCTTTGATTGCTCTCATACCTGTAAACCATACAAGTCTCACCTGGCACTCTTTATTATATCAAACAAATCTTTCACTCGATCATTCTCTGCATCAAATGACTATTTTGCGCATAGAACGACTATCTCCTATAGAAACGCAGAAGCACTGTATCTCAAACTCTTTGAAATACAATGCTTCCCTGCATTTTCTATATCGTCATGTTGATATTATTACTTTACTATTCCCAGAATATTTGCAGCTTCCTTAAATGAATAAGATTTTTCCCTTAGTTCTTTTTCCGGCACTGACATGGTGCGACGAAGGACCTGTTCCTGCTCAGCCTGATGCTGTTCAATCTGCGTCCTGATTTTCTGTATATCATTCATAGCATCCATCCGCATGCCTCCTTCCGCTCACAATATAACACGCAAGAGTCGGTGTCATAACTCTTCCTACATTCAGTGTCTGTCCATACAGGGTAGAAAATAACCTGGTTGCCCTCCAGGTATCCGTCCTCTCTCTTATCTGCACCGATTACCTTTGCGATGGACTGCGCCACCGAAGTTTTCTCGGCAATTACTAATTTTATATTTTTTTCACTCAAATTTTGTTTCCTTCTTTCATTTTTTATTTGCTTTTTGATAGCATAAATGCTATCATGTATATAGAATAAATATTTCCACTTGGAGAACATATACTAATGTACAACATTGAATTTTACGAAGATTCCAATGGCAGATCAGCGCTTTGGGAATTTCTTGAATCTCTTCGAGTCAAAGCAGCTACAAACAAAGATGCCCGTATTCAATACAAGCAGATAAGTTTGTACATCCAGCTCCTCGAAGATAATGGTACACGGCTTAATGAAAATATCACAAAACACCTTGATGATGATATCTGGGAGCTTCGCCCAGGCAATAACCGTGTTTTATATTTTTATTTCCAAAATGATACCTTTGTGCTTTTGCATCAATTCCGCAAGAAAACTCAAAAAACTCCCAAGCGCGAAATTGAACGGGCAAAGGCTGAACGTGATGATTACCTTGCCCGAAAGGAGGCTGAATGATTATGAAAACCTGGAATGACTATAAGGAACATGTAAGAACCGTTGATCCTGAAATTGGAAAAGACATCGATGAAGTTGAAAATATTTCCTCCATCGTAAGTGCCATGGTGGAACAGCGTACTTCTCTCGGACTTAGCCAGAGAGAGCTTGCTGCTATGTGTGGTATTCCACAATCATCCGTAGCACGGATCGAATCCTGCAAAACAACCCCGAATCTCGGAACACTGCTTAATATTTTCAGCATCTCGGTTTACAGCTTACAGTAAGACCTACAAACCTACCGTTTAAAATCAAGGAGAATCTCTGCGAAGAGGTTCTCCTTATCGGAATCTCACCGAATCATGCCTAACGGCTCGTGGCTATACCACCGGTAGGGAATCTGACCCTGCCTGAAGATTTCTATTCACTTTTCTTACGTAGCTGTGTTGTAGCACAAGCATTCATGTAATGCAACAGGCAATTTCGCTGCTGTATGGCTACCTAAAATGAATTTTAAACAATAAAAACAAGACCTCCCATTACACTTTTCAGTATCTGAGAGGTCTGTATTTATAAAAAGTTTAATCGACTGACAGTCCAATTTCATTTAACGCCAAAATGTTTTCTTTTACACATAGAATTTTTTTATTTGCTGTATATTCTCGCCTCATATGGTTGCAACCATTCGGACTCCGTTTCATGATAATTGCACAATTCACATTTTTGATCAATTTTTTGAAACATCAGCTTTTCATTTGTAAAATTCACGATTACCAATAAACCTTTGCCGTTTACTTCTCTTTCATATGCAAATAATCCCGGATATTCTTCGTACATCGGGCGAAACTCCGCCTGTCTCACAATATCTGCATGGTCATGGTAACACTGAATCAAACGCTTATAATAATTGTACAATGAATCCGGATCATTCACCTCACTCTGTGCATTGATTGTTCTATAATTATCATTGCATTTAATCCATGGCTTTCCACACGTAAATCCTCCATTTTCCGAGTCATCCCACTGCATCGGCGTTCTTGCATTATCTCTTCCTAACTCTGAAAAGTATGCAAGTACTTCATCCGGATCCTTGCCCTGTCCGACCGCTTCCTCATATGTTCTTTTTGCCCTTATATCATCCATATCATTAATATTCTTCCACTTAACATTGGTCATACCAATTTCCTGTCCCTGATATATAAAAGGCGTTCCATATAAAAAGAAATAGATACTCGCCAGTGCCGATGCACTATAGAAACTAATATTTTCTCTTTCCAGAAATTTGTTCAGGCATCTGGACTGATCATGATTTTCTAAAAAGATAGCACTCCAACCGATTCCGCTATTATGCGCTACATGTGTAAACATTTTTTTCTTCCACCGTTCTACCGCATGAATGCTTGATTTATCATTTTCCCCTTCCATATTTTCCCATCCAAAATCGAAAATCATGGAAAAGTAACCATTCTTTCCGGCATACCGTTCAAAAGCAGCATCGTCAACCCCCGGTGCTTCGGCAACTGTCATACAGTTATATTTATCAAAGCACTGTTCTTTCATCTCATCAAGGAATGTTCCGATTCCCTTATAATCCGTAAGATTTTCAACCGGATATCGTTCCCCATCATTCGTAGGACGACTGGCAAAACTTAAGTCTTTTTTGATAAAGGTAATTGCATCGATACGAAAACCGGCGATTCCTTTTTCCAACCACCAGTTTATCATCTCATAAATTTTTTGACGCAGCTCTTTGCATTCCCAGTTCAGATCCGGCTGTTCCTTCGCAAACGTATGATAATACCATCTGCCATCTGGTAATCTCGACCATACGGATCCGCCAAAATTGGATCGCCAGTTATTCGGTTCTTTATCATTCTCCGTTGTTCGGAAGTAAAAATAAGACGCTTCCTCACAATTAGGATCCTTCATTGCCTTCTGGAACCATTCATGCTGATCCGAGCAATGATTGACCACCAGATCCAATATGATTTTAATCTTTCTTTTTTGAGCCTCCTCTATTAAATGCTCCATATCCTCGTTTGTTCCAAAGATTGGATTTACCTTGTAATAATCCGATATATCATATCCATTATCCACAAGTGGAGAAGCGTACATCGGGCATATCCATAATACATCTACGCCTAGATTTTGGAGATAATCAAGCTTCCGGATAATTCCGTTAAAATCTCCGATTCCATCTCCGTTGCTATCCATAAAACTTTGCGGATAAATCTGATACACTACGGACTCTTTCCACCAATTGTTTTTCATTCACAAATTCCTCACCTTACTTTATTGCCCCTTCTGTAATACCTTTTACAATGTATTTTTGACTAAACAAATAAAAGATAATAATAGGAGCCATGCACATAACCAATCCGGCAGAAGCCAAATCCCAACGTTTTGCAAATTGTCCAAAGAACAGATATGTTTTTAAAGGCAACGTCTGTAAGCCCTGTTTATTAATAATCAGCGATGGCAATAAGAAGTCATTCCATGTTCCCATAACATTAATAACTGCAACCGTGACTATAATCGTTCTCATCAAAGGAAGCACGATTGAAATAAACAGACGTATTGAACCACACCCGTCAATTGTAGCGGCTTCCTCCAATTCCTCCGGAATATTTTTTATGAACCCATGAAACATTATGATTGCCATACTTGTTTGAAAGCCCATATACATAAAGATCAAGCCACCACGAGACAGCAAACCGATTTTGCTTGCAAATCCAACCAATGGAAGCATGACACACTGAAATGGAATCAACATAGAACCGGCAAATATCAAAAAAATAATCTTACTTGCTTTGGTTTTATAACGTACAAGTACCCAGGCCGCCATAGCCGATATCAACAGCACCAGAACCGCTGTCACTACCGTGATAAGCAGCGAATTCATAAAAGATCTTATGTAATCCAGTTCTTGAAACGCATTCTTATAGTTTTCAAGTGTGAATGTTCCTTTCGCCGGAAATCCCAACACATCTGTAAAAATCCCCTTGGTCGTCTTGAACGAATTCATAATCAAAATATAAATCGGAAACAAAAAAATGCATCCAAGAATAAGTCCTGTTACTCCATAAGCGATTTTTTTCTTCATTACATTTCAACCTCCTTGCGCTTTGTTATAACCAACTGCGTAACTCCGATTCCTGCCACAATAATCAGAAAAACGATTGCCTTTGCCTGTGCAAAACCAAATTCATTTGCTCCAAAGGCAGAATTGTAAATGTTTAACGCAATCATTTCTGTTGATTTGTATGGTCCACCTTGTGTCAAAGCTAAATTTTGATCAAACATTTTAAATGAACTCGAAATAGATAAGAATAATCCGATTGTAAACGCAGGCATCATCAACGGAAGGATGATATATCTCATGAGCTGCCATGAGTTTGCTCCATCAATTCTTGCTGCCTCCTTAACCGATTCCGGTATCTGCTGAATCTGCGCAATATATACGATCATCATATATCCCGACATCTGCCACACAGTCAAAATCAACAATCCTATAAATCCGGTTTCCGGATTCGACAGCCATCCGCTAAAGGCTGCAATTCCCGTCTTTTTTGAAAAAGCTTCAAAAATCGATATAAAAATAAACTGCCAAGTAAATCCAAGCAATAATCCGCCTATCATATTTGGCATAAAGAAAATTCCACGTAACAGCGTTGCTCCTCTAAATTTCTGTGTCACTAACAACGCCAGAGCAAAGCCAACAAGGTTTACCAATACAACTGCGCACACCGAAAAAAGCGCAGTAAATAAAAAAGCATGTACAAATGAGTCATCTCTCGTAAAAATGTCAATAAAATTTTGAAAACCTACAAACTTAACGTCCGAGCCTACAATTCCATTCCAGTTTGTAAGGGAATAGAAAAATCCAATACATGTAGGTATGATTACAACAATACAAAATGCAATTAATGACGGTGCCAAAAAGCCCCAAAACCGTAATTTACTTTTTCTCATACTTCTTCTATCCGTCCTTTCCAAACAAAGGATTTTACCTTTATTTGAATTTCCGGGATAGAAGCTCTATCCCGGAACCCTCTTTAACTCTTACTAGTTGTTCTGTTGTTTTCTTAACTTACTCCACTGCTCGATACAGGTCTTTGTAACCTCATCCCAATCAGCTTCTCCGGCAAGATATTTCTGTACTTCTACACCAGCCACCTGCTGACCCCATGTATTTGGAGCTCCACTGTATACCCATCCGTTCATGGTATTTCCGGAATTATTTGCATCCATAATTCTCTGTGAAAGTGGATCGGATGCTTTTATTCCATCAAAATTATCATATGGAGGAATAAACTTACAATCATTCACAACAATTTTCTGTGCTTCCGAATCGGTGAACATCCAATTGATGAAGTCTTTTGCAGCAGCTTTCTGCGCATCGGTTGCCTTGCTATGAATTGCCCAATATCCTGATACACCTACAAAATACTTGCCATCTGAATATCCCGGAACAGAATATGGTAACATATCCAATTTTTGAAGGACTTCCGGATCCGTTGTCTCTACTGCTGGAGCTACCCAGTTTCCCTGCTTGATACATGCAACACGTTCAATGGCAAGTCCACCCTCTAATGATGTTGTGTAGTCTACAGAATTAAGATTTGCCGTATTGTTGGCATTGGTTGTATAACTGGCCTGAAAATCAACCATTTTCTTATAGTCTTCAAAGCCGGTTCCCGGAAGCGAATCTGCCGCATATGCTTCATTCGGAGTCTTAAAGTCATGTGTTAAAGCAACATTAGCGTCATGGTCTCCTGCAATCCATAACTCCTTTGTCGGGTATTCCATAACAGCTTCCAGATTCGGATATTTATCCTTCATCTCACCATTATCGATTTTCTCTTTCAAAGTATCAAAACCGGCCTTCATGCCTTCGAAATTCATCATAGAATCTACAGAAACTCCAGCATCCTCAAACATCTGCTTATTAATAACGAATCCATAACCTTCCATGTATAACGGAATGGCATATACTTTTCCGTCTTTTGTAAAAGTATCCGTTGTTCCTTTTAATGCGTGCTGCATAATATCCAGATCAGAAACATCTTCAATAACATCTCCGTAATCTTTCATGTCCGAAAAACCACCTACAGAAAAGATTGTTGGTGGATCCGACTGCATCTTTGCTTTCATTGATGCGCCAAAATCATTTCCTGTGACAGCTTCAAGATTAATTTCTACATTTGGATGATCCTTTTCATATGCTGCAATTAATTTCTTGTATCCTTCATTTGCCTCAATCTTACTCTGGAAAATTGTAATCTTTACATTTTTTCCACTGTTTGCTCCTGTCGAGGTATCTGCAGAATTTCCGCATCCCACAAATAATCCCCCAAGCATTAGCACTGTCATTCCAACTGCTACTAACTTCTTTGCTTTCATATATATTCCTCCTTTTTGTGAAACTGTTCCATATTTGATTAAAAAAAATTTTTCATCTATGGATGCCTCGTTTTGTGCCACGGAACTGTCCACATCATTTGTGGAACTGTTCCATATCTGTAATATACACTATGCGTAACTATATTGCAACATAAAAATGCAGTTTATTCACAGATTCGTTACTATATCCAAAAATCATCTTGATTTTTTATTAAAAATCACTAGAAAAAGGAGACTATGAAGAAAAGTCTGTAAATAATAATCTTCTATGATAATGATTGAGCTGGAAGCCTCTTCTTGCCATAATAAAAGGCCTCCTATGATTTATATTTTACCATAGAAGACCTTGCTGTTATTAGCTATTTACAGAAAAAGTTTCACACAACTCCTTTGTGCCAATGCTCTCCATTCTACAAAGTATCGCCCTTTTATATTTTACAGGAACCAATACTTCCCTTTTCTTAAGTGGTTGATCATTGATCAGTTT
>ENA-OQAZ01000989-OQAZ01000989.1-human-gut-metagenome-genome-assembly--contig:-NODE-989-length-14809-cov-3.043250_pt1 | contig 14809 bp, 5 predicted proteins | sample MGYA00242737_ERZ504531 | MGnify/ENA primary metagenome ERZ504531 (study PRJEB26092, sample SAMD00036244) | human gut metagenome | host: Homo sapiens | study: EMG produced TPA metagenomics assembly of...
TAAGATATGTGATTGAAACGCTAAGATATGTTGATATATTTTAGCGTTCTTTTTTTATACAATAAGATAAGGTACGAGTATGATTGCAAAAATCATAAGTTCTGGAAAAAAACTGGAAAATACCAAAAAAACAGGAGGTACGGAAAATGAAGGGTTTGAAAAAGAAAATGGCTGCCCTCACAGCTGCGGCACTCTGTCTGACATCTATGCCGTTAGACGGTGTACAGATCGTTTCTGCTGCAACCAGTGTAGACAGCACAGTCAAACTGAAACCGACAGAAGCATCCATCTTCAATGACACCAACGGAGACGGTCTTGGCGAATTTGAAGGATGGGGAACTTCCCTTTGCTGGTGGGCAACCGAATCGGTTACAGCGACAAACTGACAGAGGAAGCTGCAAAGCTTTTCTTCAGTCCGGAGGGACTGGATATGAACATCGGTCGTTACAACGTAGGCGGTGGCGATGATACAGGAGAAACCACCACAGAGACAGTGCCGGTCAATGAAAAAGCAAAATTCTATGATCTGACAGCAGGAACCTACAGTTACGCAGGAAGCAGCGGAAAAGCGGAGACATATTCGAAAATGGCGGATATGACCTATTCCAAATCGGATGCGGACTTTGGATTTACCAAAGGAAAAAAAGTAGGAAGCTTTACCAAACTCGGATGGATCAACAAACTGTCCGATACAGCAGGATCCGGTGACAACCTGAAATATCAGGTAAATGTAGACGAGAGCGGTGCTTATACCGTAAAAGTCCTGATGACACTGGAAGGAACAAACAGCAGAGATGTTGCACTGGGAGTTACCGCAGGAAGCACCACAGCACAGAGTGTGGTACAGGAAGAACAGCCGGCAGCAGAGGTGCAGAACGAGGAAGACGCACAGGAAGCTGATACACAGGATGCGGATGTAGAGGAAACCGCAGACGCTGAGGCAGAAGTTGCCGAAGAGGCTGTAGAGAGCCAGGAAGAAATCACACAGGTTGCTGTACAGGCAGCTGCAGAAGATGAATATGTAGCAGATGCAGCTACGGTAAACAACAGTCTGATCGCAGAAGGAACCAACAACGGAAGCCACTGCATGCTGTTCGCAGTAACCTTCAGCAACGTAAAACTGCAGGCAGGAGAAAATACCATCCGTGTGGCAGGAAAATCTGACTGGACACTGGATTTTGTAAAGATGGCAGTAGTGAAAGCCGGTGACGAAGGCGTGGTTCCGGATACTGATGAATTCAAACATGCAGAACATATTGTACGTTCTGATGCAGGTGTTCCGGGATATGCAACGGATGTGACAAAAATCGATACATCCAAACATGATCTGTCCTGGTACACTGAGAATTTTGCAAGAGCAGATGAAAGCTGCGGATATGCATGGAACTATGACTGGGATGCAGATAAAAATCAGATGAATGTACTGAAAGCGGCAGCAAAAGCCAGCGGACAGGACTTTATCGCAGAAGCATTTTCCAACTCACCACCATATTTTATGACAGTAAGCGGATGCTCTTCAGGAAATACCGATTCCAGCAAAGATAACCTGAGAGCAGATTCTGTAAATGCATTTGCCGCATACATGGCAGACGTCATCGAACACTGGGACAACGAAGGTGTGATCAATTTCCAGAGTGTTGATCCGATGAATGAGCCATATACCAACTACTGGGGCGCAAACAGCAACAAACAGGAAGGATGCCATTTTGACCAGGGAGAATCCCAGTCAAGAATCCTGGTTGCCCTGAACAAAGAACTGAAAAACAAAGGCATCAACATGATCATCAGCGGTACCGATGAGACAAGCATTGATACACAGATTTCTTCTTATAATAATCTTTCCGATGAAGCAAAGAATGTAATCAGCCGAATCGATACGCATACATACAGCGGATCCAACAGAGAAGGATTAAAAGAAACTGCACAGAATGCAGGAAAGAACCTGTGGATGTCAGAAGTTGACGGTGCTTATACTGCAGGAACCAATGCAGGAGAGATGACCGCAGCACTTGGTCTTGCACAGCGTATGATGACCGATGTAAACGGACTGGAAAGTTCCGCATGGATCCTGTGGAATGCTATTGATATGCATGCAGACAGCAGCGAAACCGGACAGGCATGGGTAAACAAAGGAAGCAACAATGACTACCTTTCCATGGATGCTCTGGAAAGTAAATGGAAATCAAAATCTTCCAACGGATACTGGGGTCTTGCAGCAGCAGACCATGATAACGAAGAAATTGCCCTGAGTATGAAATATTACGCATACGGACAGTTCTCAAGATATATCCGTCCGGGTTACACCATTATCGGAACCAGCAAAGGAACCACACTTGCTGCATACGATCCGGATGAAACAAAGCTGTTGTAGTAGCAATGAACACTTCCGATGCAGACAAAACATGGAAATTTGATCTGTCCGGATTTAACACCATGGGTGATAAAGTGACAGCCATCCGTACCAGCGGATCTCTGGACAGTGGAGAACACTGGGCAGATGTCAGCAGCCAGGATGACATTGTAACGGATACAGAAAACAGAAACTTCACAGCTACCCTGAAAGCAAATTCTATTACTACTTATATTATTGAAGGCGTAAGCGGAATCAAAGATGCTACCCAGGAAGAAGTTCCGGAAGTAGAACAGGTTACTGTAGAGAAAGATCAGGTAAGCAGCAGCACACCGTGGAACAACAGCACAACCAATATCGCTGCCAATGTAGTAGATGGTAATTACAGCACATTCTTTGACGGCGTAAGCAATGGTTATGTAACACTGGATTTGGAAGAAATGACAGAGATCGGTGCTATCGCCTATGCACCTCGTAGCGGCTATGCAGGTCGTTGTGTGGGAGCAACCATCTACGGATCCGAAGACGGAGAAAACTGGACGGAATTATATACCATCGAAGAGACTCCTTCCGAGGGAAAAGATACTATCGTATATTACACAGACTTTAATGTAAATGAAGCACCGACCTGCAGATACATCAAATACGCAGTCGGAGCAAATGGTAACTGTAACCTGTCAGAACTGAAAATATATCGTCTGTTACACACCACAACAAAAAATCTGACAGCACATTATGACATGTCCGTAGCAGATGGCAAACTGACAGACGTATCCGGAAAAGGAAACGATGCAACCCTTCATGATATTACAGAAGCAAGCGTTGCTACTTACGGAGAGGAAAGCGTTCTTCACTTTAACAAAGAAGGATATGCAGATATCCCGGCAGGACTGGCAGGGGCAGACGGACAGTTTACTGTTCAGGCAACCTTTAGTACACAGACACAGGCAAACCACTGGCTGTGGTGCTTCGGACGTACCGTAGCAAGCTGGCCGAACGTAGATCATTATGTGTTCGTCGGTGTAAACTCCGACCAGAACAACTATAAAGGAAACGTTCTGGCAGCAATCAGCTCCAATGGTGAAGTAAGAATGGATGCACCGGCAGAAAAACCGGGTGCAGGTTATACAACCGTAACCATAACTCTGATGGAACCAAACTGTCCATGTACATGGATGGCGTACTGGTATCTGAGAAAACACATGGCAAAGACGTCACAGACGCTATGCCGTCAGAAGGAGAACTGGGATATATCGGAAAATCCTTATATAACGGAGATCCGCTTCTGAAAGCAAATGTATCCGATATCAGAATCTGGAATACTGCACTGACTGCTGACCAGGTACAGGCAGAAACTCCGGATGAGACAGAAAAAACCAACATGCTTCTGGCAGATATCCAGACAGCAATGTTAAATGGCAATTCCTCTACAGATGAAGTTGTTACCGATCTTGCATTCCCGACCAGTATGGACGGATATGATCTGACATGGAATGTTCCGGAAAACGATGCAATCGCTCAGAACGGAAAAGTAACACCTCCGGCAGAAGATGTCAATGTGACAATCACTGTTTCCTACGGAGACGGAAAGAGTACAGAATTTGCTGTAAAAGCACCGGGAGAAAATATCGGCTCCACGCTGCAGAAAGCATATGATGAACTGGATATTCCAAACAAAGATGATGTACGCGGAAACATTACCCTTCCGGAAACCACAGAAAGCGGTGTGACCATCATCTGGGCAACCGATCATCCGGAAATTGTGGATGTGGCATCTCATGAAAATGAAGGATACGATCCGACACCTGCAGGTACGGTAACAAGACCGCAGGAAGATACAACCGTAACCATGACAGCAACCCTCTCCTATAAAGGAGAAACCCTTACAAAAGAAATCGTTATTCAGGTAAAAGCGAAAGCAGCAGCTATCCAGGATGACGATTACACCGATTACTTCTTCGCATACTTTGCAGGCGAAGGATATTCCGATGGAGAACAGATATACTTCGCATCCAGCCAGGATGGTCTGAACTGGTCTGATCTGAATGATAACAATCCGATCCTTACTTCCACCATGGGAGAAAAAGGTGTCCGTGATCCGTTTATCATCCGTTCACCGGAAGAAGATAAATTCTATCTGATCGCCACAGACCTGAAGATCAATGGCGGAAACGGATGGGATGCAGCACAGAACAGTGGAAGCCAGAGCCTGATGATCTGGGAATCCACAGACCTTGTAAACTGGTCCGAACAGAGAATGGTAGAAGTATCTGCCAAGATCGAAGCAGGATGCACCTGGGCACCGGAAGCGACCTATGATCCGCAGACCGGAGAATATGTTGTATACTGGGCATCCAGAACACCGAACAAAGATACCAAACAGAGACTGTATTATGCAAAGACCCGTGATTTCTACAGCTTCACAGAACCACAGCTGTGGATCGATTACGATCAGTCCAGCATCGATACAACCATGATCGAAGAAAACGGAACGTACTACCGTTTCACCAAGAATGAGGGTGGTTCCACTAACTCACTTGGTGCAAAGACAAAAACTATTTTCTTAGAGAAGAGTAATCAGGTACTTGGAACCTACGCACAGATTGCATCAGAAAGCCTGAATGGCAATCAGTATGTAGAGGGACCGACCATCTTCAAGCTGAACAGCGATGATGCAGATACAAATACCTGGTGCCTGCTGGTAGATGATTTTGGCGGCGGCGGATACTATCCGTTACTGACCACAGATCTGGAAAGCGGCGTATTTACAAAACCGGAAGCCGGAACTTATAAGATGCCGTCAAGAGCAAGACACGGCACACCGATCCGTATCACAAAAGCAGAGTATCAGGCTGTTATGGCAGCATACGGAACACCGGACAAAGTAGATACCTATGCGATCGACGGAACACCGGTACTGCCGGAAACTGTAACCGTTGGCGGTGCAGAGACAGCAGTTACCTGGAATCTAGACGGCGTAAGATTTGAAGGAAATCCATACAGCTATGTAACAGTAACAGGAACAACAGCAAACGGAAAGACAGCAACAGCAGAAGTTCAGCTGCTGCCAAAAGATCTGGAATACATGGTTGACTGTAACAACACAGGATCTTCCACCTGGGAAAAAGTAAAAGCAGCCGTACCGGGACTGAAGAATGCAGATGCAGCAGATCAGGCAAAAACCGATGATAATACCTGGGGTTACACCAGCGTGGTAGGCGATTCCGGAGATATCAAAGGATTCAGCCAGTCCAGCGTAAGCAACCCGTACACCGGCGGATGGTGGGCACGTTCCAATAAAAACATCACTTACCGGTTCACACTTCCAGCAGGAGAGCATACCGTAATGCTTGGAAACACCGGATGGTGGAACATGAACCGTGAAATGGATGTATATTACAGCGTAAACGGAGAAAACGAAATCAAATTGTGTGATTTCGATGCGGTTAAGAGTGCAGAGTCTTATGCACAGGGAACCATTACACTGGAGAAACAGGCAGTGGTAACCATCACCATCAAGAAAGCTGCAAGCGATGATCCGATCGTAAGCTGGATCAGCGTAAGTGGTCAGGAAGCACCGGAACCAGAACCTGTAGATAAGAGTGAACTGCAGAACCTGTACGATGCAAACAGCGGAAAAGAACAGGGCAACTACACAGACGAAAGCTGGAAGTCCTTTACCACAGCATTAGAAGCAGCGAAAGCAGTACTGGACAACAAAGCAGCAACCGAAGAACAGGTAGCAGCAGCAACCACCGCTCTGGAAAAAGCAGTCAAAGGACTGACAGAGAAAGAGCCGGAACCAGTACCTGTAGATAAGAGCGAACTGCAGAAACTGTATGATGCAAACAGCGGAAAAGAGCAGGGCAACTACACAGACGAAAGCTGGAAAGTTTTTGAAACCGCACTGGAAAGTGCAAAGGCAGTGCTGGATAATGCAAATGCAACCGAGAAAATGGTACAGGCAGCAGCAGAAGCACTGAAAGCAGCTGTTGCCGGACTGACAGAGAAGGCTGTTGATCCGGAACCGACACCAACACCAACACCATCCACACCGGTAGATAAAACAAACCTGTCCAAACTGTATGAACAGTACAAGGATATGAAACAGGGTAATTACACCGATGCAAGTTACAAAGCATTTACCACAGCTCTCGAAGCTACAAAGAACGTTCTGGAAGCAGAAGCACCGACCCAGGAAGAAGTCAGCAAAGCATACAGCAATCTGAATGATGCAGTTAAGGGTCTGGTGACAAAGAGCACACAGACATCGGGCAACAGCAGGGAACTACAACCAAGCCGGGAAGTTCACAGAACGGAACAGGCACAAAAACATCCAATGCAGCAAAAACAGCAGACCGTACACCGATCGCAGCTACAGCCGGTGTAATGCTGGCAGCAATGCTGGTTGCAGTGCTTGCTTGGAGAAAAAAAGGAAGCCTTGAAAAATAAAGAAAGGTAGGTAAAGTATGAAAAAGAGCAAAATGACACGCAGTAAAAAAGCGATTTTTGCCGGATTTTTAAGTGCCGCTATGGTGGCACAGTCCGTTTCAGCATTTGCAGCAGAAGCCGGTGGAGAATATCTGCCGGATCTGCAAACGCAGAATCAGGAAGTTGTTTCTGAGACAGCAGGGGAAAGTTCCCCTGCTGCAGAAGCAGCACCGGAAGAAACCGTTGCACCGGAAACAGCGGTGCAGACAGAGGAAAATTCTGTGGAAACACAGGAAGCATCTGTAGAGAAAAAGACTTTTACAGATGCGGAAATTGCCGCAAATGACGGCGTGATCTATCTGGCAAACTGCGGATCTTCTGACACATCCGTAACACCGTCAGGATCCAAACGTGGTTTATATCAGGGAAATGTGGATCAGGCATATGATACAGATGCTTCCACAGGATATAACTGGGGATATGTAGAGGATGCAACTTACTCTGCAACAGCCCGCGGCGGAGATACCACACTGAAAGGGTCTTACCGTTATCAGTCAGATAAGATCACCTATGAAGCAGGAAAATCCGGAATCGAATATCAGTTTGAAGTACCGGAAGGTGATTACAAAGTTACCGTAGGTATCGATAACCCGTGGAGCAAGTGGGGAACCAAAAAAGAAGATATCATTCTGGAAGGACAGAAAGTAGAGTCCGGACTTACCGCCAAAGATTTCGAAAAAGAATATGAAGTAACGGTAACCGACGGAACTCTGAATGTCTTTGTACAGAGTACAAGTAGATCTTCCACAAGCGATGACCCGGTTCTGAATTACATCGTGGTAAAAACAGAAACCGGTGAAGCAGATCAGCTGGAAGTTCTGGCAAATGTAATCAAAAATTACACAGAAAAAACAGAGGGAAAAACCTATAAGAAAGTAACCAAAGAAGCATTTGATCAGGCGATTGCAGATGCACAGAAACTGGTAGATGAAAAATCTACCGATACCGATGCGATCAAAGCTGCAAAAGAAGCCATCGAGACTGCCTTTGATGCACTGGTAGAAACTCATATTGAAACTTATACATCCATCACCGGAACCGATGCAGCCAGAATCTATGATGACAATGGCGAAGCCATTCAGGCTCACGGTGGTCAGGTACAGAAGATCGGTGATACCTATTACTGGCTGGGTGAGGACCGTACCAACGGATACCGTCCGATGCCGGGTGTTCATCTGTATTCTTCCAAAGATCTCTACAACTGGAAAGACGAAGGCGTTGTCTTAAGAACCATGGACAACTACGAACAGTTCGAGACAGATGATTACTTCAAGAATCTGTACGGAGATCTGACAGAAGCAGAGAAGAAAGATATCTATGTGGACCTGTGGGCAGAAGGATGCGTCATGGAACGTCCAAAGATGCTGTATAACGAGAAAACAGGAAAATATGTCATCTGGTTCCATGCAGACGGAACAAGTCCGTATGCAAGTGGAAGCGGTTCCAACTATGCGAAAGCAAAAGCTGGTATCGCGATTGCGGATTCTGTCAACGGACCATACAAACTGTTGGGAAGTTATATGCTTACCGGAGATTACAGCAACCATGGATTTGACTCCGTGAGCGGACATGTCCGTGACATGAACTTGTTTAAAGATGATGATGGAACTGCATATGTAATGTACTCTTCCGAAGGTAATGCGGTTATGTATATCGCAAAACTGAACGATGAATACACAGGACTTGCAAAAGACGCTTCCGAGATGAAACTGGGAGAGGACTTTTGCATCAGCAGTACCGATTCCAGAGAAGGTCCGGCGATGTTCAAGTATCGTGGAAAATATTATCTGATCACTTCCGGCTGTACCGGATGGGCACCAAACCAGGCAGCATACTCTGTTGCAGACAGCCCGTTAGGACCATGGAAACGGATGGGAGATCCGTGCGTCGGAGATACCTCCAAAACAACCTTTGATACCCAGAGTACCTGTGTCATTCCGGTAGATGCGAAAAACGGAAAATTCATCTACATGGGAGACCGCTGGTACAATCCGGATAACGGAAAAGACCTGAGCGATTCCAGATATGTATGGCTCCCGATTGAATTCGGATCAGGTGATACCATCATGCTGAAAAATTACAGCAACTGGACGCTGGATGAACTCGAAGGCAAAGGAAGCATCGATGTAACAACGAAACTTCCTGAGACCGCAGAAAGCATCAGTGAACTGCAGAGCGCACTTCCGTCCACAATCGATATTGAGATTGGCGGAAAGGCATATAATAACCAGACAGTAACCTGGATCATCAATGATGCAGACAGCCTTGGAGAATATCCGCTGGGTGAAGTTACTGTTACAGGAACACTTGCAGATCTGAACAGAGAAATTACAACCAAAGTATTCTGCTGTCCAAAAGGACTGACTTATTTTGCGGACTGTTATACAAATGGGGATAATACCTCTTCTGTATTTGAAAAATTCGCAGCAGCTGCAGACAATCTGAAAAATACGGTATCTGACCAGAAATACGGAAAAGATGTCGATGTAAACTGGGGTTACACAAGCACACCGGAGCATCCGGCGGAAGCAGCTCTGAAGATATGGGTTCCAAAGGAAGCGGCGACTTCTTTAATACCGGCTGGTGGGCAACCAGCGGTCATACCATTGAGTACGGCTTCGAACTGGATCCTGGAAACTATGTGGTTTCTACCGGTTTCAACGAATGGTGGAGCAGCACCAGAGGAATCAAAGTAACCGTATCTTCTGTAGATGCTGACGGTAACAAGACCGAACTGGGAACCGGAAGTGCAAGCCTTTCTTCCAGCAAGACACAGGACAGAAACGAAGTAGTAGTAACCGTTCCGGAAGGTTCTGACCACATTTTGGTAACGATCAGCAAAGCATCCGGAAGTGATCCTGTATTAAGCTGGATCGGTATTATCGATACCGAAGCAAAAGCGCCGGAAGTAAAAAATCTTCTGACAAACGGAAGCTTTGAAAACGGAACCGAAGGCTGGTCTCTGGGAAATGGTGCAGCCATTGAAGAAGACAGCGAAGCTCCGGACGGAACACATTATCTGCATGATAATGGAAATAAAAACTCCTGGGGAGATGGAAGTTCCAACGACAAAACAAATTATCCGATCAGCGTAGAACCGGATACGGAATATGTATTAACCGGAAGTATCAAAGTGAGCGGCAGCGGATGCTACTGGGCAGGCGCAAGAGTAGCCGGAAAAGAAATCTACTGTGTGGCAGCAACAGACAGCAGCTATACCGATACAACCGATACCGACAGCAAACTGGCAGCAGCAGTAAAACCGGGAGCAACGGAGTGGACACCTTTTGAGATCCGCTTTACCACACCATCTGATGTAACGACACTGGATGTATATACCTGGGCAGACAACGGTATCCAGGGTTATCTGGACAATCTGGTACTGACACCGGTATCTTCCGATCTGGACTGGACGGCATTTGACAAAGCAGTAGAAGATGCAGACAGCCTGCAGGCAGCAGACTACAAAGAAGCATCCTGGGCAGAATTCCAGGCTGTTGTAGAAGAAGCAAAAGCATTTAAGAAAAATGCAACAGAAGCAACAAAACAGAGAGAGATCCGTCTGATGATCAAAAACTGGAAGAAGCAAAAGAAGCTCTGATCCCGGTCAATGATCCGGATGGAAATACTACTTATTATGTAGATGCCGAAAACGGCAACGATGCAAACGACGGAACAACACCGGAAACTGCATGGAAGACTTTAACAAAAGCATCCTCCATCCGTAAGATGACAGAAGGCGGAAGTATCCTTCTGAAAGCAGGCTGCGTATGGAACGGTGAACAGCTGGAAGTAAGAAATGCTGAAGGAACAGAAGAAAACCCGATCGTGATCGGAAGCTACGGTGAAGGCGAAAAACCGGTGATCAACGGACAGGGTGCACCGTGGGATGCAGACAGCAAAGAAGAACTTGCAGCAGTACACATCTACAACAGTGAGAACATTGTTGTGGAAAATCTGGAAATTACCAACTGGGATAGTTCTGTAAGCGGAGACTATACACAGAGCAGCAAACTGTTATCCGGTCTGGTAGTGGAAAACCAGGACAAGGGAGACCTTTCAAATGTTACAGTAAGAAACAACAAGATTCATGATGTCAACGGTAAGATGGCAGGCGGCGCAGATAAAGCAGCCGGCGGACTGATCATTGTAGTAACCGGAAGCGGAAGCAATCATACCGGTACGGTAGAATCCAAATACAGCAACCTTACCATTGAAGGAAACGAAGTATACAGAGTAAGCCATGAAGCAATCTACATGGAAAGCGTATGGGCAAGCCGTACTCTGGTTGGCGGAACAAGCAGCGATACAGGATACCAGAACGCAGGAAACAGCAAATGGATCGGCAGCAGCAACGTTGTGATCAACAGCAACTATGTACATGATGTAGCAGGAGACGGTATTGTACCGATCAATACATCAGAAGCAATCGTGGAATACAACCTGATTGACAACTCCGCAGATACCAACTGGAATTATTCCGGTAACCCGAATCATGCAGCACTGTGGACATGGGATTCTGATAATGTAACCTTCCGTTACAACGAAGCATGCAACACAAGTAAAGCAGGATGGAACCTGGGAATCTCAGGAACCAACGACAGTATGGCATTTGACTTTGACTATGGTGTACAGAACTGTCTGTATGAGTACAACTACAGCCATGACAACTATGGTGGATTCCTGATGCTGTGCCCGGGACCTGGAGCAACTGTAAACAATATTGCAAGATACAATGTCAGCGTAAATGACGGTCTGTATGACGGCGCACCGATGATCCGTCTTGGCGGAGGAAAATACGGTTCCAACGGCGTACAGATTTACAACAACACCATGTACTGGGCAGACAGCAATTACTCTGTAGCACTGACTCCGACCTCTAACTGGGAAGGAAGCGTTGTAAAAGATGTAACTGTAAGCAACAACATTTTCTACGGACCTGCAAAAGCAGACAGTGTGAAGACAGACGGCGTAACCTACAGCCACAACCTGGTTTACGGTGGCGCACAGGATGTTTATACCGCAACAGTAAATGATGATACTACTGTTGTAGCAGACCCGTTGTTTGTAAATGTAAAAGATTACACATCCGGAACATGGGAAAACGGAAAAACAACACTGGGAACAGCAGAAGGCTTTAAACTGCAGGCAGGTTCTCCGGCCATCGATGCAGGAGCAGCACATGAAGATGCACCGGCAGTACAGCCAGACAGCGTAAAATCTGAATTGGTTGCAAATACAAATGAAAAACCATCCAGAGATTACTATGGAACAAAGCTGACCGATGGAAAGATCGATATCGGAGCAAACGAATACAAAGAAGCAGAACCTCAGCCGGAACCGGTAGACAAGAGTGAACTGCAGAAACTGTACAATGAAAACAGTGGAAAAGAGCAGGGTAACTACACAGATGATAGCTGGAATATCTTTACCACAGCATTAGAAGCAGCAAAAGCGGTACTGGATAACGCAGATGCAACCGCAGAGCAGGTAGCAGCAGCAACCACAGCTCTGGAGGAAGCAGTCAAAGGATTGACAGAAAAAGCTCCGGAACCGGTACAGGCAGATAAGAGCAAACTGCAGAAACTGTATGATGAAAACAGCCAGAAAGAACAGGGCAATTATACAGACGAAAGCTGGAAAGCTTTTGAAACCGCACTGGAAAGTGCAAAAGCAGTGCTGGATAACGAAGGTGCAACCGAAGAAATGGTACAGGCAGCGACAGAAGCACTAAAAGCAGCTGTTGACGGACTGACAGAAAAAACGGTTGATCCGACACCGACAGACAAGACAGAACTTGGCAAACTGATTAAAAATGCAGAAGCAATATCCGCAGATGACTATACGGCAGAAAGCTATAAGGAACTGCAGGATGTTCTGACAGCAGTAAAAGTAATCTATGACAAGGACGATGCAGAACAGGAAGAAGTGGATAAAGCAGCATTACAGCTGAAAGCAGCGCTGGATGCATTGCAGAAACCTGTTCCTACACCGGAAAAAGTCGACAGATCAGACTTACAGAAACTGTATGATCAGAGTCTGGAAAAAGTAGAAAAAGACTACACAACAGCCACCTGGAAAGCACTGAAAGATGCACAGGCAGCGGTAAATAAAGTTCTTGCTGATAAAAATGCAACAGAAGAAGAAATCAGCGCGGCATATAAGTCACTGGCACAGGCTCTGGACGGTCTGAAAAAGGTAAATACGATTCAGCCGACAACGGATAACAAAAATACTGGCAATAAAACCACAACATCCGCAAATGGCGGAAATAAAACAACATCCGGACAGACAAGTGCAATAAGAAACGCAAAAACAGGTGATACTACACAGATTGCAATCTATGTAATTGGAGTATTGTGTGCTATAATCGTATTTGCAGGACTGGTAATTGCAAGACGGAAAAGAAACAGATAGGAGTTTTTATGGCTTTTTTGAAAAATAAAGCCTTCCTCATGGCAGTGAGAACCGGTATGGCTCTCACTGCCATGCTGTTTTTTACAGCATGTGGGAAGGAACAGGATAATAACACAGTACTCTATATAGACGACAACCCGGTAAGCCGGGAAGAGTATGAGATGCTGGCACAGGAAAACTGTAACCAGATCTATATGAAATACTCTACAGAAGAAGTAAACAGCAAGGACTTCTGGACGACAGAAAAAGATGGGGAAACACCGGCAAAACAGCTGGAAGAAAAGATCCTGGAACAGTTAAAGGAAAACTATGCGGTAAAAGAGGCTGCAAAAGATCTGAAGGTAACAGAAGACTATACCTATCAGGAACTGATGGAACAGAAAGAGGAAAAAAGCAATTCCGACTACGGGCTGAAGGAATACAAAGACGAAGAATATTATAAATACTGGTATTCCAATCTGAAAACCGATGTGGTCAATCAGTGGGTAAAAGAAAATGCTGCGGTTACAGATGAATCATGCAGCGAATACTACCAGGAACATATCGAGGATTTCACTTATGAGGTTGGTGTAAACATTCTTTACACAGAGATCCATTCCAGTGATGAAAATGCGGAACAGGAGGCGCAGGCAATCTATCAGACACTGACGAACGAGCAGGATGCAGAGGCTGCAGTCAGACAGTATGCCAACGCAGAAACGCAGAATCTGGAACTGACTTCACTCGATACGCAGGAAGGCGCAAGCGGAGTCTACGCCAATCGCTGGCAAATCGCGTCACAGATGCAGACAGGGGAAGTATGTCAGCCCTACGAAGAAAATGGCATGTACTGTATAATAAAGTGCATAGAACGCGAAGAAAACGGAACAATAGACTATGAGACAGCAAAAGCATCCATTGAGCGGTATCTGCAAATACAGGCTGCCAACAAGTACCTAGAAGAGAAAGAAGACAGTCAGCGGATAAAAGAGGGAAAAGTCAAAGAGGATCAGGTGATTCAGGAACTTTTCGAAAAGTAAAAGAAAAAGCAGAAAAAAGTAAAAATTGTGGTTGACAAACAGTATGACTTTTAGTATAATTTATTTTGCTCACCGAGTGATTGGTGACGTGCAGAAGTACTCAAGTGGCTGAAGAGGTGCCCCTGCTAAGGGTATAGACGGTTTGCGCCGTGCGAGGGTTCAAATCCCTCCTTCTGCGTTGGATGAAAAAGAAATGAAAAAAGTTCTTGACATCTAAAAAGACTCGTGATAATATATACGAGTTGCGTCTGACAAAAAAAGTTGTGAAAAAGAAATGAAAAAAGTTCTTGACAACAGCCGGTTGGATGTGATAATATATCAAAGTTGCTGCAAGAGAGAAACAAAAACAACTTCAAAAAAGTTGAAAAACTTCTTGACAAGCAGGAAACAAACATGATATAATAGCAAAGCTGTTTGAGACAAACGGTAATGCAAAAAATGATCTTGATAACTGAACAGTGAAACACATTCCTCGAAAGTTCTTTTTGAAATCATAAAAACGAACGATCGAAAGATCCTTAAAAACAGTAAA
>ENA-OQAZ01000990-OQAZ01000990.1-human-gut-metagenome-genome-assembly--contig:-NODE-990-length-14807-cov-4.133856_pt1 | contig 14807 bp, 20 predicted proteins | sample MGYA00242737_ERZ504531 | MGnify/ENA primary metagenome ERZ504531 (study PRJEB26092, sample SAMD00036244) | human gut metagenome | host: Homo sapiens | study: EMG produced TPA metagenomics assembly of...
CCGGAAGGATAAACGCTGAAGGCATCTAAGCGTGAAGCCCCCCTCAAGATGAGATATCCCATTCTTTAAGAAGTAAACCCCCTTGAAGACGACGAGGTAGATAGGGCAGAGGTGGAAGTGTGGTAACACATGGAGCTGACTGTTACTAATCGGGTGAGGGCTTGACCAAGAAACGCAGGTTAAGAATTGATTCAAGAGTTTGATTAACAATCAACAAGCATGTATGTAGTTTTTAAGGTACAAACCTTAAAATGGCCCAGTGGCTCAGTTGGTTAGAGCGCCGCCCTGTCACGGCGGAGGTCGAGAGTTCGAGTCTCTTCTGGGTCGTTACAGCTTAGCTGTAATGAATTAAATATGGGATCTTAGCTCAGCTGGGAGAGCATCTGCCTTACAAGCAGAGGGTCATAGGTTCGAGCCCTATAGGTCCCATAGATTATGGATGGATTCCCGAGTGGCCAAAGGGGGCAGACTGTAAATCTGTTGGCACCGCCTTCGAAGGTTCGAATCCTTCTCCATCCACTTAAATGCCGATGTGGCTCAATTGGCAGAGCAGCTGATTTGTAATCAGCAGGTTATCGGTTCGAGTCCGATCATCGGCTTTTAACATTTAATAACGCGGGGTGGAGCAGTCTGGAAGCTCGTCGGGCTCATAACCCGAAGGTCATAGGTTCAAATCCTGTCCCCGCTACTTATGCCCAGATAGCTCAGTTGGTAGAGCAGAGGACTGAAAATCCTCGTGTCGCTGGTTCGATTCCGGCTCTGGGCATGTTTTAATGCAAAACATACGAATGGCTGGTTAGAAAAAGCCTGAGCGTGTTTTAGTATAAAATATGGGGTATTAGCTCAGTCGGTAGAGCACTTGACTTTTAATCAAGTTGTCCGGGGTTCGAATCCCCGATGCCTCACTTTTTAATTGGATCAGATAAATTCCCGTTTGTTGCTCAAGGCAGCAGGCGGGAATTTTGTTTTATATCTGTGCGAATGTAGCATAGAGGATAGTGAGAGTACGGAGAAACTGCCGGTGGAAGATATTTATGAGGGATCAGAGGAATTAGGTCTGGCAGGATAAAAATGTACTGTGATCGAACAGATCTCGCTGTTTGTGGCAGTACGCATATTCGGGCCCCATATGCCGGCACCGGAGGTAACGATGTTGTGCATAGTCCCCTTTTTCAGGTAACCGCAGGAATTTTCCCAGATCAGCCGGTGATGATGTTCAGAGGGAACAGCTGACCGTCATGAGTATGACCGCAGAGATCAAGATCTGCGCCTGCGGCTGCCACTTCATCCAGCTGCCCGGGCTGATGATCCATAAAAATAATCGGGAGTGTTTTGTCAAGGCAGGCTGTAAGCTCGTCAGGATCCTTACGGGTGTCGGACATTTTTCGGCAGCGTGAAGGATCCTTACGGCCTGTCAGAGAAAACCGTTTATCTATGAGGACGGTTTCGTCATCGAGAAGCCGAATGTTGGCAGATTCCAGAAAATTCCGCATTCTGGGATCATCATAATCTTTTTTTGCATTGCGGAAGGTAAAACCGGCCAGAATCGGTTCGCTGAGATCATGGTTGCCCCAGCAGGCATAAACGCCGTATCTGGATTTCAGTGAACGGAGAATGGCCGCTGTTTTTTTCGGGTTTTGATCCCCTCATATTCGTTATCAAAAATATCGCCGGCAATACAGATCAGATCCGGATCTTCGGCGTTGATCTTTTTTACAAGAAGCCCGGCATGTTTTTCTCCGATGCTGTAACCGAAATGAATGTCTGCGAGCAGGACGATCTTTAGAGAGTCCATTCCCTTCACCTGCTTGTCTATTTTCACATCATAAGTTTTTGTCTTAATATTCCACTGGTTAAAAATCCCATAGAGACTGACACCGATGATCAGAAGGGTGCAGACAGCGCCTGTGACTACGAAGGCTTTCCGGGAATACATCCAGGCCGGATGAAGCGTATGCTTCAGGATCAGTCTGCAGAGATCTGTAGTTACGATTACGATCAGGATGTAAAGAAATGTTCCCTGAAAATAATTTGCCGTATTTTTCAGGAAGCGATGGAGCGCAGGAGGCTTCCGGATGAGAAAACAGGTCAGAAGAGAAGTGGACAGAAAAATATAAACACCTGCAAAGCATGCCCGGAACGTAAAGGTCTGCAAAAAATGAGTGCAGGCAGCCATCCACAAAATCATCCAACGGACGATATAAATATTAATGAGAATATATAATGGTGCGAGAAAGATGGCAAGCATGGTGTGTGATACCTCCATTCGTGGAAAGCAATAAGCTGTGAGCAGGATTGATCGCTGCAGATACTTTTTGAATTGATATATAGCATTTCCATAAATTACTGCAGCATGTTCGGAATAACTTTTTTTGATGCATTGATTCATGGAACTGCTATAGTATACAGCAAATAATAATTTTTGGCAAAAGAACATATATTAGGAAAAAGAACGCTTATGGTGTTTTTATGAAAAAATATGCGCTTCTTCGATATTGTCTGGTGTTTCTGGCAATTGTTCTTCCTTATTTTTCGGCGGCAGCATTAATGGACCTGAGATGGTTCTGGCAGAGAGAGTGCCGGATATGGAAGAATATCTCCCGGTCATTGTTTTTTCGCAGATTTCCCCGGAAATGAAAAAAGAAACCATAAAAGCGCAGACTGTGATCGCACGGTCGAATATTCAAAGGTGGCTGGGCGAGGGGAAAAATCTCGCAGAGATCCTGAGGGAAAACGGAAATACAGAGGAAGTCTGGAGATATTTTTTTGCAGAAAAAAGGCAGATCTATGAGCAGACAGCAAAAGAGACGGGTGGGCAGGTACTTACATATGAAGGAAAAGTGAGACTGACTCCCTGGCATAAGAGAAGTGCCGGGAAAACCCGCAGCGGGGAAGAAGTTTTTCATGATGAGGCGTATACATATCTGAAATCGGCAGATAGCAGTGAGGACAAAAAATCTCCGGATCATATAAAAATCGTGGAAATTCCTGCGGGGCAGCTTTCCGGGGAGCTGAAGATCAAAAAGCGGGACAGCGCCGGTTATGTGACAGAGCTTACGATTGGGGAAACACTTTTGGAGGGAGAAAGCTTTGCAGCGGGAATGGGACTGGAATCAGCGAATTTCAGTTTGAAGAAAAAGGATGATATTTATTATCTGAGAGTGCGTGGCAGCGGTCATGGTGTGGGATTTTCCCAATTTGGTGGAAATGAGATGGCAAAAAACGGAAGCAGTGCGGAGGAGATCCTGAAAGATATTTTCCGGAGATGGAGTTGAAAGCTGAGGATTAAAGAAGGTCAGGCATCAGAAGCAAACGTCTGATAAAAAAATATTCAGAAAATGAATAGACAGCCATATTCTGGACACTCTATAGATATAGAAATGGTGACCGAAACGGCAGCAGCGGGAAAAAAAGATGTCCGTTTTACTGTTTTTTCTGTTACTGAAAATGAACATATCAGACAGAGGTGGAAAGAATATGAAAAGTAAAATCGTGAGAGGTATTATCAACGGAGGAGTTCTGGCAGCAGTAGCGGCACTTGGAATTACTGTTTATCAGTTTGGAACAAAGCCCATCGCAGAAAATCCCCAGGAGGAAAATTCTGCACAGGTAGAAGAGACCGGGCTGGAGGAGGAGCTTTCGGACGGAGAAAACGCAGAAGATGCTGCAGCTGCGGGAGATGGCTGGCAGGATGCAGTACAGGATGAGATTTCTGATGGAGAAAACGGAGATGAAGCAGGTTTGTCAGGAGCTTCAGAAGCCGGAGCAGATGCAGACGGAGTGACCGGAAGCATCCGTGAGACTGCAGGAAGTGGTACAGCCGAAAATGCAGCGGCATATGCAGATAATGGAAGTGGTACGGAGGATAGGAGCGTGTCTGCGGCAGCAGGTGCAGAAGGTGCTGGAAATACAGCAGATAATGTCGGAAATGCAGCGGCAGAGGGAGCGGTGAATAACGGAGCTGGAGCTTCCACAGATACCGCGGAGACCTCAGCTGTCGGAATTGCGGCACAGGCCTTGGATTTTACGGAGGATTCCATTATGGAATGGCCGGTCAGAGGAACGGTTCTTGTGGATTATAATATGGATGAAACCGTATATTATCCGACTTTGGATCAGTATCGTGTAAGCCCTGCCATTGCTTTGCAGGCAGTGAGGATGCGCCGGTGTATGCGGCGGCAGATGGTCAGGTGCTTTCTGTTGTACAGGATGCCTGTACGGGAACGACTGTGACTATGGAGCTGGGAAATGGTTATCAGGCAGTATATGGGCAGCTGAAGGACCTTACTGTGGCAGAAGGTGACACAGTAAAGGAGGGTGAAGTGATCGGAAATATCAGTGCACCTACAAAATATTATTCTGTAGAAGGCCCGAATCTTTATTTTGCAATGAAAAAGGATGGCGTGCCGGTAGATCCGTTTGAATATCTGGAATGACAGTGAAAACCGAAAAACAGATATATCGGGGAGATTTCTGGAAACAGAGCATGGAGATACGGGATGGGAGATATATGCATCCCGTATCCTCTGTCTTGTGAATCATGCTGCCGGTTACGGAGAGAACGGAGTGAGCAGTAACCAAAAATTTCCATTTATGTAGGAAAAGAATCTTTTTTACCGGAAAGAAACCGTGTATAATCTATATTATAAATATGCATATAAGGACAGATATAACAGGATAAAAGAAGAGGTACATAAGTTATGAACATTAATGAAATAGCCAGGCTTGCCGGAGTTTCCAGAGCTACGGTATCCAGATATCTGAATAATGGATATGTCAGCAGTGAAAAAAAAGAAGTCATCCGCAGGGTGATCCAGGAGACAGGATATCAGCCATCCTCCAGGCACAGACACTGCGGACTAAAAAAACCAGTCTCATCGGTGTCATCCTTCCAAAGATCAATTCAGATACCATAAGCCGTGAGGTGGAAGGGATCAGTGATATTCTTACACGGAGAGGATATCAGCTTATCCTTGCTAATACCAATAATGATGTGGAAGAAGAACTGAAATACCTTTCTCTGTTTAAAGAACGCCAGGTGGACGGAGTGGTTTTTATTGCTACCATGTTTACCAGAAAGCATAAACAGATGCTGAAGGATTACAAGGTGCCGATCGTGATCCTGGGACAGCATCTGGACGGATATCCATGTATTTATCAGGACGATCATAAAGCAGCTTTTCAGGTCACGGAGAAGCTGTCAGAGAAGGGAAAAAAGTTTGCCTATATCGGCGTTACAGATAAGGACGAGGCAGTTGGTGCCTGTCGGAAAAAGGGTTTTATGGATGCTATCCATAAAGCTAAGCTGGAGGTCGTGCCGGAGAGGATGAAGATAGGAAACTTCACCATGGATTCCGGTTATGAGATGGCGAAGGAGCTTTTTGAGGAGGAGCCTTCCATAGATTCTCTTGTGTGTGCTACGGATACTATGGCGGTGGGAGCCATGACTTATTTGAAGGAGATCGGGCTTCGCATTCCCGAGGATGTTCAGATCGCAGGGATTGGGGATGGAGTTCCGGGTAAGATCGTGGAACCGAAGCTGACAACGGTACATTTTTATTATAAGACCAGCGGAATGGAGGCAGCAGCCATGCTGGCTGATCTTATTGAGAACGATACCGGGATCAGCAAGGAAATAAAAATGGGATGTGAGCTTGTGGAACGGGAATCTCACAGGTAACAGAGAATATCCTCGCAGACAGAGGAAGAAATTATAAGTTATTGTGGAACAGGAGCAGATCTTTTGGGAGAAAAAGACCTGCTTCTTTTTGTGCGTTCATGTGTTATGGCTGGGCAAACACAAAAAATGCCAGATTTTTTCTGCGATGTCCTGACGGGTTTGCCTGTCTTGCATCTGTTCTTATAGAATATTTACAATTTTGAACGAAGAAATTTGTGAGATGTTGCGGATTTACAAATAAGAATGCAGTGGTTATAATACAAGCAAGGTATGAGAACGATTCCACATAAGAACACAAGCAACAACATAAAACAAACCATTGAAAAGTGTTAAAATCATCAAAAAACTTAAAAAAATGGAAAAATCATCGTTCTTTGTATGAATATGTATATGAAATCAATCTCATAAATAAATGAAAAATAATGGATCAGAGATAATAGATCCCGGGAAGCTGAAGAAAGAACAGACAGATCTGATCCGAAGAAAGAGATGACTGTCCGGGAACAGTAGCAGAAAAGGAGGAAGGACATGGATTACAGAAAGACAGCACAGGAAATCTATGATCATGTAGGAAAGAAAGAAAACATCATTTCCGCGGCGCACTGTGCAACAAGGCTTCGTCTGGTCATTGCGGATAATGACAAGGCGGATAAGGAATATGTGGAGAATATCGACGGTGTGAAGGGTGTGTTTTTCGCACAGGGACAGATGCAGATCATCCTGGGAACAGGAGTTGTAAACAAGGTTTATGATGAATTTATCCAGATCGCCGGAATATCAGAGAGCAGTAAGGATGAACTTAAGAAGGTGGCAGCATCCAAGGCCAATCCGGTACAGAGGCTGATCAAGACACTGGGAGATATTTTTGTCCCGATCATCCCAGCTATCGTAGCCAGCGGATTCCTGATGGGAATCATGGAAGCCCTGAACTTCATGGTAAACAACGGCTTCCTGAATATTAACACAAATGGTTCCATTTATGTATTTGCACAGCTTTTCAGTAACACAGCGTATACATTTCTGCCGATCCTTATCGCTTACAGTGGTGCGAAGGTATTCGGTGCCAACCCTTATCTGGGTGCGGTTATCGGTATGATCATGATTCATCCAAATCTGCAGAATGCCTGGACTGTTGCAACAGAGGGTGTGCAGGCAACGCAGAAGGTATGGTTTGGACTTTATTCCATTGACATGGTGGGGTATCAGGGACATGTGATCCCGGTTATCATTGCAGTATGGGTACTTGCACAGATCGAGAAAAGACTTCATAAGGTCGTACCTGCAATGTTCGATCTTTTTGTAACACCACTTGTCAGTGTTTTTGTAACCGGTTATCTTACACTTTCCATTATCGGACCGATTTTCGTAGCTGTTGAGAACGGACTTCTGGATGGGATTCAGTGGCTGATCGCACTGCCATTTGGAATCGGAAGCTTTATCATGGGTGCCTTTTATGCACCGACTGTTGTTGCTGGTGTTCATCACATGTACACCATCATTGATCTTGGACAGCTGGCCAAATTCGGCGTTACCTACTGGCTGCCACTTGCATCTGCAGCTAACGTTGCACAGGGTGGTGCAGCTCTTGCTGTAGGCCTGAAATCCAGAAATCAGAAGATCAAATCCATGGCTGTTCCTTCTGCTTTAAGCGCATGCATGGGAATCACAGAGCCGGCAATCTTCGGTGTAAACCTCCGCTTCGGAAAGCCGTTTATCATGGGCTGCCTGGGTGGTGCATGCGGAGCACTTTTTGCCTCCATCACCAGTCTTGGTGCCACAGGAACAGGTGTTACCGGTATCTTCGGAATCCTGCTGTGCCTGAATAATCCAGTTGGTTATATCCTGATGTTTGCCATCGCATTCGGTGTGGCTTTTGTGCTTACCTGGATGTTTGGATATAAGGATGAGGTACAGGAAACAGCTGAAAAAAATATTGAAGCAGAGAAAAGATCAGATGCTCCGGCAGAAATTGCCCGGGAGAAAACTTCAGAGACAGGTGCACAGATCCTCTACAGTCCGCTTGAGGGAATTGCGATTCCGCTTTCAGAAGTAAAGGATGCAACCTTTGCATCTGAAGTCCTTGGAAAGGGCATGGCAGTGATTCCGTCCAAAGGTGAAGTAAAAGCACCCTGTGATGCTACGGTTTCTACAATTTTTGATACAAAGCATGCCATCGGGCTTGCGACAGAAAGTGGTCTGGAGCTGCTGATCCATATCGGCGTTGACACCGTTGAGCTTGGCGGTAAATTCTACACCGCTCATGTAAAGGACGGTGACGTGGTCAAAAAAGGCCAGACACTGATCACCTTTGATATGGATGCTATTAAGGCAGCCGGCTATGATGTGACCACACCGCTGATCGTAACCAATACCGATGATTATGAAGAAGTAAAAATGCTTGCAGAAGGAACAGTAAATAATGGTTCTGAAGTACTGGAGGTTAAATAAATGAGTTCTTTGACCAAGGTCCTTGCGGAGGAAGTTCGAAAAACCGAGGAAACGGCAGCAGTTGCCAGGACGATGCAGACAAACCGTCTGACCCATCATCTGATGCCGCCTGTAGGTTGGCTCAATGACCCGAACGGATTATGCTGGTACAAGGGAAGATATCACGTATTTTTCCAGTATTCTCCGTTTGAAGCCAACGGTGGACTGAAATTCTGGGGACATTACTCCAGTGAAGATATGATCAGCTGGAGATATGAAGGGGTTCCGCTTCTGCCGGACAGCATTTATGACTGTCATGGTGTTTACTCAGGCTCTGCCATTGCGGAGAAAGATAAGCTTCATCTTTTCTACACAGGAAACATCAAGATGGATGGAGATTATGATTATATCAATAACGGAAGGCAGTCCAGCACTCTTCATGTGGAGAGTGCGGACGGCTTCATTTCGGAACAAAGGAAGTTGCGGTTTCCTGTGAGGATTATCCGGAGAATTACACCTGCCACATTCGTGACCCGAAGGTCTGGAAGGAAGGTGAAGAGTATCGGATGATCCTTGGCGGCCGTCAGAAAAGCGACCAGGGTGCCGTACTTTTTTACAGATCCGAAGATCTGAAAAACTGGAAATTTGACGGTGAGCTTACTACGGAGAAGGCATTCGGATACATGTGGGAGTGCCCTGATTTTTTTACTCTTGAGGGACAGGAAGTGCTTTCGGTATCCCCCCAGGGACTGACCAGAGAAGAATTCCGTTTTCAGAACATCTATCAGTCGGGATACTTTATCCTGAAGGATGGAAAGCCGGAGGAAAAAGCTTTCCGGGAATGGGATCACGGCTTTGATTTCTATGCACCCCAGACATTCCAGGATGGAAAGGGCAGACGGATCCTGATCGGCTGGATGGGAATGCCGGATGCAGATGAGGAATATGTGAATCCTACAGCAGAGAGCGAAGGCTGGCAGCATTGCCTGACTGTTCCGCGAGAAGTTACATATAAAAACGGAATGCTTTATCAGTATCCGATGGAAGAACTGAACGGGCTGAGAAAGGCTGGCGTTTCTATCAGCGGTTCCGACGTGGAGATTCCGGTAAATGGACCGTTTGATCTGGATGTTCAGGTAAGGGGGGATCAGGGCAAGGTAAGCCTTGGGGAAAACCTCTTCTTGGAGTATCAGGACGGAGATGTGAGCTTAACTCTCTCCGAGAAGGCCGGTGCCGGACGAAAAGTACGTAAGGCGCATATTCCGTCCGGTAGGATCGAAAGTATCAGAGCTCTTGTTGATACTACAGCTGTGGAAATCTATGTGAATGGCGGAGAGGTTGTTTTCTCTTCCAGATATTATCCGGAAACGCAGGAGCAGGCTGTGAAGGTGGAAACTGCGGAGGTTGATGGAAAGCTTTATGCGTTGAAGAATTATGCGATGGAGTAGAGGAGTTTTTTGTCTGGTGATAAGTGGTTAAAATTTCGTGACTTATTCTAAGATAAAAAAATATATAAACTATAGGTACAGAAACCTTACTGATTTTCAGAAGTAAAGAGCTGAATGTCAGTAAGGTTTTTATTTATGTGACAGGATATATAAGTGGCTTGGAAGAGATGTTATAAATTAAGTGCGAATAAATGAAAGATTCTTTAAAATAGATTGTTGGATAAATCAAAAAGGAGAGGTACAAAATGATAGTCAAATATGGATATGTTCGAGTAAGCACAAAGGATCAAAATGAAAATAGGCAATTGGAAGCAATAAAACAATTAGAAATATCAAAAAAAAATATTTATGTAGAAAAAATATCGGGGAAAGATTTTAATCGACCAATATATCAAAAACTTGTGAAAAAATTAAGACCAAATGATTTGCTTTATATAAAAAGCATTGATAGATTGGGACGAAACTATGAGGAAATTTTAGAGCAATGGCGCATTCTTACAAAGGAAAAGAAAGTAGATATTGTTGTTCTGGATATGCCACTATTGGATACAAGAAGAGGGAAAGATCTCATAGGAACTTTTTTGAGTGATATTGTTTTGCAGGTATTGTCTTTTGTAGCTGAGAATGAAAGAAGTAATATTAAACAACGTCAGGCAGAAGGAATTGCGGTTGCGAAAGCTAAGGGAGTACGCTTTGGACGTCCACCGAAACCATTACCTTCTAATTTTTATAAAATATATCAGAAATGGAAAGAAGGAAAAATAACTGGTGTAGTAGCTGCGGATGCTTGTGATATGCCAGTTTCCACATTTCTATATAAGGCAAGAGCATATGAAAAGGTTGGAAAATAAAAAAAGAGAGAAAAGAATTACAAAAAAAGTGTACTTTTTTGTAATTCTTTCTCTCTTTTCTGTAATATTGTATTGTAAACATTATATAGCATAGCACCAAAGAATTCAATATATAAATATAAAAAAATAATAAATATCTGACAAAATTCCACTCGCTTTGTACAAAATTATTGATTTAAAAAAGTACACTTTTTAACCAATAGCAAAGCGGATTGTCAATATCCGCCTGACTTATTGATTAAAAGGGAGGATAAGAAAGAGAGGAATACAGAATGGCTTATAATTTGAAACATAACACAGGAATGATCGAAGATCCAATTTCATTTAGAGCTACTAATGGATTAAATGTAGAAAATATTGTTTCTTTAATGTCACAAAAGGCAGAAGAACTGGGAGTTCCGGCAAGAATCACAACAAGTACAGTTAAAGAGGGTGGATTGTTTGGACATACATACCCTTGTGTTGTTATTGATCATCCTAATCCTCCGCAGCAGTATTTTACAGATGTGTATATTATTAATGGAAATACAGTGAATTTTTATTTTTTTGGTGAATCAAAAGCTAATACAGCAACAAATAAAGCAAATGCAAGAAAAAATACATTAACCGGTATGATTATGAATTCTATTGCAGGGTCAAATGAAATGGCATATCAGCAGGAGATGTTCTGGCATAGACAAATTTATGAGATTTTTGAGTCTTTTATACAGTGATATTTAGGAGATATATAAAATGACAATAGAAGAAGCAAAACAAATGGCTGATCAAGGCGACATAGGAGCAATGTGCAGCTTAGGGGATTTTTATATTAAGCAAAATACGGGTGAAGGTATAAAAGAAGCTTCTAAATGGTATGAATTGGCTGCTAGAAAGAATGTAATTTATGCAATTCATATGACAGTATTATCGAAAAAAATTCTTGCGTATTCAGGCTTGCAGGTGGTAGCTGGGTATGAATCTGAGGAATCAGTTGATTTTGTTAAAAAAAATTGGGAAGAAGTTTATGATTGGGCATCGCAAGAGATAGAAATGCTTGATGATAATGTTCCTGGTTCCGAAAAAATAGATATAAAACAAGCGGTAGAAAATTATAATGATGCAATATATTATCTAGCATTATGTAATTACGAATTAAGAAATTATGATGTAGTTATAACATTATTAAAAGATATTGATGACAAACGTGCAAGAATATTGTATGGTTCTGCATTATTTGATACTGCTAATTATGATGATGAATACGAATATGCATGGCAGCAGTTTAAATTCATTGACGGAGATGTTGAATATGCATCAGCTCCAAAAGCGAAATATGAAGAGAAGATTTATACAGTTGCAGTCTTACTATTATCTCAGTTGTATAGGCAAGGATTAGGAGAAAAGCATACTAAATCTAATTTGGAAAAATCTGTTAATCTTCTTAATTTTGTAAAATCGTATTTAACTAATGAAGGAATGCTGGAATTAGTGGATGAAGAATTAAGACATTATCAGAAAAAATGCTTGGCGGATACAAATATGTTTAATTAATAGAAAAAATTTTTGGATGAATGCCTTGTTTAGCAGAAATAAAGGAGGTGAATTTTATGAAGATTGTTTTTGAAGGAAATAAAAATCGTGTAAATGCGATGAGTAATTGTGGCTGTGCATGTTATCCGTCAATTGGTGCAATTGGCAATAATAAGCCGTCACTTCAGGTAGCACATTAAATAAGAGCGAAGATAGGCAGGGAAGATATATATACCTGTCTATTTTCTGATGGTAGATAAAATGTACAAAATTTTTTATAGTAAATCAAATAAAAGATATCTATATGATTCAATAAGCAACAATTTTTTTGAAGTTGATAATGAAAGTTTTTCACTTTTAAATGCGTTAGAGGGAAAAACACAAGAATTGCAATGCTTAGGAACGGAATTTTGGGAAAGCGTTTATGGAAAAGGTCCAATAGTGAAATTAGACCAAATGCCGGCTATAACGGACATTGATGAAACGCCTGAAATTTTGGTGTTAGAACTAACACAACAATGCAATTTCAGATGTGAATATTGTGTATATTCCGGACATTATAAATATGAGCGAAAACATCAAAATATAAGAATGTCCAAAGAAATTGTTGATAAATATTTTAGAACAGAAAAAGATCCTGATTATGTTAGTTTATATGGCGGAGAACCGTTATTGCAATTTTCGTTAATACAATATTTAGTACAGAAAATTGAGAAAATTGGTAAACTCCTGAGTATGCTATGACTACGAATGGGAGTTTAATATTAAATGAAACTATAGCGCGTTTTTGGTAGACAAAAAAGTTCATCTTACTATTAGTTTTGATGGATTGAATCATGATTTGTATAGAAAAACAGTGAATCATGAACAAACGTCTGAATTGGTGTTTAAAGCATTGGAATTACTGAAAGAAATTGATGAGAATTATTTTAAAGACTATATCAGTTTATCAATTACTTTAGCACCACCGTATCAGTTAGCTGAAAATGCAAATTATTTTAATTCACATAAATTACTGTCCGAATTAAAATTGTTAGTTAATACAGTTAATGATCAGGATTCAGATTTTTTTGATAGCATTGATATAAAAAAAAGAAAGACAGAAGCTATCGGATGATTATTCTTTATTGGCCGAAGAATTTATTAAAATGGACGGATTTGGAAAACCATTTCATAAGGCTTTATTTGCTGATGCAATGTTGAGAATTGAAGATAGAGAAATGTCTTTGCAAACGAAAGCATATCCGCCGGGGCCCTGTAATCCTGGAAAAAACAGGTTATTTATTACAGCGACAGGTAATAAATATATGTGTGAAAGGGTTGGAAAATATGGTTACTTGGGAAATATACAGGATAATAGAAAACAGGTTAATTTATATCATAAAGTTTTAAAGGATTTCAAGAAATGTATTACGCCACATTGTCAAGAATGCTTATATATAAGGATATGTGATGCTTGTTATTCTTTATTTCGTGAAAGTGACCATATGGGAGGAGAAAAAAGAATTAGAGAAATATGTAATGAGAAATGTAAATGGTTTGATTTTATGATTTATATATTTTTAAGCAAAAAAGAAAGAGGGAATTTTGAATGAATGATGACAGATGTCCATTTTATTATTGGGATGGAGATTGGAAATGTTTAAAACGAACAGATTCCTGTACGAGTTATTTATTTGATACTTATTGTTCAGATATAAGACGTTGTGCACAATGTCCATATTTTAATGATTAATTAATTCATACTTAAAGTGCAAAATGAAAGGAGATAAGAAACTATGAATAAAAAATTTAAAAGAATAAAACACCTAAGTAAAAAAATTAGATTTAGAATTTGTCCAAGATGTCAGGGAACAGGTACGTTTCTTTCAGGAGAAACCTGTTATTATTGCCATGGAACTGGAACCGTAGCTGATTAAGTGAATTCCATATTCACAGAAATAAGAAATGACCGTATAATAAAGCAGGTGGGAAAATCCGCAGCCGGAATCCCGACCTGCTTTATTTTTTGATGTAAGTGAAATACATGAATTGTGCCGGCTGCTTGAGGATAGAAGGACGGCTGCTGAAGAAATGCTGGTGGCTGTCTTTACATAGAAGGAAGGATATCAGTCTTGCAGGACGATAACGATCTGTGTGGATATTACCGGAAATGTACTGGTGTACTGCACGGCAAAGATATCTGACGCAGGATTTCACACTCTGATGGGCTGGATTAAGATGCATTATTTTAGAGGATTGCTATAGGTATTACATTGCCGGAATTTTTTACAGAAGGGGAAACTGATATGAATTATACATACATCGTGCAGTGTGCGGACGGCACACTCTACACTGGGTGGACAAACTGTCTTGCCAGGCGGATGAAAGCCCATAATGAAGGCAAAGCAGGCGCCAAATATACCCGGGCCAAAAGGCCGGTGAAGCTGGTGTATTACGAAGGCTTTGCCACAAAGGAGGAGGCCATGAGCCGGGAGTACCGGATCAAGCAGCTGACCAGGGAGAAGAAGCTGGAACTGATGAAGTTTTGAAGGACGATAAATAGTTCGCTGTTTTAACAAATGCAGCAAGAATTCTCCCACCTCTTCAGGTGGTGAGATGAATTGCACATCTGATCATATCTGCTAAAAAAAATCTCTATAGTAAAAAAAGAAACATTTGTTCTCCCTTCCCTGATGTAGTATACTGAAAAAGAACAATTAGTTCATAAATACATATCCGTCGATATAAGAAAAAGGATGATAAATATAATGGAGTTAGACCACGAAAGATGCATTCTGGAGTCAGATCTTCTGTCTGCTCAGTGCAGGCGGAGCAACGATTGAAACGATACGGCAGTATATAGAAAGCCAGGGTGAGAAGAATGAACCGCGCCGTAAAAATAAGGATCTA
>ENA-OQAZ01000991-OQAZ01000991.1-human-gut-metagenome-genome-assembly--contig:-NODE-991-length-14803-cov-5.155356_pt1 | contig 14803 bp, 18 predicted proteins | sample MGYA00242737_ERZ504531 | MGnify/ENA primary metagenome ERZ504531 (study PRJEB26092, sample SAMD00036244) | human gut metagenome | host: Homo sapiens | study: EMG produced TPA metagenomics assembly of...
TTTTGCATCCAGCAAGATCTGCAGTGTATGCGGACATAAGAAAAAGGAACTGGCATTGTCGGATAGAATGTATGTTTGTGAATGTGGAAATAGGATGGACCGGGATGTGAATGCAGCAGTCAACATCGTGAAGAAGGAAAAAGAATCTATAAAGAATGTGCCTGACGGCACAAGAAAAAAATCCGTAACCGGATAAACATAAAAAACAAAACCGTGGGACACGCGGGGATAGCCTGTTTTAGCTTTGCCCTAAAGGGTAATCGAGCAGGAAGCCCCCACTTCAAAATCGTAAGATTTAAGTGGTGGGAGCATGTCACCGGATAGCCTGAAAGCCAAGGAGCGTAAGGCGCGTCTGCAGTACATGAGCTACCGTGATATGCTGACGACCTTGTATAACAGGAACAGGTATATTCAGGTTCTGGAAGGCATGCAGGCAAAAACAGTGATAAAAACAGGAGTAGCATATATTGACATCAATGGTCTGAAACGGGTGAATGATCTTTATGGACATGAGGCCGGAGACAGGCTGATCATAAATACAGCGCGTTCCATGCTTGCGATTCTGCCGGAGAATGCTTACCGGGTAGGTGGCGATGAATTTGTACTCATCTGTTTTGACATGGATGAGAAGATTTTTCGGAGTAAGGTCAGGGATATCTGTGACAGCATTGCTGCTAAAAGGATCAGTGTTTCTGTTGGCGCTGTCTGGGAGGAAAGCTCTTCGGAGCTTGAGACCATGCTGAGAAGAGCAGATGATCTTATGTATGAGGAAAAGAAGAAATATTATGAGGAACATGGAGTTGTTTGACCGGCTGGCACAGTCGAAATTCCGCAGCGGTTTTTATCTGAAAGAAAAAGATAAGGCTTATGCAGCAGACAAAGGCAGAGAAAAAATAGAAAAGCATGCACAGGATTTCATCCGTATGCGTCTGGCGCCTGCAGTGATCCCCAATGACGGGAAACAGACGCCGATGAAAGGCCATCCTGTATTTCTGGCCCAGCATGCCTGCGCCTGTTGCTGCCGTGGCTGCCTGGAGAAGTGGCACGGGATACCAAAAGGGCGTGAACTGACCGGCGAAGAACAGGAATACGTTGTGGATGTGCTGATGACTGGATCGACCGGCAGATGGAAGGATACCGGCCGTCGAAAAGTTTGGCTTCAGCTTCCGGGAAGAAAGCGAAGGAACCGGAGTATGAGCAGCTGACGCTGCCGTTTGTATAGTTGATCAGAAGAGCAGCGACAGGTTCAATTGTGCTTGTTTGTACGAAAAAAAGAAATAACGATAAGAACAGGAAAAAGTTTCTGATTATGTTGTGCCCGGTATTTTTATATCGGGCATTTCGTTTGTAATGGAAGAAAGAGCTGGAAATCCGGGTAAAATTTTTCCGGGATTTTTTGTAACATTTTTGAAACGGGTTCGTCTTATAAGTGAGAAGGGAGGAAAGAGAAAAACCGATGAACATAGAGGAACTTTACCGGACATATTTTGACATTGTATATCGGTATATCCGTTCTATCTCACAGGATGGAGCGCTGGCTGAGGAAGTGACACAGGAAACGTTTTTTAAAGCTCTGGAAAAGATAGATCAGTTCCGGGGTGACTGTGATGTGCGTGTGTGGCTCTGCCAGATCGCAAAAAATACGTTGTATGATCATCTGAAAAAACAGAAGAAGCAACTTCTCGGGGATGAGAAGCTGGAAGAAGCAGAAAGTGATGGCGGAGAGCTTCTGGAGGAAAAGCTGGCGCAGCGGAGCAGGCTATGGAAATCCACAAAGTTCTGCATAGACTTTCGGAACCGTATAAAGAAGTTTTTTCCCTGCGGACCTTCGGAGAGCTTAAGTTTAGTGAGATCGGAATGCTTTTCGGAAAAAGTGAAAACTGGGCGAGGGTGACTTATTACCGTGCAAGAGTAAAGATCAGAGAGGAGTTGGAGCAATGAGGATCACATGTGAAGTAATACAGGATCTGATGCATCTTATGTGGACGGCATTTTAAGTGAAGACAGTCAGGCGTTGGTAAAAGAGCATATGGAAGCTTGTAAGGAATGCAGAAAAATGTTGGAGATTATGAAAGAGGAGCAGGGAAAAGAGCAGGCTCAAATGATATCATCTGCAGCCTCCGGAGCACGACGCAGAGCTGGTGAAACGGAAAATATCGGAAGTGCAGACGCACTTAAAAAAATCCGGAAAAAATTAATAATACGCAGAGTGCTGACAGCAGCAGTGGCAGTCATCCTGACACTCATCGTTGCGGCAGCAGGCTACAACCACTGGTATTTCAACGAAAAATACATGACCCTGGAAAATAGCGGAATGTACGTAAAAAATAATAATTTGTATTCTTCCAATAATCTCATCAATCGAATGAAAGTACAGTACACGGAAGATGGAAAAACAGAGTTCGTCTATGCCATTGATGCGCCATATGCAGGAACTCTGGAATTGAAAGGCGATGACATGCTGCTTCAGGATTTTTCCAAAAAGACAGAGGAAGTATCACCGGAAGATGACAGCATCCCGGAAACTGTAACAGAGGTTTATTATATGAGTGCGGAAGCCAGAAAGAAGAGCCTGGAATTAACAGAGCTGGAAGTAAAGGGAGATCTGGATGCAGCGGAGAAAATTGTGGATGAGATGAAACAGGAATCAAAGCTGATATGGTCGGAACAATAGAATAAAACTCTGTTTATGAATCAGGTAGAGATTTGTAATTCACAAAGGATTTATTCACTCTGGTTAAATGGAAACAGGCAAAGGTACTGTTCACTGGCAAAACCAGGCAAATGCAGGAAGATGGGCAGATACAGGATAGAAATACTGCATCGTCTATGTTAAAATAAAACCTGGACAGTACAGTAAAAAAAGTTCTATAAAAATTCTGTGCTGCAGGCGACAAAAACAGACAGCAGTGAATTTACTTATTTACTGCTGAAGAACAGGAGGGACACAACATGTTATTTGTATGCTATCCAAAATGCAGTACCTGTAAAAAGGCTCAGAAATGGCTGGATGAGAGCAATGTGGAATATACGTTGCGTGATATCAAGACGGACAATCCAACTGCAGAGGAACTGAAAGCCTGGTGGGAAAAAAGCGGTCTTCCGCTGAAGCGTTTCTTCAATACCAGTGGAAATATTTATAAAGAGATGAAACTGAAAGATAAACTTCCGGAGATGAGTGAGGAAGAGCAGCTTGCGCTTCTTGCAACAGACGGGATGCTTGTGAAACGACCAATCCTTGTTGGGGAAGACAAGGTGCTGGTGGGCGCTAAAGAAAAAGAATGGGAAGAGTATCTGAAATCATGAAAAAGAAACTGAATTATGCGGATATCGTTAAGGAAACCGCGATCCTCACCGTGGCAGTGGCGATCATTGCAGCAGCGGTATATTTTTTCCTGGTGCCAAGCCATACGTCGGTCAGCAGTATTTCCGGTCTTGGAATCGTGCTTTCCAACTTTGTGCCGCTGCAGCTGTCGGCTATTACCATGATCCTGAATGTGGTATTGCTGATCATCGGATTTTTTACCTGTGGAAGAGAGTTTGGAGTTAAGACGGTTTATACCAGTGTGATGCTGCCGTTGTTTCTGAGATTGTTTGAGATCATTTTTCCAGATTTCGGTTCCATGACAGACAGCCAGGAACTGGATGTTCTGTGTTATGTTCTGGTAGTGAGTGTGGGACTTAGCATTCTTTTTAACCGGAATGCATCCTCAGGCGGACTGGATATCGTGGCGAAGATCATGAATAAGTATCTCCACATGGAGCTTGGAAAAGCCATGTCCCTTTCCGGTATGTGCGTGGCACTTTCCGCGGCGCTTGTGTATGATAAAAAGACGGTAGTCTTAAGTATTCTGGGAACGTATTTTAACGGAATTGTTCTGGATCATTTTATTTTTGATCATAACATCAAACGGCGCGTCTGCATTATCACGAAGAAGGAAGAGGAGCTGAGGCAGTTTATTGTTCATGACCTGCACAGCGGAGCCACGATCTATGAGGCCATCGGAGCCTATAAAATGGAAAAACGTCATGAGATCATAACCATTGTAGATAAAGGTGAATATCAGAAGCTGATGAAGTTTATAAACCAGGAGGACCCGAAGGCTTTTATTACGGTTTATAATGTGTCGAATATGCGGTATCAGCCGAAGAAATAAAAAAATTCCCGGACCATATCATATGGCACCGGGAATTTTTATGCCCTTTTTACAGGAAAATATATTTCAGGATAAACAGCACTGCCAGTACATACATCAGAGCGCTGATCTTCTTTTCTTTTGCCTTACCTGTGATCAGGTTGATGGCTACGTATGTGATAATTCCCATGGAGATACCTTCGGAAATGCTGTAGAAGAACGGCATTGCGATGATACATACATAACATGGGATCGCCTCGGACATATCGCTGAAATCAATGCTGATAACATTGCTGAGCATGTACAATCCGACGATCACCAGAGCCGGAGCTGTGGCAAAGGACGGGATCGCCAGGAAGATCGGAGACAGGAACAGGGACAGGCCAAATAAGATGGCAGTTGTCACTGCGGTAAGTCCGGTTCTTCCGCCTTCGGATACACCGGAAGCACTTTCTACGAAGGTAGTGGTTGTGGATGTACCAAGAACTGCACCGGCAGTTGTTGCAACTGCATCTGCAAGAAGTGCGCCCTTGATGTGAGGAAGCTTACCATTCTCGTCCAGCATACCGGCCTTGGAGGATACACCAACGAGAGTTCCGAGAGTATCAAAAAGATCTACAAATAAAAATGCAAACAGGATAACAAGGAAATCCAGTGAGAAAACTCCGTCAAACTGCAGCTTCGCAAAGATCGGAGCAAGACTCGGGATAGAGAGTCCGTTGCTGAAATCCGGAAGCAGGCTGTAGAAGCCGATCTCCGGGTTCGGAACATAAAGTCCGGCGAACTGACAGATGATTCCAAGTCCCCATGTGATCAGGATACCCCAGAGGATGTTTCCCTTTACATTCTTAACAACCAGGATTCCGGTTACGATGATGCCGATCAGAGCCAGGATAACGGTGATTCCCACATTGTTGAAGGAAGCCTCCACGCCCTTAGCTGCATTATATCCGTCTACAGAGAAAAGCTGCAGCAGTGTGGAGCCGCCGATCACGATATTGGAATTCTGTAAACCTACAAATGCGATGAAAAGACCGATACCAACGCTGACTGCGGATTTCAGGTTCAGAGGGATCGCATTGAAGATCGCTTCACGTACATTGGTAAGTGAAAGAACGATAAATACGATACCTTCTGCAAAAACTGCGGTCAGTGCATACTGCCAGCTGTATCCCATACCGATAACGACTGTATAGGCAAAGTATGCGTTCAGACCCATTCCGGGTGCCAGTGCGAACGGGTAGTTGGCGAAGATCGCCATCAGCAGTGTTCCAAGGAAGGCTGCCAGCGCGGTAGCTGTGAATACAGCTCCGGAATCCATGCCGGTCGCGGACAGGATGTTCGGGTTAACTGCCAGGATATACGCCATTGTCATGAAGGTGGTGATACCTGCCAGAACCTCTGTTTTGGCGTCCGTTTTATTTGCGGACAGCTTGAAGATTTTTTCTAACATATTTCTTTCCCTTTCTTAAATATGTTTTTGGACAACATGTCTAGTTTATCATATAAAAATTTCATATGCAATTGTTAGTGTGCACAGATATGATTATAATAGGTGTTTTTTTGTAAAATACTTTTACAGGAAGGCAATTTGTGTGTAAAATATAGGAAAGAGAGTATTTAATTTACAGACGAGTTTATTTTGCAATGAAAGGGGGATGGATAATGTCTGAGAAAAAGCTGCGGAATATTACAGATGTGCTCTGCTTTCTGATGATCCTTGGGTACGTGATGTATCTTGTGGCCACCTGGGGAAATCTGCCGGAGAGGGTGCCGATACATTTTAATGTTCATGGGATCCCGGACCGGTATGGGAAGAAGGGCAGCCTTCTTCTGGAGCCGATTTTGGGGCTGCTGATCCTGGCACTTCTGATGTTCTGTCAGAGATTTCCACAGTGGTGGAATTATCCGGTTGAGGTGACAGAGGAAAACAGAGAGCATATCTTTGAGATCGCGTCAAAAATGATGTCTGTGATCAAGCTGTTATCCATTGGAGTATGTCTTGATGCCGGGATCAGCGGGAATCTGGGAACGGCACCTATGTGGCCGGTGTGGATACTGATCACAGGGATTTTCGTGACATTGATCCTGGGGATCCGGGGGATATATAAGGCTGGTAAAGAAAATGGCATGGATGAGGAGGATAAATCGTGAAGCGGTCGCGTTTGTGATTATGCAGAAGAGTGGAAGGGAAATGTTCGATTTATTGTACTGAATATGGATGGAACCAGCGAAAGCGGATCGCGAATATCCGCTTGGTGAAATTATAATAAAAACAGGAAAGGAATCTCAGGAACATATGGCAGATACAAGAACAGATGAGCTTTACAGAGCGCTTCAGGATAAGGGATATCCCGATGAGCTGTGCCGGGAAATTGCCTATAAACATATGAATACCGATTACACAGCTACACGGATGCTGGGGTATTTATACAGGGTGACAAGTCCCAGAGTGGAGGATGTGATCGATGAGATGCTGGCGATCTTAAGTGACAGGGAAGCCATCATCCGGAAAAAAGAGCTGGAGCACGCCCAGGCTACGATCAACAGCGTGTATCGGGAGGGTTTGTAACGGAAATCCCGGAGCTGTGCCAGTGCTGGCAATCAGAAGCACTGCAGCAGTTCCGGGATTTTTTGATTTGATACTGGTTCATGAACAGATACCTTTGGGGGTTCAGATGCTGAGTTCACAAAAACACTTCGCAGAACATTATCGGTGAACAGTAACAGGGATCCAACATCAAAAATAAGAGGTAGAATCCCTGTACTTAATACAAAGAGATCACCGACTGCCTGTCCACGATCTCAACATCCAAGGCGGCCTGGCAGGAGGAGCTGACAGAACCGGTGCGGATCTTTTCCAGAAGAAGGCTGGTGGCCAGCTTTGCCTTCTGGGGGATGTTCTGGGAAACCGAAGTCAGTTTTGGCAGGGTGTACTGGCAGAGAGTCAGGTTATCATATCCGATCACAGAAAGATCCACAGGAATGCGGTAGCCGCCCAGGCGGGCACCCTCCATAATTCCGATAGCACAGATATCCGCCGTAGTTACCGCAGCGGTAACTGGAGAGCTGTTGGATGCGATCTCACGGCCGGCCTGGATACCGCCCTCATAGGAAGGAGAGTACTCATAAACATAATCCGGGTTAAAAGTAATATGGTTCTCCTCCAGCGCCCGTTTATAGCCATTGAAACGCTGGTAAGAACGTGGTTGTTTTTGTAATCGGCCACAAAGGCAATGGCGGAATGACCGTGATTGATCATATATTTTGTGGAAAGGTAAAGACCCTTCTCATCATTGGAAGTGATATTGATAAGATTGGGGTGTTCCAGTTCACAGTCAAAGGTGGCGATGGGGCAGGTGGCAGAATCCATCAGCTTGCCATGTATTCGCCGGCGGCAGGATAAAGAATGATGATTCCGTCTACATTCCAATTCTTCAGAAGAGAAATGATGTCCGCATTTTTTGATACAGAGCGGATCATGGTGAAATATTCATTCTTCTGCAGCTCTCTTTCGATAGCACCGACCATGGTGCTGACATAAGGGTTCTCAAAATAGTTGGTTCCCAGGAGCACATCTTTTTCATCGAGGGAAATGATGATGCCGATGATATGGGATTTTTTATTGGATAAGCTCCGGGCATTCAGGTTGGGAACATATCCGTATTCTTCTATGATCGCATTGACCTTGTCTCTGGTTTTCTGGGAAACGCGGCTGGTTTTGCCGTTGATCACATTGGAGACGGTCATCATACTGACGCCGGCCAGGTCTGCGATATCTTTTAATGTCATATTTTACACCTCTGTTCTTCCGTAGCAGTTTCCGGGAAGAAAACTGCAGTCATAAAAAATTCTGACGCATTTCTCAGCCAAAAATAAAAATACAATGAAAAACCCAGAATTTATTTATCCTCTCTTTACAGGTTTATAAGGTTTAAACATAAAATATAAATGTTCAAAAAACGGTTTATAAACTATGTATATTATAGTCCAACATAGTAAAAAAATCAATGTATGATTGATTGGAAATAAAAAAATACAGCATTACGATGTGAAAAATAGACAAAACGCAGGTGCAAAAACTGGAAAAAATGATGAAAAGTAAAAAAAATGTTGACGAATTTCCATGGACATGATAGATTAACAATAGATTTAGCGCTAAACCAAAAGGAACGGAAAACGTAGTCAGAAAACAGGAAAATACCGGAAAGAAAGAGGTAATGCATGAAAAAGAGAGTTTTTGCAGCGGTAGTTGCTGCAGCAATGGTTGTAACTGCATTTACAGGATGTGGCAGTACAGGAAGTTCTGCCGGAAGTGACAGCAAATCCGAAGCCAAGGCAGAAGTACCTACAGAGCCTTTCGGAGATACGGTCAAATATGACCCCAGCGTGGAGATCAATGACGGAAAAGACGTCACCGTAGAGCTTTGGGAGTGGGGCAGTGACGAGCTGTTCCAGCAGATCATCGACGGATACACAGCGATTCATCCAAATGTAACTATCAATCTTGTTGATAATCCATGGGAGGATTACTGGACAAAGCTTCCTCTTGCACTGGATGGAAACAACGGACCGGCTATTTTCAACGTACATAACAGCTACCATGAGAACCTGATCAATTACATGGCTCCTCTTGATATCCCCACAGAGGATCTGGAGGCAGATTTCAACGGTGTAAGCGCCCATGTGCTCGATGGAAAGGTTTATTATATTGATTACGGTATGATGACCGGATCTGTATACTACAACAAAGATATGTGGGAGAAAGCAGGTCTGACAGATGATGATATCCCGAAGACCTGGGACGAGATGATCGAGGTTGCCAAGAAGCTTACTATTAAAGACGGTGACAAGATCGTTCAGGCAGGTCTGAATTTCAACGATGATTTCCATCAGAATTACCTCCTTGGCCTGAATTATCAGCTGGGAGAAAACCTCTTCAAGGAAGACGGAGTTACTCCGAATGTAAACTCTGATTCAATGAAGAAGGTAATGCAGATGCTGGTAGATATGTATGACGTAGATGGCATCGGTTCCAAGGACTTCGGTGAGAAAGCAGCAGACAGCTTCGGACAGGGACAGTCAGCCATGGTCATCCAGTGGGGACACTACTACAACACTCTGAAAACAACATGGAGCAACATCGACTTTGGCGTATTTGAGATCCCGACCTTTGACGGTGAGCCATATGCTTACAACCGTTACAACGGTGAGTCTACCTTTGGCGTAAACAAAAACGCTCCGGCTGACCAGCAGGCAGTTGCACAGGACTTCGTAAAATATTTCCTGGCAAACGATGACGCACAGATCGCATTTAACCTGGCAATGAGTACCTTCCCGGCTAAGAAATCTCTGGCAGATAATGAGAAGATCCTTGAGAATCCTTCTCTGAAGGTTCTTTCCGAGCACATTGACCACTATATCTGGCCGGGCCCGATGCCTGCAACTATGGAGACTTCTCTGAAAAAAGCAGGAGAGGATGTATTCTTCAACGGTGTTGACATTGATACTGCCCTGGACGAGGCAGAAGCCAACATCACAAAGGATATGAAGAACAGTACATTCAAATCTGTAGAAAACCTTTATGAGTATGCAAAATAAAAAGATGCCGTGAGCAATCCGCAGGTATCAGAGCAGAAAGGCGCACTTGGAAAAGGGTGCGCCTTTCTCAGCAAAAAGATGTGTATCGAAAAGATAAGGAGGATGCATCGATGTTTAAAAAAACAAATCCGCTGCAGAGCAAAAGCGAGATCATTTTGAGAAATATCGTTGTTCTGGCAATGGTGATCTTCTTCACGGTATTTCTGATCGTACCTATTGGAATCGCTTTTGCAGGAAGCTTTCATGAGTGGAACCCGTTAAGCGGTACTTACCGGTTTCTGGGACTTGAGAATTATAAGGAAGTATTTACCAGTGCTCTGTTTGGAAAATCCATGCTGAACACAGTGATCTTCTCTGCAGTAGTTATTTTCTTTCGTGTAGGTCTTGGACTTGGAATCGCCTATGCGATCTATTCCACATTGATAAAATATAAAAGCTTTTTCAGAGCTGTATATTATATGCCGGTTGTAACTCCTATGGTAGCCGTAGCCTTTGTATGGAAATTTATGTACAATCCGCAGATCGGTACTATCAATCAGATTTTTGGACTGGATGTAACTGGCTGATGAATCCGAAAACTGCCCTTCTTGCAATTATGATCATGACCATCTGGAAGGATTTCGGATACGCAGTTGTTATGTACATGGCAGGTCTCTATTCTCTTCCGACAGATGCTCTTGAGGCCGCAAAAGTAGATGGCGCCAACGCATGGCAGACGTTCCGTTACATCACACTTCCGCTGCTGAAGCCTATGACACTGTTCGTTATCATCACTTCTATTATTTCCTACCTTCAGGCATATGTTCAGATCCTGATCATGACGGAAGGTGGCCCCGGAACAGCAACTTACCTTGCGTCCTACATCATCTATGATGAAGCGTTTGTAAAATACAACTTCGGATATGCATCTGCACTGTCCTTTGTATTGTTCGTTATCACAGCAGTATTTACCTGGTTATCATTCCGTGTTTCCGGAACAGAAGATTAAAGGAGGAAAACATTCATGAAAAGAAAAGTCAGTAGTATTGCTTTAAATGCACTCCTTCTGATCCTTGGAGTGGTTACCGTATATCCTTTTGTATGGATGATTTTTTCATCCTTCAAGGAAAATCAGGAGATCATGGCTCTGGAGCAGCATCTCCTTCCGCAGAAATTCATCATTGATAACTACATCAATATGAACGCACATTTTAATTTTGTCCGTTTCTTTTTAAACAGTATTGTTATTACGGTAGTGATCACTCTGATCGTAATTTATACAAGTACTATCTGTGGTTTTGTACTGAGTAAATACAAATTTAAAGGAAGAAATATTCTTTTCGGATTCGTACTTTCTACTATGATGATCCCGTGGTGTGTTACCATTATCCCGAAGTATTCCATGATCCAGGCATTTGGCTGGATGGACAGCTACAAAGCACTGATCATCCCGGCTATGTTCAGCGGCTTCGGAATCTTCATGATGAAGCAGCATATCTCCGCACTTCCGGATGAGATCCTGGAGGCGGCAAGAATTGACGGAGCCAATGAGTTTTATATTTTCCACAAAATCGTATTACCGATGTCAAAAAACGGAATCTTCAGTATTGCGATCTTCCAGTTCCTTTGGGCATGGGAGGATTTCCTGTGGCCATACCTGGTAATTACAAACAAAGACAAACAGCTTCTTGCCGTTGGTCTTAAGATGTTTAACGGACAGTATTCCACAGATTATGGTGCACTGTTTGCAGCAACTGCCATTTCTATCATCCCGGTACTTCTGATCTATCTGTCTTCCAGAAACAGTTTATCGCCGGAATTGCAGCTTCTGCTGTAAAGGGATGATGACATACAGATAATAAACGGAGGAACATAAATGCAGGACATATATAAAGTAGAAACACATCCTCTGGCGTTAAGTGAAAATATGATCACAGGGGATAAATACAGGATTACGTTTCTCACAGAGGGACTGATCCGTCTGGAGTATGATGAGGAGGGCGTATTTGAGGATCGCCCCACGCAGATGGTGTTTTTCAGGGATTTTCCGAAAACGGACTATCGTGTAGTGCGTACAGAGGATGGGATCGAGGTCCATACGAAAAGAATCCATCTTATTTACAATGAGAAGGAATTTACCAGCTGGGGATTAAGCATTCAGGTAAAAGGAAACCTAAGTGCCTATCACAGCATCTGGCACTACGGAGAAGAAATCCATGATCTGAAGGGAACTGCCAGAACACTGGATATGGTGAACGGAGCTACAGAGCTGGAGCATGGTATTCTTTCCAGGTTCGGATATTCTCTGGTGGACGACAGCAGGTCGCAGGTGCTTTTGCCGGACGGCTGGATCGAGCCAAGAAGAAAGGGCATCAAGGATCTGTACTTCTTCGGATACGGACATGACTACAAAGAAGCACTTCATGATTTTTACAGACTCTGCGGAAAAACACCGATGCTTCCAAGGTTTGCTCTCGGAAACTGGTGGAGCAGATATTATAAATATTCTGAAGAAAGCTACAATGAGCTGATGGATAAATTCCAGGAAAAAAATATCCCATTTACGGTTGCAGTCATTGATATGGACTGGCATGTGACCGATGTTGACCCGAAATACGGAAGTGGCTGGACCGGATATACCTGGAATAAAGAGCTCTTCCCGGACCCGAAGCGTTTTCTGGATGGTTTACATAAAAGAGGAATGCGTACCACATTAAATGTACATCCTGCAGACGGCGTACAGGGCTGTGAAGAAATGTATGAGGACATGGCAAAGGCCATGGGTGTGGATTATGAAAATGAAGATCCGGTAGTATGCGATCCGGCAAGTCCGAAATTTATAGAAGCCTATTTCAAATATCTTCATCATCCGAGAGAGGAAGAAGGTGTGGATTTCTGGTGGATCGACTGGCAGCAGGGAAGCAATTGTAAGATCGAGGGTCTTGATCCTCTTTGGATCTTCAATCACTTCCATTTCCTAGACAGCGCCAGAAACGAAAACGTCCCATGACCTTTTCCAGATATGCAGGTCCCGGAAGCCACAGATATCCGATAGGCTTTTCCGGAGATACTCATATTACCTGGGATTCCCTTGATTTTCAGCCATACTTTACATCCACAGCCTCCAACATCGGTTATGGATGGTGGAGTCATGATATCGGTGGACATATGCTTGGATATAAGGATGACGAGATGACCGCCCGCTGGACACAGTACGGGATCTTTTCTCCGATCATGCGTCTCCACAGCTCATGCAGTGACTTCAACGGAAAAGAGCCGTGGCGTTTCAAAAAGGAGACAGAGGTTGTCATGGAAGAAGCTCTCCGTGAGCGCCACAGAATGATGCCGTATCTTTATACAATGAACTACAGAAGCTACCAGGAAGATCTTCCTCTGGTGGAGCCGATGTATTACGAATATCCGGAGGCATCGGAGGCATATGCGGTAAAAAATCAGTACTTTTTCGGAGACCAGCTGATGGTAGCGGCTGTGACAACACCGAGAGTAAAAGGCCTTAATGTAGCGAAGACGGCAGTATGGCTGCCGGACGGGGTATGGTATGATATTTATACAGGCCTGCGCTATGAGGGTGGACGAATGGTGGATATGTACCGTACTCTGGACAGTATCCCGGTTCTTGCAAAAGCAGGCGGCATTCTGGTGATGACCGATGAGATCCGTGGAACAGAGGCGGAAAAGAATCCGGAAAGCCTGAATATCCGGGTATTCCCGGGGGCTGACGGAAGCTTCAGATTGTATGAGGATGACAACGAAACCTGTGCTTACGAAAATGGTGCCTGTGTATTTACGGAAATGGATTATAAGGAAAAGGATCAGGGAGTGTTTACCATTCATCCCGCACAGGGAAAAACAGAGCTGATCCCGGCAAAGAGAGCTTATACCGTAGAGTTCTGTAATTTTGCGAAAACAGGCACAGATACTGTGAAGGTTCTGGTTAACGGAGCAGAGACTGAGGCTGCTGTAAAATATGAGGAGAAGCTTCAGAAGATCTGTGTGGAAGTGGCAGCAGATACAGCGGCAGAGGTGCAGATCATTCTCGCAGGAGAGGTAGCGGATAATCGTATAGAGAAACGTATCTTTGATTTCCTGAACCAGGCAGAGATCGGTTTTGTGCTGAAGGACAGATTATATCAGCTGATCACAGCCGGAAAGAAGCTGCCGGTTCTTCTGTCGGAGCTTCAGTCTATGGAACTGGAAAAGGATCTTTACGGAGCACTGATGGAGATCCTGACTGCGTAAAATATGAATAAAATCGCGTTTCCAAACCATACTATCATTATTATCAAAAGAAGGATGATCATAATGATATTAAAGGAAAAAGAACGCACAGTGATCCAGGATCTTCAGACACAGGAAAAAAGCTGCATTGAAAAATACGGAAAATACGCACAGCAGGCCAGGGATCCGGAGCTTAAAAGCTTATTTCAGACTCTTCAGAAAAAAGAGCAGGAGCATTACGATTCCCTGAGCCAGGTGCTTTCCGGTACAGTTCCACAGGTAAACTGTAATGACAGTGACGGCCGTGATTACCAGCCAAAGGCTGCTTACACATCGGTGATGTCCTCAGAGGATAAGGAACACGATGCTTTTCTTGCAACAGACTGTATCGGAACAGAAAAGCTGATTTCCGGAGAATATAACTCGGATGTTTTTGCTTTTGAAGACAGTGGTGTGAGGAAGCTTCTGGCAGATATCCAGGTGGAAGAGCAGAATCATGCGGAGATGCTTTACAAATACAAGACTGTGAACGGAATGTTTTGATATATAAAAAAAGGGAGGATTTCAGTAATGGAATTCTTCTTTTTTTATTATATAATCAGGAGAACAGCAGGGAGAAATACTTTCCTGCAAAGAGAGGAGAAACAAACATGAAGGGAACCAGCTGCGAATACTGTGCAAACTATACATATGATGAAGAGTGTGACGAATATTACTGTGATGTCAATCTGGATGAGGATGAATATTATCGTTTTGTGAGCAGTGATTACAAGGAATGTCCGTATTATCGTTCCGGAGATGAATATAAGGTGGTACGTCATCAGATGTGACATAGAGTAACGGAAAAA
>ENA-OQAZ01000992-OQAZ01000992.1-human-gut-metagenome-genome-assembly--contig:-NODE-992-length-14803-cov-4.978536_pt1 | contig 14803 bp, 17 predicted proteins | sample MGYA00242737_ERZ504531 | MGnify/ENA primary metagenome ERZ504531 (study PRJEB26092, sample SAMD00036244) | human gut metagenome | host: Homo sapiens | study: EMG produced TPA metagenomics assembly of...
TGATGGCCTTGTAGTTGTCGGCAATGCGATCCACGGCGTACCGGTGGTAAACCCGCGTTCTCGCTCGCGTCCCACTGCATCGGGGTGCGGCTGTCGTCGCGGCTGCGCTGGGCGATAATGTCCAGCGTCTCGGCCTCGGTCTTGCCCTGCTCCCGCAGGATCCTGTAGTAGTTGAGGCTCTCGACGTCGCGGTACTGCTCGATTTTCGTGAAGTGCGGGTTCGTCATGCCCAGCTCCTCACCCTGATAAATGTACGGTGTGCCGCGCATAAAGTGGATGGCCACCGCCAGCATCTCGGGCGCTTTCCTTCCAGTAGGTCGTGTCGCTGCCGAAGCGGCTGACCGCACGGGGCTGGTCGTGGTTGCACCAGAACAGCGCATTCCAGCCGCCGTGGGTCTGCATCCCCTCCTGCCAGGTCTGGAACAGTTTCTTCATGGCGAGGTAATCAGGCTCCCTCAATTCCCACTTTTGCCCGTCCTTGTAGTCGACCTTCAGGTGGTGGAAATTGAAGCACATCGTCAGCTCGTGATTGCCCTCAGCGGTGTAGCCGATGCAGTTTTCCAGCGTGGTGGAGGACATCTCCCCCACCGTGATCATGCCGTCAATGCCGCCCGCGGCGACCAGCTCCTTCAGGTACTTGTGGACGTTGCGGCCATCGGTGTAGAAGCGGCGGCCGTCGCCCTCAAAATCGTCCTCATAGACTCCGGCTTGGAAATGACGTTGATGACATCGAAACGGAAACCCTTGATGCCTTTCGCCTTCCAGAATCGCAGGATGTCGGCCATTTCCTCTCGCACGGCGGGGTTCTCCCAGTTCAGGTCGGCTTGCATCACATCGTACAGGTGCAGATACCACTTGCCGAGCCATGGTACATATTCCCACGCAGGGCCGCCGAATTTCGACACCCAGTTCGTCGGGCAGCAGTCGGGCGTGCCGTCCTTGAAGATGTAATAGTCCTGGTACTTTTTGTCGCCCGCCAGTGCTTTTTTGAACCACTCATGCTCGGTGGAGGTGTGGTTGAACACCATGTCCAGCATCAGGCCGATGCCGCGCCTGTCCGCCTCGCGGATAAGCTCCTCCAGATCCTCCATCGTGCCGTAGCGCGGGTCAACGGCACGGTAGTCGGCCACATCATAGCCGTTGTCGCGCTGGGGCGAGGGGAAGAACGGCGTCAGCCAGAGATAGTCAACGCCCAGGTCGGCGAGGTAGTCCAGTTTCGCGGTGACGCCCTTCAAATCGCCGAAGCCGTCACCGTTCGAGTCCATGAAGGATTTCGGGTAAATTTGGTAGACAACTTTATCTTTAAAATCATTCATGGTACACACCTCACAAAATCAGGCAATGCCTTTCTTTTTGCCGACGCTGACGGTCAGCACAAAGGGCACAACGATGGCAATGACCATGCACAGCGCAAAGCTGAGCATATAGCAGGCTGGATGGACAGAATGCCGGGGATGCCGCCGACGCCGATGGCGTTGGCCGTGGTGGAAGTAGCCACGCAGACAGCTGCCGCGATGGCCGAGCCGATCATGCCGCAGATGAACGGGAAGTGGAATTTGAGGTTGACGCCGAACATAGCGGCTCGGTAACGCCGAGGTAGCAGGAGATGCAGGAGGGCACATTGACCTCCTGGGCGTCAGCATTTTTGCGCTGTAAGTAGATCATGCCAAGGACGGCAGAGCCTGCGCAATGTTGGACAACGCGATCATCGGCCACAGCATCGTGCCGCCGAAGTCGGCAATCAGCTGCATATCGATGGCGTTGGACATGTGGTGCAGGCCGGTGATGACGAGCGGGGCGTAGACAAAGCCGAAGATAGCACCAAAGACCACGCGGAAGGAGCCGGAAATGCCGGCGTAGACAACATCAGAGATGACGGAGCCGATCTTCCAGCCGATGGGTCCAAGGATGGTATGAGCGACGATGACGGACAGGACCAGCGAGCAGAACGGTACAACGATCATCGAGATGACCGGCGGGCAGATCTTGCGGAAGAATTTTTCCAGATACACCAGCGTGAACGCGGCCAGCATGGCAGGGATAACCTGTGCCTGGTAGCCGATCATGTTGATGGTGAAGAAGCCAAAATCCCACTTGGGGATGTCCGCCGCTGCCGTGGACGCGACGGCGTAGGCGTTCAGCAGCTGGCCGGAAACAAGCGTCAGGCCGAGGACGATGCCCAGGCTCTGGGTCGTGCCCATCTTTTTGGTGACGGACCAGCAGATGCAGACCGGCAGCATGTGGAAAACGGCCTAGCCGATCAGCCAGAGGAAGCTGTCCACGCCCGACCAGAACTGGCTGATATCGCACAAGGTCTGAGTGCCGTTATTGAAGAGATAGATGCTGTCGATGCAGTTGCGGAAGCCCAAAATCAGACCGCCCGTAATGATGGCAGGGATCAGCGGGGCGAAGATCTCGGCCAGCACGCTCATAACTTTTTGCAGGGCGTTCTGGTTCTGCTTGGCCGCGCTCTTGACAGCCTCCTTGGAGACACCGTCGATGCCGGAGACCGCGATGAAATCATTGTAGAAATCGTTGACCGTGTTGCCGATGATGACCTGGAACTGGCCCGCCTGGGTGAAAGTGCCCTTGGCGGATTTCAGTGCCTCGATCTTGGCAACGTCCGCCTTGGCGGGATCGTTGAGGACAAAGCGCATACGCGATACGCAGTGGGATACCGCCGCAATGTTCTCTTTGCCGCCGACGTACGCAAGCAGCAGCCGCGCGTCCTGTTCGTATTTACCCATGATGTTTTCCTCCTTTTGCCCGGTAGAGCGGGTATCTTTGAACTTGTTCATACAAGTTCTCCTTACAGCCACAGAATACCAAACTTGTTCATACAAGTCAATATGCTTTTGCAAAAAAGCAGTGCAGTACGCCTATTTTCGGCACTGCTCACAAGTTGCCCACTTGAAATTTAGCCGAAAAGACGGTATACTAAAGTAAACGTTTGAACAAGTTGCGAGGTACACACCATGCCAAAGGCAAAATATGAGGCATTTATCACAGCATCCAAAAACGCATCGAGGCGCAGGATTACCCCTATCAATCGCTGCTGCCCAGCGAGAATACGCTGATAGAGGAATACGACTGCTCCCGCAACACGGTGCGCCGCGCGCTGGCCGAGCTGGTGAACGACGGCTATGTGCAGACCATGCAGGGGCGCGGCGTGCGGGTCATCTACCAGCCGGTGGGCAAAACGACGTTTACCATCGGCGGCATCGAGACGTTTCAAGAAACCGCCCGCCGCAACCATCTGCACGCTGTGACGAAGGTCACCAAGTTTGAGACTGTCATCGCCGATGAGTGCTTTGCCGCCAAGAGCGGTTTCTCGGTTGGGGATGAGCTATGGAGTATTGAGCGCGTGCGGTATCTCGACGGCAAAGCGCTGATTCTCGACGTCAACTACTTTTTAAAGGAGTTTGTCCACGGCCTGACGCCGGAAATTGCCGCAAACTCTATCTACGAATATATTGAGAACACACTGGGAATGCAGATCATCACCAGCAAGCGCCGCATGACGGTGGAACACGCCACCGCCCGCGACGAAAAGCTGCTGGACATGGGCACCTATGGCTGCGTGGCCGTCGTCGTGAACCAGACCTTCAACGCCGCCGGTCTGCTGTTTGAGTACACCCAGTCCCGCCACCAACCGGACTATTTCTGCTTTCAGGACATTGCCACGCGGAAAAAGTGAGCGGCAGACACCCGGCGCAGAGGTATCCACCTGGGATTTTGCGCTGGGCCGGGGCTCCGGCAAAATGGGTTTTAGGGTGTCCCTTCAGCAAAGAACAAGAAGGATGGCCATAACGGTCATCCTTCTTGTTCTTTGCTGCATCTATTTTGCCGACGCCCAAGACTTCAGAACGTCGATACGCCGTTCAACACTGTCCTCAATTGCCTTTATGCGCGCTGCATCGATGAATTCGGATGCCCGATAAATTACGCACCAACGCAACAATCAGGGAAGTGGTTTTTTCTAATCATTATATTTCGCTAAATCAAAGTTTAGCGAAGGACAGGGGGGCTCCACACTTTTCCGCAATTTTGCGAGTTTTTATTATACCTCTTTCGGCTAAATTTCTTTACACCTTCAGCATCCTGTATCCAATGCCGATATGCGTCTGGATATACTGCGGCGAATCCGGCTCGGATTCCAGCTTTTTGCGCAGCGTAGCCATAAAAACACGCAGCGAGGCCACGTCATTGTCCCAGGAACTGCCCCAGACTTCGTGGGTGATATAAGTATGGGTCAGCACTTTGCCGCAATTCTTGGCCATGACGCAGAGCAGCCTGTACTCGATGGGCGTCAGGTGCAGTTCCTGCCCTTTCAAGGTGGCACAGCCAGCCGCAAAATCAATTTGCAGATCACCGTTGGTAAAAACCGAACAACCGGCGGCGTTTTGCAGCATCGAGATGCGGCGGAACGTTACCCGCAGCCGCGCCAGCAGCTCCTCTACCGAGAACGGTTTCGTCAGGTAGTCGTCGGCGCCGCTGTCCAAGGCTTCGATTTTATCGCTGTCCTCGCTGCGGGCACTGATAACGATGATGGGCATCGCAGACCAACTGCGAATACGGCGAATCACCTCGATACCGTCCAGATCAGGCAGACCAAGATCCAACAGCATCACATCCGGTGCATGGATCGTTGCCTGTTGGAGCGCTTCGGACGCAGTAGCCGCCGCAATGTACTTGTAATCCTGCGTTTTCAGTGTCGTGGTAATCAGGTTGCGGATAGGCGCATCGTCCTCCACAACCAGAATCAAGGGTTTATTCATGCAAAGAAACCTCCCCAAGGGGCAGTGTAAAAGTAAAGATGCAGCCGTGCGGCTTATTGTCGGACAGTGTAATGGTGCCGCCGTGGGCTGCGATGATCGTGCGGCATAAGGCCAGTCCCAGCCCAAGGCTGCGGCGGCTGTCCGAAATGCGTTTTTCCCCGGTGGAGAACATTTCAAAGACCTTTTCTTTTGCTTCGTCGGGAATACCGGGGCCGTCATCGCTTACCCGAATTACGGCGCTTTCCCCCTGCGCCGCAGCGGAAAGGACAATGTGCGACCCGGCAGGCGTGTATTTGATGGCATTATCCACCAGATTGATCAGGACCTGCACAACCAGCTTGGCATCCATGTGCGCCAGCAGCAGATCATCGTCCATCTGTACAGTAATCGTGTGCTGCCCGCTGTGCCGGTTGGTATGGCGCAGGGCTTCTTCAAACACTTCACTTACTAACTCTGTAGAGATGGACAGATTCATCCGCCCATCCTCAATGCGGGAGATGGAAAGAATGTTCTCCACCAGATTGATGAGCCACATAGAGTCGTCGTAGATGTCCAGAAACGTTTGCTTGCGGTGGGGTCGTCCATCTTCTCATAGTTGCTGATGAGGTTGGAGGCATTGCCGGAAATGGATGTCAGCGGGGTACGCAGGTCGTGGGAAATCGTGCGCAGCAAATCGGCGCGCAGCTGTTCATTCTTGGCGCGGACGGCAGCGCGCTCTTTCTCCTCGGCATTGCGGATATTCTGAATCGCCAATGTGACCGTAATGATGGAAACGATCAGCATAATGGCAAAGGTGACAGGGTAGCCGCGCTCGTATGCGTGCAGCGTCAGGCGGGGCTCTGTAAAGCAAAAATTGAAAAGAAGCACGCTGGAAAACGAGCTTAAAAAGCCGTAGAAATAGCTTTTGGTAAAAAGCGAGGTCAGCAATGTCCCCAGAATATACACCGATATGATATTTTTGGTAAAAGAGAAATACCAGAAAATATTGCCGATGCCGGTTGCAGCGGTCAGAATCAGCACCGTGATCAAAAGATCCTTTGCCTGTCGGACGGCCTGTTCTTTCATTGTATCGGGAGATGGCTTTTTAATATTCACAGCAGATCCTCCCTTCTGAAGGGTATCATACCATATTTCGGGCGGCATTACCAGCGCCGGAAGCCTTCACGCCGCTCAAATTGTGCGCGGCGAACGCTGCGCCAGAACGCATCACATTGGACACCAATAAAAACAAGAAAAAGTCCTGCGGCCAGAAACAGCAAAATCAGCAGTGCCGTTCTCAAATGAACCACTTCCCTTGCAAACGATCAGATATGAAAGCACCGGCTCAGGGCCTTGCCCTCGCCCAGCACCAGCAATGTGCCGTCACCGGGCAGAACCGTGTCCGAGTCAATGTTGACGTCGGCAATCCCGTTGCGCTTGATGCCCAGAATGTTGATGCTATATTTCTTGCGGATATTGATGTCGCCAACGGTCTTTCCGATCCACGCGGACGGCACAGCTACTTCCAGAATGGCGTGGTCGTGGTCCAGCTCGATATAATCCAGCACATGGTCGGACCCGTAGCGGATGGCCGCCCACTTGGCCAGCTGCTTTTCCGGGTAAAGCACCTCATCCGCACCGTTGCGCAGCAGAAATTTAGCCTGCACATCCCGCTCCGCACGGGAGACGACCATTTTTGCGCCCAGCTCCTTCAGCAGAGAAGTGGTTTCGAGTGAGCTCTGAAAGTTTCCGCTGATCGCCACAATACAGACATCAAAATTGCGGACGCCCAACGCCTCCAAGAAATCCGCGTTGGTGCTGTCGCCGATTTGGGCGTTGGTCACAATGCTCAGAACGGCGTTGACGCGGTCCTCGTTTTCGTCCACCGCCATGACCTCATGGCCGAGCTTGTTCAGCTCCTCTGCGATGTGGCGGCCAAATCGACCCAACCCGATCAGTAAAATAGATTTCATGGTATGTACCTTTCTTTATCCTACGGTGATGCGCTCCTGCGGAAGCCGTGCCACGCTGCTTTTGCTGCCGGAGAGCGCTGCATAAATCATAGTCAGTCCGCCGACGCGCCCAATGAACATCAAGAAAATTAAAATCCCCTGTGAGACGATTCCAAGATGCGGTGTCAACCCCAGAGACAGCCCTACGGTAGCAATGGCCGAGGTCGTTTCAAACAGACATTCGGACAGCGGCAGCGTCTCCACCGTGCTGATGACAAACGCTCCCGTCAGCGAAAGGACGAGATACAGTGTAAAAATAGCTGCGGCATCATGGACCGCTTTTTCTTCCATCCGCCGCCCGAACATTTCGGGGCTTTTCTGCCTGCGGAATACAGCAAACGCATTGGCGACAAGCACTGCCGCCGTTGTTGTCTTGATGCCGCCCGCCGTAGAACCCGGTGAACCGCCGATGAACATCAGCAGAATGGTAAGGCCGCGCCCGCTGCTGGACAGTGACGTATAGTCTGCCGTATTAAATCCCGCTGTTCGGGGCGTTACGGACTGGAACAGCGAAAGCAGCAGCCGCTCCCGCAGTGTACCGCCTTTGAATTCAAAGCAGAAAAAGTATAGCGTTGGCAGCAAAATTAAGAGCGCTGTTGCCGCCAGAATAACTTTGCTCTGCAGCCGATAGCGATGAAAGCAAAGCCGATTGGTCCGCACATCATCCCATGTCAGAAAGCCGATGCCGCCCACAACGATCAGGGCGGAAATCGTCAGGTTGATAACCGGGTCTGCGCGATATGCGGTCAGCGAGACAAAAGGCATGTCGGGGGTACCCATTAAATCAAAGCCCGCATTGCAGAAAGCGGAGACGGAATGAAAAACGGCTTTCCATATCCCGGAAACGCCGAAATCCCGGCAGAAAACCGGGAGCATACAAAGCGCGCCGATCCCTTCTATCATCAAAGAGGTACGGATCACAAAGCCTGTCAGCCGCACAATGCCACCCACTTTGGGGGCGGACATGGCCTCCTGCATCCGCCCGCGCTGGGACAGGGAAATGCGCCGACCTGATAAAAGCGAGAAAGACGCGCCGACTGTGATCACACCCAAGCCGCCGATTTGGATCAGCACCATCAACACGGCCTGACCGAACGCTGACCAGTGAGAAGCCGTATCCCGCACAACCAGCCCTGTGACACAGACGGCGGAGGTTGCTGTGAATAATGCCTCATGGAAAGGGGTGACGGTGCGCTCCTGCGCAGAAATCGGCAGCATCAGAAGTGCCGCCCCGATAAGGATAACCGCTGCAAACATCAGAATTATGGACTGAAAGTAATTGAGCTTACAGGCTAAACGCCGATGAAATGGCAAGAGAAATCACACTCCAGCAAAATTTTCGTACAATACAGTATAGCGCCGCCCGTTTAAAGATGGTGTTAAGCTTTTCTGCCGGAATATTAAGATTGCGTTAAGATTGCATTGCACCCGATGCTTCGGAGAGGATCGTGCATTGGCTGTTTCGTCTTTGCACGAAAAATTCGCCGTTTCCTTGTGGAAACGGCGAACGATAAACGAATACTGTTTTTCTGTCTGCTTGACGGTGTGAACCTCCAAGCATTTTATGGCTTTACTTCGGTCTTTTTTGGGGGAATGTGCAGCAGCCTCTCAAAACCCACTTATTTTCCAAGCACAACGGACAGCTTGATTTCCTTTTCCGTCTCGCTCAGGTCGAAATCGCCGCCGTCGGCGACGGTCACGCGCAGCTCATAGAGCACGCCGTCCGTCAGCTCGGTCACAGCCGCGCCGGTTTCGTCGGTGATCGACCACAGCTCGGGGGCAACCTTTACCAGCTTGCCGTCTGCACCATAGGCGTAGAGTGTCAAATCGGAGGCGCTGCCGGACAGATTGTTCATGCGGAAGGCCACCGTGGTGTTGGGATGCACATTGCGGATGGTTGCGGTGTTGCGCCAGCTTGCAACCGTACCTTCGCCGCCGTCCTGTGCAAACTGTTCCTGCGCAAGCACATTTCTTGCCGCCTGATCGAGATCGACTTCGCGGTACGGAAGCTCGGGCAGGTAGACAAAGCGATCCTGCAGGCGGAGCAGCTCCAGATAGCCGGTCGGGCAGTAGAGTGCATTTCCGCTGTTGCCGGTGTACATGCCGATGGCCATATTATTGTAGCCGTACTTGTTGGAAACATCCATCGTAAAGACAGTCTCGCCGGTTTCAAAGTCGAGAATGATGTACTGCCACATACTCGTGGTCAGATCCTGCACATAGCCGTAGATATAGCCCGTTGCGGTGGAGAGCTTCATGATCGCGGTGTCGCTCAGATCGTTTCGGGTCCAGATGCTCTTCATCTCGTAGCCGCTGTCGGTTTTCACGGTGTCCACGCGCTCGACGCCGGGGGCAATCATGGCATTGCCCTTCATCAGCCAGTTCTGGTCATAAATGTTGGCGTAGCTCTGGATCGAAGAATCGTTGTTGGGGTCGGCAAGGCCTGCGTTGCCCGCGCCGAACCAGTTGCAGACAATCGTGCTGACCGTGCCCGCGCCGTCATCGTAGACGATGGCAGAGTTCTCGATTGCCACCTGATAGCCATCGGCAGATCATCGAGCACTGGCGTTTTTGCCACGACCTCACCGGTTTTCATGTCGAGCGCAAGAAGATTCACGGGGTCTGCATTGTCGGTGAACATCACAAGGTTCGGCGTCAGCGTCGGCGAGCAGCCGCCGCCCCACGCAAGACCGCCGCCGGTGGTCTTGTCGCCTTCACCGCTGACCTTCGCGCCGACGCTCTCATACGGCGTACACCAGACAGCTCGACACCGTTGTTGGCGCGCAGCAGATAGCAATTCTTATTGGTCAGAATGACCGCGCCGTCCTTGGAGGCGGCAATGCCGTTCTCCGCGCCCTCGCCGGGCGTCAGCTCGTAGACGAAAACCGCCTTCGACAGGTCGGTCTGCTCACCGTTGAGGATCGCCTCGATTGCCGAGTGGGCGATATAGCCGAGAACGCCTGCTGCTGGCGCTCGGGATAGATGCGGAAGCCGCCGGTGGCGAACCAGAGGTTCCCGTCGTAGTCAAATACCACGGAAAGAAGATTCTGCGTCAGCTCCTTGCCGAGCGCGGCCTCTGCCGCCGCCTTGATGTCGATGTCAAGCACCTTTTCAAACTCGGGAAGGACATTGCCCTCCTCGTCCGTTGCGCGGAGCATCAGTACATGGTTGTTGCTGGTCGGGCAGACGATACGGTTTTCAGCGTCCAGGAAGGTGTAGGAGCTTTGGATCAGGTAGCTGCCGCCGTCATGCTGCTTCGGGGAAAAATAACCGAGCGTCTTTGTCTCCTCCGCATTCAGATCACGGATGGCGATGCCGCCGAGCAGCGGAACGACTGCATGGCCGTAGCTGTCAAAGTAAATGGCGGGAGACGCATTCGGGTTCGTCGTCTCATAGGAGACATGGATCTCCGGATAGATGCCGAGCGGCAGGATCTCGTCGGTTGAATCGGTGTTATAACCGTCGTGATGGATGTTCGCATCACTCTTTGCCATGTAGGGGTTTTCGTCGACCTGCTTGGCTGCAAGGCCTTCACGGGGAGTGCGTCGGATTCCGGCGCGGAAGGGGTCGTTTCCTCGGCAGGTGCGGCTGTGGCAGCCGGTGTTGCAGTGGCGGAAGGCGTCTGCGCGGCCTCCGCCGTTGCCTGTGCCTGTGCTCCGCTGCAGGCTGCCATCGACAGGGTCAATGCTCCTGCCAGCAGGAAGCTGCCTGCAGTATAAATCGGGTTTCTCTTTTTCATCGGTGATCCTCCTTGCTGTGTTGGTTGTGATCCGCTCGGGGCGAAACAGACGGTTGTTTTTCCTCTACCCATACATAAAGCCCATGCCGGAATGCTTCTTCCGTTATCGGCTCCAGCAGAAAGTAGTCTACGCGCAGCCGGAACGCATGCAGGGAAAAATCCAGCTCGCTGCACCATATAATGCGCGTTTCCGGGAAAAGCGCCCGCAGGTGCTCCACTGCATTCAGCCCATCCACGCCCGGAAGGGAAATTACAGCGTTGGTCGGCGCATTTTTGCGCGCGACCTCAAAGAATACCTCCTGCCCGCGGTAGCAGTCCACCCTGGGAAACAGACCGCGCTCTGCGCAGAACCGTGAAAGCTGTTCTCTGTAAAAGGTCTCCTGCGTTTCGCTCTTTGTCAGCACGGCAATGTGGTACATAGCGCTCCGCCCCCTTTCTGCCGTCGTTGACTGTTTCTGCTTTCAGTATACGGAACGGTGCAGGCTTTTCAAGCCTTTTGGCACGAAAGCCCCAATTCCGGCACGAAATCGGGTTTTTCCGCCGTGCCGGAGTCGAAAGTTGTGCTATAATCTAAATAGAAACTTTCCGGAAGGAGCCAGTCCGGCATGAGAATAGCAATTGTGGATGATCTTGAGACCGAGCGCGCGCAGCTGAAAACGCGCCTTGCGCGGCAGCTGCGCCTGCGCGGCGCCGAGGCGGAGCTATTGGAATTTGAAAGCGGCGAGAGCTTTCTCGCCGCAGAAAAAGAGCAGCGCTTTACCGCCGCGTTTCTGGATATTTACATGCACGGGATGAGCGGCATGGACGCTGCAAAGGAGCTGCGCAAAACGGACGCAGACTGCCTTCTGGTTTTTACCACTACCTCAACCGACCACGCGCTGGAGGGCTTTCAGGTCCGTGCGCTCCACTATCTCGTGAAGCCCTTTTCCGAGGAGGAGCTTTCCGCCCTGCTTGCCGAGATGCTTGCAAGACTCCCCCGCCCCGAGCCGGTCCTGACGGTGAAGGTCAGCGGCAGCGATGTCCGTCTTTGCTACCGGGATATTATCTCGGCAGAGCATTTTGCACATCTGATCAACATCCGCACGACTGCCCGGAAAACGCTGGTCACCCGCCAGAGCTTTAAGGTGTTCACCGAGCCTCTGAAAAAAGATCCCCGCTTTTTCGTCTGCGGCAGAGGCATGATCGTCAATTTAGAGCACGCCGCAGATTTTCGGGACGGTGCCTTCTGCATGACAGACGGCAGCAGCGTCTATGTAAGTCAGGAGCTTTTAAAGCCTGCCCGGCAGGCGTTTATGGAATTTCTGCTGCGAAGGGAGCGTATGAAATGAAGGATATTCTGCGTCCGATTTTGGAGCTTCTCGTCGTTCTCCCCGGCCTTTTGCTGGATATTTCCCTGTAAAAACCTATCTGAAGCAGTCCCCCGGAAGGCTGGCCGCCTGGCTTTTTCCCTTGATGGCGTGCCTGTGCATCGGCAGCGGGCTTGCCTGCTATCGGCTTCATGCTTCCACGGTCTTTGCCTTGCGGGGGTCGCGCTGGCTGCGATCTGCCTGTATACCAGAACGCTTACCATATCCCTCTGGAAATCCGGCACGATTGCGCTGTCCGTCTGCGCGGTGTTCGCGTGCGTGAACAGCCTGTCCCGTGCCGTCAGCGCCGCGATCATCCGGAATCTGCAGCTGCCGCCGGACGGACCGTGGCTCTGCCTGGGCGCCTGCGTGTTCTATAACGCCGTTTGCTGGGTCATCGTGCTGGCCGCGTATTATCCTGCGACACATACGGTGCGTGCGATGGTCGAGGACGACAATTTTGCGCAGACCTGGTATGTGTTCTGGGTCCTGCCGCTGGCGTTCATCCTTTTGAACCTTTTCATGATCCGCGCTATCAGTCAACGCTCCAGACAGGCCGCGTGCTGCAGGGCTATATTGTGCTGAGCAGTGCGCTTCTGGTCTTTATGTTTTGCTTCAATGCGGTTTTCCTGCTGATGGCAACCAGTCTCAACCGCAATGCGAAGCTGCAGCAGGAAAACCAGTTTCTTTCGATGCAGCAGCAGCGCTATGAAAACCTCAGGACCGCCATCGAGGAAGCGCGGCAGGCACGGCACGATATGCGCCACCAATTCAATCAAATTTCTGCGCTGGCCGAGGCAGGTGACCTGGAGAACCTGAAAAGCTACCTTGCAAAAACCGTCTCCCGCATCCCGAATCTTGATATGTGCTTCTGTGAAAACCGTGCGGCTGACAGTGTTGTCGGCTATTACTGCGCCATGGCAAAGCGCGATGAGATCCCCTTCCGCGCCAGACTCGACCTGCCGGAGACACTGCCGGTTGACGAGATGGATATGTGTCTCGTGCTTTCCAACCTGCTGGAAAATGCGCTGGAGGCAAGCCTTCGCACCGCACCGGGCAGACGGCAGATCGAATTGACCGCTTGTGTTCACGCCGACCGGATTCTGCTGATCGAGGTTGAAAATGCGTTTGACGGCGAGATCAACGAAAAGAACGGTGTTTTCCGCTCCTCCAAGCGGAGAGAAAACGGGATCGGTATCCAGTCCGTCACTCATATTGCGGAGAAAACCGGCGGCACCAGTACCTTTACCCATCAGAACGGCATCTTCTCCGCCAAAGTCATGCTCTGCGGATAAGAGAATGACTGTCCAAAAATTGCATTCCTGCCTTATTGCGTATGTAGTAGCGTGGTAATTCTAAAGCTTTACTTTTAGTTTTAATGGACTAGTAGGGGCGGGGCACGCCCCCGCCCGCGACCATATACTATAATGAATATAATGGGTTGGCTTGTAGGGGCGGCATATATGCCGCCCGCCGCAGCCGTCCCGATAATGCGGTATAACGGGTAAACCGCACGGGACGCATATATGCGTCCCCTACAAACCTGCCGGAAAAGGCGAAGTTTTAATTTTAACGGGCTAGTAGGGCGACCATTGGTCGCCCGCCAACTTACCGCAGCAACGCATTTTCCGGGACAGTTTCCTGCAAGGCAAACGGCACGGGCGAGCAATGCTCGCCCCTACAAGAGTTTTTCGACAGTCTGAGGGGCTGTTTCACATCCCCCAAAAAGAAAGACCGAAGTTGTAAAGCCTTTTTTGGCTTTACAACTTCGGTCTTTTGCTTTAAGTTAATAGTTGTGAACAAAAAAACTCAAAAGCAAAAACAGCATATCGAAATTTTGGAAAAAAGTCAACAGTTAAAATTTCGGATGCCGACAGAAATAAGAATATCGAAACACAACGCACTCTATCAGGCAAGCATCCAGCTTGAGGGACTGGATTATACAAAGTTGTATAGAGCTTATTCGGGAATCCGAAAATCGCAGATAGAGCCGCGTGTGTTATTTAAAGTACTGGTGTGCGCCTATATGAAGGGCGTATATTCCAGCCGTAAAATAGAGGAGCTGTGCAGGGAGAATCTGGTATTCCGCTGGCTGCTGGAGGATCAGAAAACGCCGGATCACTGCACCATAGCAAGATTCCGAAGCAACAGTAACCTGCAGGAAGCGTTCGAGGATTTGTTCTTTCAATATGTAAAGAAGCTGGAGGATAAAGGGTATACCGAGCACTCCGAGGTGTTTGTTGACGGAACCAAAATCGAAAGCAAAGCAAATCGGTATACATTCGTATGGCTAAAGCAGGTCAGCAAACAGCTTGAGAAAATCAAGGCAAGGTTGAAAGAACTGGTATGTCCGCAAGGAAATCTGACCTCGACTAAGGTTGAGAAAAGACTGGAACAGCTCAATGCGGAAATCGAGGCGCAGGGCATTGAAGTGAAAAAAGGCCGCGGGCACCATAAGCCGGAAATCGTTCGGGAGCGGGATGAATTGGCTCTGTTGTATCGCCGCTGGATGGAGTACAACAGAAAGAAGGCGATTTGCGGGGAGAATCGCAACAGCTATTCCAAGACAGACACAGATGCCACTTTTATGCATATGAAAGACGACCATATGCGCAATGGCCAGCTAAAGCCCGGATATAATGTTCAGTTTGCTGTCAACAGCGGTTTCATAACCGGCATTGGCGTATTCAGCAACAGAACGGACTTCGGCACGCTGATTCCGTTTTTGACCTATTTATGGCATAAGCACGGAAAATCCTATCGCAATGTCGTGGCTGATTCCGGCTATGAAAGTCTTGCCAATTACCGCTGGCTGTTTGAAAATGGCCAGACTGCATTTATTAAACCCGCCAACTATGAATCGGGGAAAAAGCGTTCTTCAAAGGAACAGGTTGGCAGAATGGAAAACATGGCTATTACGAACCGGATGACTGCTTTATCTGCAAGAGC